>ERZ1034361.1075-NODE-1075-length-15475-cov-9.000260_pt1 | contig 15475 bp, 13 predicted proteins | sample MGYA00520617_ERZ1034361 | MGnify/ENA primary metagenome ERZ1034361 (study PRJEB33736, sample SAMEA104284507) | Azolla filiculoides | biome: Urban; feature: Water surface; material: Ditch water | place: Netherlands | collected 2015-10-28 | depth 0-0.1 m ... | reverse complement strand
TCGCCCATTGTCCAATATTCCCCACTGCTGCCTCCCGTAGGAGTCTGGGCCGTGTCTCAGTCCCAGTGTGGCTGATCGTCCTCTCAGACCAGCTAAGGATCGTCGCCTTGGTAGGCCTTTACCCCACCAACTAGCTAATCCTACGCAGGCTCATCTATTAGCGAAAGGCCCGAAGGTCCCCTCCTTTCCCCCGTAGGGCGTATGCGGTATTAGCTTAAGTTTCCCTAAGTTGTCCCCCACTAATAGGCAGATTCCTACGCGTTACGCACCCGTCCGCCACTCGTCAGCATCCGAAGACCTGCTACCGTTCGACTTGCATGTGTTAAGCATACCGCCAGCGTTCAATCTGAGCCATGATCAAACTCTTCAGTTTAAATCAGTTTGTTACTTAATGAGATAAGTAACCAATCTTGGCTCGACTAGAATTCTAACGTAATTTCTAAAAATTGCCGTGTAAAGACTTATGTCGATTATTTATTAATCATTGCTAATCAGCATAAGCACCCACACAAATTATTTTGATTGAGTTTTTAAAGAGCTTTTTCGCTGCGTCTCTGCAGCTGATTCCGAGTATTATACCGACTTTTTTAAGATCGTCAATAGTTTTTATAATTTATTTTCTGTTAATTTCAATGCATCTAAAACCACCCTCACTGAAGCATCTGTTTTAAAAGCATTTTCACTTAAATGACGCCGCCATAATCGTGCGCCATAACCGCCATGAAACAAGCCCAGTATGTGCCGAGTCACACTATTTAGCCTAACACCTAATGCCATTTGTGACTCTATATATGGGAGTAATAGCGCAATAATCTCCTCTCTTTCGTAGATATCTCTATTTTCACCAAAAAACATATTATCCACTAGCGCAAGTAAATAGGGGTTTTGATAGACTTCGCGTCCAAGCATGACGCCATCAACGCCCTGTAATAGTTCAAGCGATTGCTCTAAACTCGTAATACCACCGTTAATGATAATTTCAAGCACTGGAAAATCTTTCTTTAAATTGAATACCACATCATAACGCAGTGGCGGAACCTCCCTATTCTCTTTAGGTGACAATCCTTTTAACCACGCTTTACGAGCGTGAATAATAAACGTTTCGCATCCCGCCTGTGAAACCGTCTCAATAAAGTGAGTGAGTTCTTCATACGAATCGCGTTCATCAATACCAATTCTTGATTTTACCGTCACTGGAATATTTACAACCGCCTTCATCGCAGCGACACAATCTGCTACCAATTGCGGTTCAGCCATTAAACATGCACCAAACTTTCCATTTTGAACCCGATCACTTGGACAGCCCACATTTAAATTCACTTCATCGTAACCATACGACTCCGCCATTTGAGCGCAAATTGCCAAATCATGCGGATTACTTCCACCAAGCTGCAATGCAATTGGATGCTCTTCTACATTAAACGCTAAAAAACGTTGAGCATTCCCGTGAATCAATGCGCCTGTTGTTACCATTTCAGTATAGAGCAACGCATTTTTAGATAATAATCGATGAAAATAACGACAATGCTTATCCGTCCAATCTAGCATTGGTGCAACGCAGAAGCGGTGCGAGAGTTTATGAGGGGTAGTCATGTTTTTTTGAAAATAATTTACTGTTTTTAGATATCGGTACAGATTATCCGTTCCGAATAATGATTTATCATTATAAGGGGTAATCCATGTCAAAAAATCAAAAAACAGTAAATTAAAACATCAATCAATACTTCGGGGATAGGTCACTGACACTAATTTTGCACTATGTGGCTGCAGATCTTTCCATTCATTATCAAGCGACAAACGGAACAATGTACACGTTGGAAATAATTTTTCAGCTACTGGCAATTCATCGCTTTCCAATAAATACACCAAAAAATCCTCAAATTCTGGATTATGTCCAATGAGTAAAATTTTCTGAACCGTTTCTTCATAGCTTGCCAACACTAATTTTAAAATATCTATGCTGCTTTCATACAAATTCTCATTTAAAACAATCATACGTTCATCTTCAATTTCATCGTCATTAAAAATGAAATTGGCTGTGTCAAACGCTCTTTTAGCTGGGGAACACACAATCACATCGGGCGACAATTCCTGCTCCCTTAACCAAACACCCATATTCTTGGCATCACGTTTGCCGCGCTTTTTCAGCGGACGATTGATATCTTCGGTTTTTGCATTGCGATCAGATTTTGCGTGACGCAACAACCATAACTCTTTGGACATATTTATTTCTCGAAATCAATACAAAAATTATTCACCATGACCATGGTCATGATCATGCGAACCTTTAAGTTTATGCATAACAGATTTAATGAAAGGATCACTTTCTTTATCACCAATATCAGCAAATACCGTGTGATCATAGGCCGCCGCAGCAGGATTGGAAAGCATTGATTTTTCAGCTGGCTCAAGTGATACAATTTTAGTAGTAATCGTTTGACCATTTTCTTCACGTTTAATCATAGCTGGAATTTGCATCTGTGGCAGCCATGTCACTTCAAACACGATATTAGGTAAATTGGTTTTATAATGAATCGCTTTTTGATTGAACAGTGTTTCATCACTATCCGACACTAACGTTGCCATCATTTCCGGGCTTATCAACAATGTCGTCTTTGTCCAATTTGGCGTTTCACCAATCATCCCCAAATCTACTGCGTTATAGTCAATCGTTTGTTTGTCGTCGTGAAAAATCATCGAGTATTCCACTTGACCATTGTCAAGTCTTGTCCATTCTTCACTCGAATTATCTTGTGGATTACGTGTTTCAACACGATTATCAGTTCGCCAAAAATACCATTGATAATGTTTTTCACTCTGATCTGCCTTAGTAATCGTCGTTTCAAACTCAACAGATGCATTAGGTAGCGTTTGCGTTCCCTGCACTAAAAAAGGCTTTGTTTGATAAGACGTACAAGCACTTAGCAACACTGAAGATAAGATAATAGTTGATGAAAATTGATTGCGCATGAATTTTTCCTTTATTTTTCATTTTCCCCTTAAATAAAAAAGCGCACTTAGATTAAGTGCGCTTTAAAAACAATCAGGGGATAATTATTTTTACTTACGACTCAATTATTTATTTATAATCCACTGGCTTAATGCCTAACGCTTTAGCCATGACTTGATAAATATAACTTTGCTCTTGAATTCCTTGGAACAAATACGCTCTTGGACCTTTAGCAAAAATTGCTACGTCTTCAGCAGCATGCGTTTCAGAACCAAACCCCGTTGGTACAGTTGCTTCTTGAATGAAGTTAGGGTGCATCGTATCTAAAATAGTCAAATCAGCTTGCCCTGCAGAAGGCGTGACCGGAGGAATAGACGCAGACGCTGTTAAAGTGGGACGTGCAGCACGATATCCACCACCGTTTCCATAGCTTAAAGTCGCGTAAGGTTTACCATCTGCGGCAAGATCAGGCGTTGTTTTACCTGGTGAGGTCACCAAACCTAAAATTGGATTACCACGTTGTGGATAACCTGCAATAGTAAATACATGACTGTGATCAGCTGATACGATAATCAACGTGTCATTTGCAGGACTGTTTGTCATGTCAACGGCTTTTTGAACAGCATTTGATAATTCAACGGTTTCAGATAAAGCACGATAAGCATTGCCAGAATGATGCGCATGGTCAATACGACCACCTTCAACCATTAAGAAATAACCTTTTGGGTTTTTCTGTAAAATTTGAATCGCTTTTTCGGTCATTTCAGTCAATGAAGGCTCACCACCTGTATCTGTTAAGCGATCTGCTTCATATTCCATGTGGTTTGTACTTTCAAACAATCCAAGTAAATGATCTGTATTTTTGACATCAATAGCATCCCACCCTTTCTTATCATAAACATAAGCAGAATTTTTATATTGACTTGTCCACTGTGTTGTTAAATCGCCATCTTTTCGCAAACCTTTTTTTGTTGTATCTTCTGGGTCTGTCATTGTATCAGGCATAAAATAAGAACGACCACCACCTAATGCCACTTCTAATCCATCTGATTTAAAATTGGTATTTTTATGGAAATTGACAAGTTGATAAGCAATATCTTTAACTGAAGAACCAGCAGGAAGTTTGCTGTCAGCTTCCCAGTCACGATTAGAAATATGCGCATAACATGCAGCAGGTGTTGCATGCGTTATACGCGCAGTGGATACAACACCTGTTGACATCCCTCTATCTTCTGCTTGCTCAAGTAGCGTAATCGTTTTGTTATCCTCTATAACTTTTCCACTTAACTCACTTCTCGCCACATTTGCCCCGACGGATAATTCACCATCATTAGTTTTGACGCCAGTCATCATAGATGACATAGTCGGCGCAGAATCAGGCGTTTGTTGATTCACTTGATACGTTTTTGATAAAGCAAGATGTGGGAACTTTTCAAAACTCAATGAATTTTCTTCGCCACCATGATTACCTGCTTTTGATTGGCCTTCAAAGATTCTTGATGCCGTGATAGTAGAAACCCCCATACCATCACCGATAAACAAAATAACATTTTTCGCCTTCTTTTTGTTATTTGCTATTCTATCGGCTTTATCTAAACTAGCTTGACCTTTATCAATCCAAAATTTAGGCGTTTCTACAGCTGTTATTTCCGCTTGCGTTGCAGCTTGGGCATTGTTTGAAAGCATCAGCGCTGAGCCAATTAATAGCATAGCTCCCGATATGATTTTAGAATCGTTATTTGTATACATAATAATTATATTCCTTCTACTTTTTTATGGAAAATACGTGGCATTCATTGGAAGTGACAGCGTAAATTACAGATATGACATGGATGTGACAATGCGAAAAAATGAAGCCATAAATCACCATACCCCCTGCTACTCGCCTTAAAATAAAAAAACTCTCAATACTAAAAAAAGCATTGAGAGTTGTGAGTCATACAAGTTATAGGGGGTATGTATGCTGTAAAGACCTAATACGAAAAAGCTGTTTTAATTATAGGTAGTTGAACCATCTTCAAATGATTAATGATTGTGTTCTTCGTGCGCATGCTCATGATCATGCTCTTTGTGTTCATCATGTTCGTGATCGTGTTCTTTATGATCTTCGTGTTCATGATCATGACCGTGTTCTTTGTGTTCTTCATGTTCGTGATCGTGACCTTCTTTATGGTCGTCATGTGCTGTATGTTTTGAATCAGTCATTTTTTAATCCTCGAATCGGTGAGTGGACACACACTAACGATTAAGTGCGCAGATAATTTATACCGTGCTAATATGACAGTTTGAAGTATCCTGCATTTTAATCGCGTTACTGCGTACTAGGTATTTTCATCGGCGTAAAATAAGCATAGGAATGCGCACTGATAATACCAATATAGTGTTTAAGTTCATCAATTTGTGTCATTTCACCAATTAACTTTAATTTATTATTGATATTTTCATGGGCAAAATTGCCATGCAGTAGATGCGCAATATCCACCTCAAAAACATTTTTTATTGCTGGAAGATAATCATAAGCAACTTTATTTTTGCTTATGTCTAACATATTTAATTTTCCTTGATTTAAGCATTCATGAATCACAAAATTTTCGTCAATATCAGGAAAATAATCAACATGAGAGGAATTTTTTGATATCACGATTTCCATAGCAACTAATCGGGCTTTTGTTCCCTTGCTTGTATTCAGCAAAAAACTTTCACCTCGAATATCATTTTCATTAATAGATTTTGCTGCGCAAATAATATAAGAAGGAAATGAGGATAAATTGGATTCTACTGCAAAAATTTTTACATGTTTTAATGGTGTTTTCGATTTCATCTTAATTTCCTCTAAACGGTAATGATAAGGGTTAAATACATGATTAATGACCTCATAAATGCCATACCGCTTTTATGATTGCCGATTTTATAATTGCTTTATATCAAGCCAATGACAGATCAAATCAAATGCATATTTTGAAAATTTACCCTTGCTGGTTAATAAAATAAAGATATCTGATTACATTGATTATTTTTATTTTTTCAAGCTAAGTCATGCGAACATTAAAAAACAAACTACTAAAAAAAAGCTCTCACTGCATAACAATGAGAGCCATTCACAAAAAATAGATCTTGAGAGAAATCTATTTTTCAAAAATTTAGAAAGTCGCTTAAAAAACATTAGAACTGCAAATAAATACTACAGATTCTATATGACAATTTTATGTCAGTTTATTCAAATTCTTTTTTTTATTAAAAAATTTCATTTTTTTGTATCGGTATTGAGAATGCAGTTTTGCATGCGAAATGATAATATAAACGTTATTGACAATAATCCCATCATTTAAAGAGCGAACTTGCTATGATAATGTTAAATGACCATCTCTTCTTCAAACCACGAAAACAACGGTATTTTATATTATGTACCGCTATTTTTATGCTTGAGGGGTGTATGTCACCGCTAGCGTTAGATCATGCGGTCATGGCTTATGACCAAACCACCTCCGACATTCAATCCCAGCAATTACTGCTCAATATTGCACGTGCCCAGCAACATCAACCGCTGCATTTTACAGGCGTATCCAATATAGCCGCCACGTTTAATTTTCAATTTAATGCTGGCGCAACACCCGCATTAACCGGCAATAGTGGGATGTTAATGACACCTATTTTTGGTGGCACAGTGTCAGAAAACCCCACCATTAGCATTGTCCCCATTGAAGGTGAAGAATTTACTCGACGCCTATTAGCCCCTTTTCAAGAAAGCAAATTGACTATGTTATTAAGACAAGGCGCGGATATTGATCTTGTTTTGCGGTTAATTGCCGGTGAGTTGCGTATTAAAAGCCACAAACAAGATATTGTCTACACAAACTCCCCAAAAGATACCGATGGTTATCGCAAGTTTCGTCAATTCGTCACGCAAATATCAACCATTCAAGACCGCCATAATTTATTTGTTGAACCACTGCAATTTGAGCAGTCATGGCATCTATCACTTGAACACCTCGATAGTGAAAAATTAGTCGATTTACAAAAGGAATTTAAAGTGGATTATGACGCTAAAAGTAAGCAATTAACGCTTACTAAGCGTATAACGGGGCATACTGTATTAACCAATTATGATCCACAAACATTAAGCAATGAAGAGCGTATTACATTAAATGACGAAGCTGACATAGGTTCTAGTAACGATATTATGGTGGATGTTCGTGGCGCTTATTTAGGGGGAGAAGTGCCTATTCATGGTTTCTTTCGTCTGCGTAGCTTTTACAATGTACTTAATTTCATTGGTCGTGATATTGACGATGAACCTGAATTTGCAGTGGAAAAGTTACCAGCCACACCTAGCGTGAGTGAAAACCCAATTCATTCATTAGGTATTTTAGTTTCTGAAAATGCACCAGAAAATAGCCCTTATTTTGTAAAATACAATGATTATTTTTACTCACTTGAGCCTGACACAGGACATCACTGGAATCGTGAAGGATTTAGATTATTACATCAAATATTTCAAATGACTATGGCTGAACTCTCTCAACATAGCACACCAAGCATTACCATTTCAAAGTAAATAAAAGATGCCACTCATAATGCTGCAATCGCTAACGCTAACTGACGCCTTAATTTGAGTGTATTGATTTGATGCCAAAATACGGGAAAACCATCAAGCAGCCAATTTTGTTTTTCTTTTATATGAGAGAGGTACGTTGAAATCGTTAGCGGAACCGTTTTTTCACTCAACGTTATATCACGAGAAAAATAATAACGTAAAAAATCTTGCGCAACTTGTGTATCATTTAATTCACCTAAATAATCTTGTACTTTTTTGATTTCTGTTAGCACATTAGCACTTTCTTTTCCCAGAATATCTTCAAAATTTTCAATTAGATAACGGAGATTTTTACACTCTTTTCGGAAATTGTGTAATTGTTCAATTGTTGCGTTATCTAATGATGCATGACGCACACGAACCCGTTCATAACTTTTGTAAACGGCTGAAAAAGCAATATGACTAATTTTATATGGACTGCGTTTGTTCATTGTTATTAACGTTGTTTTTTGAGTATTTTTTGCTAAAAAAAGATGAATTTTATGTTTAAATTTGATGTGTTCTTTGCTTTTTAGCAAAGTGATTATTTTCTTCACTGCTTTTTTTCGCTGACGATTAAAATCAGCGGTTATCGTCAACATAGCTTTTTTTTCATCTTCACTTAAAGGCATTTCATTGGCCAATTTGTGTTGATAGTTAACCATATTATCAATAAAAACATCCAAATCACGCGCCATACTTAAACGATGTATCATGTCTTTTAGACTATTTTTCAATAAAGTCATTTGACTTACTTTAAAGTCCTGCTGAAAAATGCGTAGCGTTGATTCAATTCGGCGAAGGGTAACACGCATATCATGAATCACATCACTACTCACATCATACCCATCACTTGCAAGCAATAACGACTCATACTTTAAAAAATGATTAAAATGATGGGTTAAAATTTTTTGGAAGGCTTGATTATGTGAAAATGTTGGATCTAAACCTATCATGGTATTTTTTCCATATTGTTTCATTAGTGGAATAGAAGAATAATCAGCTATCAAATGAGGTGAAATTAGTGCATTTTTCATTTGTATCTCCTCTTATTTTTCATCACATCATGTTATACAGTAAAAATGGAAATAGTAACGATATATTTTGTCATTAATATGACAAAAAAATATTTATTTTTATCATAAAAAAATTATTTATTTACTAACCAATAATATGGTAATGTCAGCACAGCAGAAAATTATGACGCAGTATTTTAACCAAATAAATGGAATAAAAAATATGAACGTATTGTTACTTGACATAGAAAATCGTCCTAATCGCTTATTAAATTTAACAGAAGATTTAACCAATTATTCAAGTGTCATTATTTGTTACGCTCAAAGTGATTTTAAAATTCCCATTGACTGGATTGAACCTATTGCAAAGGCCTTCTCCGCAGGTACACTTAAAATTATTAAAATGCCTAATGCCGGTAAAAATGCAGCGGATTTTGGCATTGCCTTCTGGGCAGGTATGTTAGCAGCGCAGCAGCCTAATGACACACATTATGACATTATTTCCAATGACGCTGATTTGGATTTTGTGGTAGATTTACTGATATCACAAGGTCGAAGTGCGAAGCGCATTGCCATGATAAAGCAACCATTACCCCTTGAAACTATCAGCGAAGAAAAAGCAAAAACGATTAAACCACTACAGAAATATTGCCTCTATCTTGCTAAAAATGACCCGCGCCCTGCTAAATCAAAATCACTGATTAATAATATAGATCGCTTTTTTAAAGAAACGGTTAATCCAAATGATGTACTGACAAAATTAATTAAAAAAGGCGTTGTATCCATTAATCATGGTGTTGTGACTTACAACAATAAACGCTTGCTAGAACAAGCCCAGAAAATTTAATTTTCACTATCACATTCTTGTCATAATTAGCTGTTTATAATACAGCAAACCATTAGAAAATAAGATAATTTATTGGTTTTTCAATTCAAATTTTATATCCGTAAACAAGATTGTATTATGTAGAACTAGGGGAAAATCACATGAACAAACATTTAACATCACTGAGTTTTGCCGTACTCGTATTACTTGCTAGTGGTTGGGTTTTTCTGATGACATCAGCCGCATCGAAAAAATTAAGCATTGCGCTTAAATATTATTTTCTCTACGGCTAAAGCATGACCCAAAAAAACTACCTATTCAAGGGGAATCGCTGCAAGAGTATCATTACGTTTTGCATTTAGGGTATTGATAATGTAGCGATTTTTCTTCTTGGGAGCAATCTTGTCAATTTCGACCATAATTAAGCCATCGACACAATTGTTGAAATCTGGATCAACATTAAAATCAATAAAATGACAACCATCATCAATACATAACTCCACATATTGCTTGTAGAGCACAGGTACTTTGACGCCCATTTTCTTTAATTCACTATTGAGTATTTTAAAGCTAGTCGAATAATCCGTATTAAACGCTGTTTCAGCGAATTGAGTATTCATATCAGACACCACAAAAGGACGTCGCGCATTGGCTGGAAAAAAATCGGAGCTAAATTGTTTTCGATAAAAACTAATAATGCGTTCTTTGGCTAATTGCGGATAGGCATGGCTCATACTAACACAACCAAATAAATATTTTACATCCGTCTGACCGCGTAAATACGCGCCAATGCCATACCAAAGGTAATCTAAACTGCGTTGCCCCCAGTAGCGTGGCTGTACAAAACTTCGCCCAAGCTCAATACTATCGGGCAAATATGAGGCAAAGTGACCTTGCAAATCAAATAGCGTATGCGTATAAAAACCTTCAATACCGTATTTTTCCATAATATGTGCGCCTTCACCAATGCGATAAGCACCCACAATTTCTAAATCATTATCATCCCAAAGCACAATATGGCGATAATATAAGTCAAATTTATCCATATCAAGCGCAAATCCCGTGCCTTCTTCAACGGTTCTAAACGTCAATTCACGCAAACGGGCAATTTCAGCCATCACAGGGCAATCATGTGCAAAATCGTACAGAAAAATCTTTTTACCATCACCCGTTTCACCGAGCAAAATAGACTGATAGAGTGTTTTTTTAATGATTTTTGAATTAGCAGGATGCATTAGCGTCGAGACTGTTTCAAATAAAGGCGGTTTATTTTTTTTAGCTAAATTTAAAGCGTGTTTGCGAAAACGTTTACAGAGTTGTTTATTATCCTCGTCACTGTTTAAAAACGCCGCGCAAGGAATTAGTTTCCCGACGTTAAATTGAATGGATTGATTGCGTTTATTAAACATTTCTTGCACGAGTAGCAAGGTGCCAAGTGGCTTATAAAGCGTGGATAAACTGTAAAAGAGCGCCGAATTTTTCGCTTTAATGTGAATAGGTAAAATGGGACTTTGTGATTTACGCGCAAGTTTGAGAAAACCGCTTTGCCATTTTCCATCCTTCACGCCCGTTGGTGTAATACGCGATACTTCACCTGCTGGAAAAATAATAATTGCTTCTTCATTATCGAGCGCGGTGCGCATTTGCGTATAAGTCTCTTTAAATCTCTTTTTATCTGAAAAAACATCAACGGGGAAAAATAACGATTCAAGCGGTTTCATATTACTTAGCAGTGTATTGGCAACAATGCGCACATCCGGGCGCACAGAGCGTATCAGCTTAATTAACGCCAACCCATCAAGTGTACCGATAGGATGATTTGCCACAATAATGAGTCGTCCCTGCGCGGGAATATTGCCAAATGAGTCGTTATCAATTTGATAAGTGAATTTGAAATATGTCAGCAATTTATCAAGAAACGCAAAACCGCGCAAATGCTGATTTTTTGCAATGACGTCATTGAAGTCATCTTCATGAATCAAATTTTTCAAGAACTTGATGACAAGTTTATTTTCTTTTCCCAATTTCACATTAGGGTACATTTCTTCAAATAGGCTTTTTGCGTCAATCATCGTTGAATTTATTCACTTTATTTATTTTGTGTCTTGGATTATAAGCGCGAAATATGTCAATAATGTGACAGAAAAAGTGCATGGGTTTAACACTAGACAAAAGATTTTTTTCATGTTTTATTAAAAATATGTTTATACCTTTTTACTTTTATTTGTAGCATTTTTATGACGATTTCTACTTACAAAACAATATGGATTTCAGATTTACACATTGGTTCAACACAATGCCAAGCCGATATGTTGCTTGATTTCTTAAAACATAACGACAGTGAAAAGCTGTATTTAGTGGGCGATATTATTGATTTTTGGTCGCTATCAAAAAAGATGTATTGGCCGCGCGATCACAACACCATTATTCAAAAATTTTTGCGCAAAGCCCGCCAAGGCACCCAAATCATTTATATTCCCGGTAATCACGATGAAAACATCCGTGATTACGACCATTATGTGTTTGGCGATATTGTGGTGAAAAACTCAGATATTCACACCACCGTAAACGGAAAAAAATTTCTCATTGTGCATGGCGATGAATATGACGCCATTGCTATCAATCATCAATGGATTGCAAAAATTGGCAGTGTGGGTTATGACTGGCTAATTAGGTTAAATCAGTTTTTGCGTATTTTTCGTCGTTTATTTGGCATTCAATCGCATTTTTCATTGGCCGCCTTTGTGAAATTCAAAGTCAAAAATGTCGTGCAATTTATTTCAAAATACGAAGAAAGTATTGTACATACACTCAAACATGAGCAGCTTGATGGCGTTATTTGTGGTCATATTCATCACGCCGAAATTAAGCATATTGACGGCTTTCTTTATGTGAATACGGGGGATTTTGTAGAAAGTTGCACCGCCATTGTGGAACACTTTGACGGTGAACTGGAATTGATTAAATGGGTAAAATACGCCCAATCCTCAACGCAAGCTGAGGACAACGTAAATGACTAAAACGTTAATGTGCAATATGCACAATATCCACTTTATCCCAAACCGCTTCAATAAAATCCTCATCCATCTCAGGCATACCGCCCTGTATCCATTGGGTTAAAATTCGCGCTGTATTGGGATAGGTCACATGCACCGATTGATTGTAGTGCAGCCAATGTTCAATAATAGCGCCATCAAGGTCATGCATAATATGCGCGTAGCCTAACTGTTTAAGCGCCGCCGCATTAGACGTTTGCTCCATTTGCGCGTGCAAGGGCTTTACTAAAATTTTCTTTCCTAATTGAAGCGCTTCACTCACAAGCGCAAAGCCGGCATTACAAATCACGCCGCCACAATCATGCAAATCTTGTTGAAATTGCTCAATGCACATGGGTGAAAACGTAATGTGTGCAAATTGAGATTCAATGGGGTGAGGCGTGGAAATGTGAAATTGAAAATTTTCAAACGGCGCTAATAAGTTCACCACATCGTGTTGATCCTCAAAAGGCAAGTACACAATAATTTTCGTTTTGACAGATTCGCTAGATAAATCTAAGTTTTCCATAATGGGGGGGAAAATAGGCTGCCCAAAGTGATGCCAATGCAAACCAATGGCTTTATCGGCGGGGGCAAAATGTTTCATAACAAGATCTGCAATGGGATCTGAGCCTTTACGGGGAATTGTATGGTGATAAGCATATTGATTACCAATCCCTAAAAGGGGCTTATTTTGCTTTTTAGCTGCCCATGCGCTAACAGGCTCAAAGTCTGTAATCACTAAGTCATAGCCACTTAAATCAAGTGTTTTCACATCTGAGAAGAAGGTTTTAAATTTTGCATCAAAAGCCGTTTTAAGATAATCCACCTTGCCATGATGAGAAATAAACGTCAGGCCAGTGCGTAATTGATAATCTTTAAACACATCCATATCAAAATAGCCATCTGCCGCACGTCCTGAAAATAAAAACGTGGTTTCTATACCTGCTAAATCCAGTTCTTTTGCCATCATACGCGCACGCGCAATATGACCATTTCCTGTACCTTGAACACCGTAAAAAATTTTCATGAATTTCTCTTTTAAACCAATAAAAAATGGGTGAATAACCTTTTTTAGGGTAAAGATTTTCTATGTCAGAAATATGTCAATTTGATGTTTTTTCGATGACAATGCGCCATTTTTTTCATGTCATCATGTTGTCAAAATTGATGTGTAAAGTATGAAGAATTATGAAAAGACATAAACCTAAAAAACACAAATTACGTTTGCGGCACTTGACGCTAGATGACTATGACAATCTAGCGGTGCTAATGGAACACGTCTACGACAATCTCGGTGGCGCGTGGAAAAAAGAGCAGTATATCTCGCAAATTACCCGTTTTCAGCAAGGGCAAATTGTCATTGAAGATAATGGCGTTTTAGTCGCTGCGGCGCTTAGTATGGTCGTGGATTATTACCGTTTTGGTGATGTGCATACTTATGCGCAAATCACCGGCGAAGGTTACTTGACCAATCATGATCCTGACGGCGATACGCTGTATGGTGTTGATATTTTCGTTCATCCTAAATATCGCGGTTTGCGCCTTGGGCGTCGGCTATACGATGCACGTAAAGAATTGTGCCGTAACTTAAATTTACGTCGATTTATTGCTGGTGGACGTATTCCCGGTTACGGAAAATATGCCGACAATTTAACGCCTGTTCGCTATATTGAAGAAGTCAAAAACCGTGAAATTTTCGATCCGGTCCTGTCGTTTCAACTCGCTAACGGCTTTCATGTCCGTAAATTGTTGACTAATTATTTGCCCATCGACAAAGAGTCGCGCGGTTTTGCCACTTTACTTGAATGGGTCAATTTAGATTATGTCGATGAAAAACCCAATATTGGCGGCGCTAAAAGTATCGTGCGCCTAGGCGTTGTTCAATGGCAAATGCGAACACTTACCAGCGTGGATGAACTGTTAAAACACGCAGAATTCTTTATTGATGCGCTGGCAGGTTATAACGCTGATTTTGTGTTATTTCCCGAATACATGAGCGCACCGCTTATGGGATTATTTAACGATAAACACCCGCCCGATGCTATTCGTGCTTTAGCGGGATTTAGCCGCGACATTCGCAATGGTCTGCTTGAAATGGCAATGTCCTATAACGTCAACATTATCGCTGGCTCCCTACCTGAATACAGCAATCATGAACTTTACAACGTATCGTGGTTGCTGCGTCGTGACGGCACATTTGAAGCACAATATAAAATTCATGTCACCAGCGACGAAGTAAGTTGCTGGGGCGTTAAAGGCGGTGATGCACTCAAAGTATTTGATACAGATTGTGGCAAAATTGCCGTTTTAGTCTGTTTTGATTCAGAATTCCCCGAACTTGCACGTTTAGCAGTGATGCAGGGTGCTAAAATCTTGTTCGTGCCTTTTTGGACGGATACGAAAAATGCGTATTTACGCGTGCGCTGTTGCTCTCAAGCTAGAGCAATTGAAAATGAATGCTTTGTTGCCATTACCGGTAGCGTTGGTAATTTACCTCATGCAGAAAACATGGATATTCAATACGCGCAAGCCGCTATTTTTAGTCCCAGTGATTTTTCATTTCCCCATGATGCACTGCTCGCTGAAGCCACCCCTAACACAGAAATGACATTGATTGCCGATGTCAATTTAGATTTACTCAAACAAGTTCGCTCGCGTGGCGCAGCGCAAAATTTACTGCGTCGTCGTGAAGACTTATATAAATTAGACTGGATTTAAAGTTAACCTATAAAAAATCCAGCATTAAAAAAATGCATCGCACTGCAAAGGCGCCACGGCAACGTTTTCTTCGTTACAAAATAACAAAAGGGCGAACAAATTTATTTCCTGTTTGCCCTTAATATTTATCCTCTTTTGACAAATCCTCTCTACTATCAACGCGTTTAATTATTGAAAATAAATAAAACGCAAATAATCCCACTTTTTTAGTTGTATCACTGCCAAAAATCGCGTATTTTCTTTAAAATACAGCATCATTGTTTTTGCCTTTCATGCGAAAACAACTTCAGGAGAATTTTCAATGCACATTTTAGTAAGTAATGATGACGGCTATTTAGCAGAAGGTTTAATTGC
>ERZ1034361.1074-NODE-1074-length-15479-cov-11.171861_pt1 | contig 15479 bp, 14 predicted proteins | sample MGYA00520617_ERZ1034361 | MGnify/ENA primary metagenome ERZ1034361 (study PRJEB33736, sample SAMEA104284507) | Azolla filiculoides | biome: Urban; feature: Water surface; material: Ditch water | place: Netherlands | collected 2015-10-28 | depth 0-0.1 m ... | reverse complement strand
ACAAATGCGATAATGCGCGATTGCAATTGAAAAAAAGCAAACGGATCACCGTCCGGCACTTTTACAGTTTGGTGCCCATGTCTGTGGTCTTAAGTCCCAAAGCCACTCCACAAGAGTCGAGCCCAGGGGCACCCAAGGTTTTTCGTTAGAGAAATTCACAAAGGTTGAATATGGAAATGAACAAAGCCGAATCGGCATCTATTCCTGCGGGCGCTCAAGAGTTGCGCGGCGCGGAAATCCTCGTCAAGGCGCTTCAAGCTGAAAACGTGCAGTACATCTGGGGATACCCCGGCGGTGCCGTTCTTCACATTTACGACGCTTTCTATAAGCAAAACACCATTCAGCATGTGCTGGTGCGCCATGAACAAGCTGCTGTGCACGCCGCCGATGGCTTTGCCCGTGCCACGGGTGAAGTGGGTGTGGCTCTCGTCACTTCAGGTCCGGGCCTGACCAACGCCGTCACCGGCATTGCCACCGCCTACATGGACAGCATTCCCATGGTCATCATCAGCGGGCAAGTACCCACTGCGGCCATCGGTCTAGATGCTTTCCAGGAATGTGATGCTGTGGGCATCACCCGCCCGATCGTGAAGCACAACTTCTTGGTCAAAGACGCCAAAGACATGGCCGAGGTCATGAAGAAAGCATTCCACATTGCGCGCAGTGGCCGCCCTGGCCCTGTGGTGGTGGACATTCCGAAAGACGTTTCTTTCAACAAAGTCTTGTATTCGGGCTATCCCGAGTCGGTTGAAATGCGCTCTTACAACCCCGTGCGCAAAGGCCACGGCGGGCAGATTCGCAAGGCTTTGCAGTTGTTGATGGCGGCCAAGCGCCCCTACATTTACACAGGCGGCGGCGTGTTGCTGAGCAATGCCAGCGCCGAGTTGCGACAACTGGTGGACATGCTCAACTACCCTGTGACCAACACGCTCATGGGTTTGGGCGCATTTCCGGCCACGGATCGCCGCTTTGTGGGCATGCTGGGCATGCACGGCACGCTGGAAGCCAACAACGCCATGCAAAACTGCGATGTGCTGCTGGCTGTCGGCGCCCGTTTTGACGACCGCGTGATCGGCAACCCCAAACACTTTGCATCGGTGGACCGCAAAATCATCCACATCGACATCGACCCTTCGAGCATTTCCAAGCGCGTCAAGGTGGATGTGCCGATCGTGGGCGACGTGAAAGACGTGCTGACCGAACTCATGGGCATGATCCGCGAGTCCGGCCTCAAGCCGGACGCCCAAGCACTGGGCCAGTGGTGGGAAACCATCGAAGGCTGGCGCAGCCGCGATTGCATGAAGTACGACAACAGCAACAGCTTGGTCATCAAGCCCCAAAAAGTCATTGAGACCTTGTGGGACATGACCAAAGACGCCGATGCGTACATCACCTCCGATGTGGGCCAGCACCAGATGTGGGCAGCCCAGTATTACAAGTTCAATGAGCCTCGCCGCTGGATCAACTCTGGCGGTCTGGGCACCATGGGCGTGGGCATACCGTATGCCATGGGCATCAAGCTGGCCAAGCCCGACAGTGAAGTGTTTTGTGTGACGGGTGAAGGCTCGGTGCAGATGTGCATTCAAGAGCTGTCCACCTGCCTGCAATACAACACCCCGATCAAGATCGTGGCGCTGAACAACCGTTATTTGGGCATGGTACGCCAGTGGCAAGAGATCGAATACTCGGGTCGCTACAGCCACAGCTACATGGATGCGTTGCCCAATTTTGTGAAGCTGGCCGAAGCCTATGGCCACGTCGGCATCCTGGTTGAAAAACCCGAGGACGTGGAGCCTGCGTTGCGTGAAGCACGCAGACTTAAGGACCGCACGGTGTTTCTGGACATCCGCACCGACCCCACGGAGAACGTGTTCCCCATGGTCAAGGCGGGCAAAGGCATCACCGAGATGCTGCTGGGCTCGGAGGATCTGTAATCATGAAACACATCATTGCTGTATTGATCGAAAACGAAGCGGGCGCTTTGTCCCGTGTGGTGGGCTTGTTCTCGGCCCGTGGCTACAACATCGAGTCTTTGACTGTGGCCCCGACCGAAGACCCCAGCCTGTCTCGCATGACCATCCAGACCGCCGGGTCTGACGATGTGATCGAGCAGATCACCAAGCACCTGAACCGCCTGATCGAGGTGGTCAAGGTGGTGGACCTGACCGAAGGCGCTTACACCGAACGCGAGCTGATGCTGGTGAAGGTGCGTGCCGTGGGCAAGGAACGCGAAGAAATGAAACGCATGGCCGACATCTTTCGCGGCCGTGTGATTGATGTCACCGACAAGAGCTACACCATTGAGCTCACCGGTGACCAGTCCAAGAACGACGCCTTTTTGGAGGCGATCGACCGCAGCGCCATCTTGGAGACCGTGCGCACGGGTGCGTGCGGTATCGGGCGCGGCGAGCGCATCCTGCGCGTCTAAACTTAACTCTTGAACCTGTTTATTCCTAAGGAGAACCCTGTGAAAGTTTTTTACGACAAAGATTGTGATCTGAGCGTCATCAAGGGCAAGACCGTTGCCATCATTGGTTACGGCTCGCAAGGCCACGCACACGCCCAGAACCTGAACGACAGCGGCGTCAAAGTGGTGGTCGGTCTGCGCAAAGGCGGCGCATCGTGGGACAAAGTCGGCAAAGCCGGTTTGACCGTGATGGAAGTCAACGATGCCGTCAAGGCCGCTGACGTGGTCATGATCTTGTTGCCCGACGAGCAAATCGCCGATGTGTACAACAACAACGTCGCCCCCAACATCAAAGCAGGCGCTTCGCTGGCGTTTGCCCACGGTTTCAACGTGCACTACAACCAGGTCGTTCCACGCGAAGACCTGGACGTGTGGATGGTCGCCCCCAAGGCTCCTGGCCACACCGTGCGCAACACCTACACCCAAGGCGGCGGCGTGCCCCATTTGGTTGCGATCCACCAGGACAAGAGCGGCAAGGCCCGCGCTTTGGCTCTGAGCTACGCCATGGCCAACGGTGGCGGCAAAGCCGGCATCATCGAAACCAACTTCAAAGAAGAGACCGAAACCGACTTGTTCGGCGAGCAGGCTGTTCTGTGCGGTGGTGCGGTCGAGCTGATCAAGATGGGTTACGAGACCTTGGTGGAAGCCGGTTACGCCCCTGAAATGGCTTACTTCGAGTGCTTGCACGAGTTGAAGCTGATCGTTGACCTGATCTACGAAGGTGGCATCGGCAACATGAACTACTCGATCTCGAACAACGCCGAATACGGCGAGTACGTGACAGGTCCTGAAGTCATCAACGCCCAAAGCCGTGAAGCCATGCGCAATGCCTTGAAGCGCATTCAGACCGGTGAATACGCCAAGATGTTCATCTTGGAAGGCAAGACCAACTACCCAAGCATGACCGCACGTCGTCGCTTGACTTCCGAGCACTCCATTGAAGTTGTGGGCGCTCAATTGCGCGCCATGATGCCTTGGATTGCGAAAAACAAGCTGGTTGACAAGACCCGCAACTGATCTTGCCTTTGGGCGAGTGTGAAAAGGCCACTGCGGTGGCCTTTTTCTTGGGCGCTCGGTCTGGCTTAAACTCAGCTGACACGGGATGGATCCGAAAAACCGCTACAGGAATGGACGATGAACAAAGTCAACGACACCGCAGAAGACGCAGAAGTCTCTGCACCGGTGCGCAAACCCTCCAAGGGCATCTACATGCTGCCCAACATGATCACGTTGGCGGCGCTGTTCGCTGGCTTTTATGCCGTGGTCATGGCCATCAATGGCCGTTTTGACCTGGCCACGGTGGGCATTTTCAGTGCCATGGTGCTGGACAGCCTGGACGGCCGCGTGGCCCGCATGACGAACACGCAGAGCGCTTTTGGCGAACAGATGGATTCGCTCTCCGACATGGTCTCCTTTGGTGCTGCACCTGCGCTGATCGCTTACGTCTGGACCCTGAAAGAATTGGGCCGTTGGGGCTGGATTGCCGCTTTTGTGTATTGCGCTTGCGCAGCCTTGCGCTTGGCCCGCTTCAATGTGAACACGGCCGTGGTCGATAAACGTTATTTTCAGGGCCTGCCATCGCCTGCCGCTGCGGCTTTGGTGATGGGCTTTGTCTGGATCATGTTTGAAAACGCCGTGCCTGCCAAAACAGTGGCTTGGGGCATGTTTGCCGTGTGCCTGTTTGCGGGTTTGACCATGGTGACCAATGTGCCTTTTTACAGCTTCAAGGACATGCACATGAAAAAGAGCGTGCCCTTTGCCACGCTGGTGCTGGTGGCCTTGGGCATTGCGGTGGTCAACATCGATCCGCCTACGGTTTTGTTTGTCATCTTTGTGGGCTACGGTTTGAGCGGTTATGTGATCTATGTCTGGCGCAAGGCCAAAGGTCAGCCGACCAGCATGATCAGCACATCCACCGACGAGCCCGAAGAGCGGGGCTTGCACCAGTGATGTCATGCGCACGACAAAGCCTGTTTTGAACTGTGCTACAGTGTTTCTATGAATTTTTCCTTGTTTGCACTACTGCTACTGCCCAACGGGCGGGATGTGTAGCGCACGCAAACATTTTCCCAAAAGGCCCGTATGCCATCCGCAACGGGCCTTTTGCATTTTTGCTTGGACTTGCGGGTTTCTGACCAGGAGTAGACATGACTGACAAACTGATTATTTTCGACACCACCTTGCGTGACGGCGAGCAATCGCCCGGTGCCTCCATGACCCGCGATGAGAAGTTGCGCATTGCACGTCAACTGGAGCGTCTGCGCGTGGACGTGATCGAAGCCGGTTTTGCCGCCAGCTCCAACGGCGACTTTGAGGCCGTCAAAACCATTGCGGATGCCATCAAGGACTCCACCATTTGTTCTTTGTCACGCGCCAATGACCGAGACATTTCTCGCGCTGCCGAAGCTCTCAAGGGCGCCAACAGCGGGCGTATTCACACCTTCATTGCCACTTCGCCACTGCACATGGAAAAGAAGCTGCGCATGACACCCGATCAGGTGTTTGAGCAAGCCAAGCAGTCGGTGCGCTTTGCCCGCAACCTGGTAGGCGATGTGGAATTCAGCCCGGAAGACGGTTACCGCAGTGACATGGACTTTTTGTGCCGTATTCTCGAGGCGGTCATCGCAGAAGGGGCCACAACTATCAACGTTCCCGACACAGTGGGTTATGCGGTGCCTGAGCTTTATGGTCAGTTCATCAAGACCTTGCGCGAGCGGATTCCCAATTCAGACAAAGCCATCTGGTCAGTGCATTGCCACAACGACTTGGGCATGGCGGTGGCCAACTCCTTGGCTGGCGTCAAGATCGGCGGTGCCCGTCAGGTGGAGTGCACCATCAACGGACTGGGTGAACGTGCTGGCAATTGTTCGCTGGAAGAGGTGGTCATGGCAGTGAAAACACGCCGTGACTATTTTGGTCTGGATGTGGGCATCGACACGAGCCACATCGTGGCGGCCAGCCGCATGGTCAGCCAGACCACCGGCTTTGTGGTTCAGCCCAACAAGGCTGTTGTCGGCGCCAATGCTTTTGCACACGCCTCGGGCATTCACCAAGATGGTGTGCTCAAGGCCCGTGATACTTACGAGATCATGCGTGCAGAAGATGTGGGCTGGACCACCAACAAGATCGTTCTTGGCAAACTCAGCGGCCGCAATGCCTTCAAACAGCGCCTGCAGGACTTGGGCGTGACACTGGACAGCGAAACCGAAATCAACAACGCTTTTGCCAAGTTCAAAGAGTTGGCTGACCGCAAGAGTGAAATCTTTGATGAAGACATTCTGGCCTTGGTGGGCGACGAGAGTGTCACCGTTGAAAAAGAGCAATACGGTTTTGTATCCATGGCTCAACACAGCGAAACAGGCGAGCGGCCTCATGCTGCGGTGGTCTTCACAGTCGAAGGCAAAGAGGTGCGGGCGGAGTCTGACGGAAATGGTCCTGTCGACGCTTCCTTGAAAGCCATTGAGTCGCATGTCAAAAGTGGTGCGGAAATGGTGCTTTATTCAGTCAATGCCATCAGTGGCTCGACCGAAAGTCAGGGTGAAGTGACCGTGCGCTTGCAAAACAGTGGCCGTGTGGTCAATGGGGTCGGATCGGACCCGGATATCGTGGTGGCGTCAGCCAAGGCGTATCTGAGTGCGCTCAATAAATTGCAGAGCAAAGCCGATCGGGTGGCCGCTCAAGGTTAAAAAGCATCCTTTGGATATACTTTTTGGCTTCAATAAAGTCACGCAAGTTGTTGTTCTTGCGTGACTTTTTTTATTTGAGTACACTCGGGCACAATATTCAGATTATTTTTCCCGAGATGCCCCTCATGCGATCCATTTCCGTATTCAAAGACCAAGCCTCCAGTCCATGGGGGCAAGGGCTGCTTGGTGCTTTGACGTCGGCTGTATTGGCTGCTGTTTTGGTGCTGCCCATGTCGGTGCAAGCGCAGGATACAAAGTCATCTGCCAAAAAGCGACCCGTAGCCACTGCTGCCAAGTCCATTAAAAAGACAAAAGTGAGCACAGGCAAAGCCAACAAGCGCGTGTCTGTGCTTGCTCAAAAGGCTGTTCCGATGCGTGCATCTTTCGGTCAGATGGCGGGTCTTCATGCCGCCTCGGACCCTTTGGACTTGCGCTCCAGCGTGGCGCTGGTCATTGATCAGGACACCCGTGAAGTCCTGTTCCGTAAGAACGACCATGCCGTGTTGCCCATTGCATCCTTGACCAAATTGATGACCGGCTTGGTCATTTCCGAGGCCCAATTGCCCATGTCGGAGATGATTGCCATCACCCAGGCCGATGTCGATACCGAAAAGGGCAGTTCTTCCCGTTTGGCTGTCGGCACAGTCCTGAGCCGTGGTGATTTGTTGCACCTGGCACTGATGTCCAGTGAAAACCGGGCTGCACATGCTTTGGGTCGCACCTTCCCGGGTGGTTTGGACACCTTTGTGGCCCGCATGAATGCCCGCGCCCAGGCCTTGGGCATGTCCGATACGCGCTATGTCGAGCCAACCGGCTTGTCCAGTCGCAACCAGTCCAGTGCCAGCGATCTGGCTGTTTTGGTGGGGGCCGCTTACAAAGAACCCGTTTTGCGTGAGCTGTCAACTTCCCACGGTCGTGAGATTGAAGTGGGCAGCCGCACTCTTCAATACAACAACACCAACCGCCTGGTGAAAAGCCCTCAGTGGGACATCGGCTTGCAAAAGACAGGTTACATCTCTGAAGCCGGTCAATGCTTGGTCATGCAGGCGCAAGTCGCTGGGCGCAAGTTGATCATGGTTTTTCTGGACTCCGCCGGCAAACTCAGTCGCATTGCAGATGCTGAGCGCGTCCGGCGTTGGGTCGAGAAGTCGCCTGCTGTCTCCGCAAACAAGCATTTGGCACTGCCTGATCGTTTGCCTGGTTGAGCGCAGAGACTGCGCAGGATTGGAAAAGGCCTCAACAGAGGCCTTTTTCACGTCTTAAGCGACTTGGTGATCTCCGTGATGCCCCAAGGTTCTGGAGATGTCGTGCGCCGTGGCCTGCAGCTTGGGAAGCCAGCCTTCATCCAGTCGGTCGGCGGGTGCCGAGATGGACAAACCGGCCAGCAATTTGCCTTGGTCGTCATAGATGCCAGCGGCGATGCAGCGCACGCCCAACTCCAGCTCTTCGTTGTCACGGGCAATGCCGTATTGCTTGACGCGCGCCAGCTCTCTTTCGAGAACCTGCAGCTGGGTGATGCTGTTGCGCGTTTGACCGACCAAACCCGTGCGCGTGGCATAGGACCGAACGCGCAGAGGATCATCTGCCGCCAAGAAAAGTTTGCCCACCGAGGTCAAATGCAAAGGTGCTCTTCCACCAATGGCCCGCACTACTTGCATGCCTGACCGTTCGCTATAGGCGCGCTCGATGTACACGATTTCATCGCCTTGTCGCATGCTCAGATTCACAGGCTGCTGAATGAGTTTGTGCAAATCACGCATGGGGGTCAGGGCCGCATCGCGCACGTTCAAGCGACCCTTGACCAGATTGCCCAGCTCCAGCAGTCGCATGCCCAAGCGGTAATTGCCCGCTTCCGGGCGGTCAACAAATCGGCCTGTGGCCAAGTCATTCAGTATGCGGTGCGCAGTTGAGGGATGCAAGCCCGTTTTTTCGCTGATCTCCTTGAGGGAAATTGCTTCCTCGCGAGAAGCGAGGACGTCAATCAGCGAGAACATGCGCTCAATGACCTGAATCGTGGGTGTTGGCGTGAGTGCAGGGTCTTTTTTCATGGTGTCCGTGAGCAATCAGTAAATTTTACACTGTGAAAACTACTGTGCTTTTCAAGTCAACGCCTGCCACTGGCCTTGGACCCGTATTTCGCACGGACTGAACTTCGATTTGTAGTTCATTTTGGGGCTGCTCTCGATCCAGTAGCCCAAATAGACATAAGGCAGCTGGAGGTCGGCCGCTTGTTGAATTTGCCACAGCACGCCGTAAATGCCATAGCTTGCCTTGTCTTCAGGTTCATAAAACGTGTAGACCGCCGACAAGCCGTGGTTCAGCACATCCACGATGCTGATCATTTTCAATTTTCCTAAATCGCCATTTGCAGCAGGCGAGCGAAACTCGACGATGCGGGAGTTGACTCGGCTTTGAAGCAAAAATTGGTTGTATTGGTCCACACTGTCATGGTCCATGCCGCCGCCGGGGTGGCGGGTTGTCTGGTAACGCAGATACAGGGCGTAATGCTCGGGGTCGAATTGCAAGTCAAGTACCCGGACGTCCAGGTCTTTGTGGGCGAGCCAGGCGCGGCGTTGACTGCGATCGGGCTTGAACTCCTGGACTTTGACACGCAGAGGTTGGCAGGCGTGGCAACCGTCGCAGTAAGGGCGGTAGGTGAACATGCCGCTGCGGCGAAATCCTTGCTCCACCAGGTCAGAGTAGACCTCGTTCTGGATCAGGTGGCTCGGCGTGGCGACCTGGGAGCGTGCCGAGCGATTGGGCAGATAGCTGCACTCATAGGGCGCGGTGGCATAAAACTGCAGTGCTTGGATGGGAAGGTCTTGAAGATGGGTCACGACGTGGTGTCCAAAGCCGTCAATGCATCCCAGTATAAAGTTTGCTCAGCCCAAGGTACGGGCGGCATCAGGCGTGCCTGCTGGACACCTGTCAAAAACTGGGCACGGGGTATTTCTTGTGCCCCCAATGAAGCCAAATGGCGGGTGTTTTGCTGGCAATCGATGCTTGTGATGCCGTGCTTCAGGCAAACACTGACCAAGCTGGCGAGGGCCATTTTGGAGCCATCGGTCACTGTGGTGAACATGGATTCGCCAAAAACGGCATGGCCCAGAGCCACAAAATAAAGGCCTGCCACCAATTCACCATCGAGCCAAACCTCAGCGCTGTGCGCATGGCCTGCACGGTGCAGATCTTCGTAAGCGGTCACCATGGCCGGCACGATCCAGGTGCCACTTTGTCCCGCTCTGGGGGCTGCACTGCAGCGGCGCATGACTTGGCTGAAGTCCCTGTCAAAGGTCAGTGAGAATCCAGGGTGGTGCAGCCAGCGTTTGATGGCCTGGCGCAAAGAGCGGTGAAAGCGGAAATGCGCGGTATGCAACACCATGCGCGGGTCTGGACTCCACCACAACACAGGCTGGCCTGCACTGAACCAAGGAAAGACACCGTGGCTGTAGGACTCGATGAGGCGAGCGGCAGACAGGTCTTGGCTGGCAGCCAACAAGCCGGGCGCAGGGGATTGCGCATCCCAAGCCAAGTGGGTGCTGGGCAAGGGCTCGTCAGCTTGAATCCAGATCAGGTCAGGCATCTTGGGGGCACGTGGCATGGCTTCATTACACAATAAAAGGTACGCCTTACTTGCGGCGGGCTGTCCATGTCGTGGGTTTTTTGGGTTTATCCTCGAACACATGACACCCGGGCCAACTTGTTTGCTTGTTTTTAAAAGGCCAGCGTTCGCGCCATGAATCCTCTTTTCCACAATTGGTTGCGCCCAGAGTGGCCAGCGCCACCCCGCGTGCAGGCTGTCATGACCGACCGAGTGGGCGGCGTCTCATTGGCCCCATGGGACAGCATGAATTTGGGCGACCATGTGGGAGACCACAGGCAGAGCGTTCAAACCAACCGACAGCGCTTGCAGGATGCCATCGGTGTTCGGCCTGTTTTTTTAAAGCAAGTGCACGGCGTTGACGCCATCGTGTTGGATGTGTCCAGTCAGGATGGCGCTGAGGCCGATGCGTGTGTGACCGCCGGTACAGAGGCTGCTTGCACCATCATGGTGGCGGATTGTCTGCCCGTGTTGATGTGCGATGTCTCCGGGCACTGGGTGGCGGCTGCGCATGCAGGTTGGCGCGGTTTGGCAGGTGTCCATGGCGCAGGGGTGCTGGAGAGCTTGCTGAACTCAGCCCCTTTGTCGGGCACGGCGCGTCAAGACGTTCTGGTGTGGCTCGGCCCTTGTATCGGGCCCCAAGCTTTCGAGGTGGGGCCGGAAGTCATGGCGGCCTTTTGTGCTGATGATGCCGAGGCCGCACAGTTTTTCAAGCCTGTGGCACACGAAAAATGCTTGGCCGATTTGGCGGGCTTGGCCAGGTTGCGCTTGCATCGCATGGGCGTACAACGTGTCTTTGGCAATGACAGTGGCGCTGCTTGGTGCACTGTCACCCAGAATTCAAGGTTCTTTTCGCACCGCCGCGACAGCCGTGTCCTTGGCCAATCCGGGCGCATGGCTGCCTGCATCTGGCTCGCTGACTGAATCGGGCATCAGTTGCTGACCACTGGACGCTTCTTCTGTCCGTCGCTGGGCTTTGCGCCGCAAAGGTGTTCCCATCAAGTATGCGACCAAAGACATGGGCAGTGCGCCATACAGCATGAACGTGATGATGGCGCCCATGACCGTCCCCTGCGTACTAAAGGCCTCGACCAAGGCCATCAGCAGCGTGACGTAGAGCCAAGCCAAAATGATCAAATACATTTTTTTAGTCTTTGTAATTTAGGTGACAACAAATTGACAGATACTGACAGCAGCGGATATCAAAAAAACAATTTATCAGGAGACAACGCATGAGCGCTTCCACGCCAGAATTCTGGGCCCAAATGAGTGAGGGGTTCCAGCAGAACCTGTCCAAAAGCTGGGGACAGGCCATGCAGCATTTTCAGACCATCGACCTGGGTGGGCTCAAACCCGGTGCCGATTCGGCGGCTCCGCAGCTCAAATTCTCTCCTGAAAAGGTCCAGACCCTGCAAGGCCAGTACTTCAAAGACGCCTCGGAGCTGTGGAACCAGAGCCTGCACAACAGTTTGCAGGTCAAAGACCGCCGGTTTTCGGGCGATGCCTGGGCTTCCAACCCGGTGGCCGCTTTCAATGCCGCCACCTACCTGCTCAACGCCCGCACCCTGATGGGCCTGGCCGATGCGGTGGATGCCGATGACAAAACCCGCACCCGCATTCGTTTTGCCATTGAGCAGTGGGTGGCCGCAGCAGCGCCCAGCAACTTTTTGGCCTTCAACGCTGAAGCCCAGAAAAAAGCGGTTGAAACCAAGGGTGAGAGCATTGCCAAAGGCGTGCAGAACCTGATGCACGACATGCAGCAAGGCCATGTCTCCATGACCGACGAAAGCCTGTTTGAGGTCGGCAAAAACGTGGCCACCACCGAGGGTGCCGTGGTGTTCGAAAACGAGTTTTTCCAGCTCATCGAATACAAGCCGCTGACGGCCAAGGTCTATGAAAAACCTTTCCTGTTGATCCCGCCTTGCATCAACAAGTTCTACATCCTCGATCTGCAGCCTGAAAACTCCCTCATCCGCTATGCGGTCAGCCAGGGGCACCGCACTTTTGTGGTCAGCTGGCGCAACCCAGATGAGTCGATGAAGGACAAGACTTGGGACGATTACATCGAGCAGGCGGCCATCCAGGCCATCCACACCGTGCAGGACATCACCGGCGCACCCAAGGTCAATGCTTTGGGCTTCTGTGTGGGTGGCACGATCTTGTCGACCGCCCTGGCCGTGCTGGCGGCGCGTGGCGAAAAGCCCGTGGCCAGTGCCACCTTCCTGACCACGCTGATCAACTTCACCGACACCGGCATTCTGGATGTGTTCATTGACGACAACTTCGTCAAGTTCCGCGAGATGCAGATGGGCAAGGGCGGTTTGCTCAAAGGGCAGGACTTGGCATCGACTTTCAGCTTTCTGCGCCCGAACGATCTGGTCTGGAACTACGTGGTCGGCAATTACCTCAAGGGCGAGACGCCACCGCCCTTTGACCTGCTCTACTGGAACAGCGATTCGACCAACCTGCCTGGGCCCTTTTACGCCTGGTACCTGCGCAACACCTACCTGGAAAACAACCTGGTCAAGCCGGGTAAGGTCACCGTGTGTGGCGAGGCCATTGATCTGGGCAAGGTCGACATGCCGGTCTACATCTACGGCTCGCGTGAAGACCACATCGTGCCCATTGGCGGCGCTTATGCCAGCACCCAAGTGCTGCCCGGCAAAAAGCGTTTTGTCATGGGCGCATCGGGCCACATCGCGGGGGTGATCAACCCGCCCGCAGCCAAGAAGCGCAGCCACTGGTTGAGTGACAGCAGCAAGTTTCCGGCCGATGTGAACGACTGGATGGCCAGCGCCAAAGAGCAGCCTGGCAGCTGGTGGACCGACTGGTCCGACTGGCTGAAAACCCATGCAGGCAAGCAAATTACCGCCCCCAAAACCTACGGCAAAGCCAGCAAATTCAAAGCCATCGAAGCGGCACCTGGCCGCTACGTGAAGGCCAAAGCCTGATTTTTATTCATCCCACGGAGACTTGAAAATGGAAGACATCGTTATCGTTGCAGCCGCCCGCACTGCGGTTGGCAAGTTTGGTGGCTCACTTGCCAAAACCCCCGCCACCGAGCTGGGCAGCATCGTCATCAAAGGCCTGCTGGAGCGCAGCGGTTTGCCCGTTGACGCCATTGGCGAAGTCATCATGGGTCAAGTGCTGGCCGCGGGTGTGGGCCAAAACCCCGCCCGCCAAGCCATGATGAAAGCCGGTGTGGCCAAAGAAACACCAGCGCTCACCATCAACGCCGTCTGCGGCTCGGGCCTGAAGGCCGTGATGTTGGCTGCGCAGGCCGTGGCCTGGGGCGACAGCGAAATCGTGATCGCCGGTGGGCAGGAAAACATGAGCGCCAGCCCGCATGTGCTGAACGGCAGCCGCGATGGCCAGCGCATGGGCGACTGGAAGATGACCGACACCATGATCGTGGACGGCCTGTGGGACGTTTACAACCAGTACCACATGGGCATCACCGCCGAAAACGTGGCCAAAGCCCACGGCATCACCCGTGAAATGCAAGATGCATTGGCTGCAGGCAGCCAGCGCAAGGCATCTGCTGCCCAAGAAGCAGGCAAATTCAAGGACGAAATCGTCGACGTGCTGATTCCTCAGCGCAAAGGCGACGCGCTGGTGTTCAACACCGACGAATTCATCAACAAGAAAACCAGCGCCGAAGTGTTGGCAGGCCTGCGTCCGGCCTTTGACAAGGCCGGCAGCGTGACGGCGGGCAACGCTTCGGGCATCAACGACGGCGCAGCCGCCGTGATGGTCATGAGCGCCAAGAAGGCTGCTGCTTTGGGCCTCAAGCCCCTGGCGCGCATTGCCGCCTTTGGCACCAGTGGTCTGGACCCGGCCCACATGGGCATGGGCCCCGTACCTGCGTCGCAAAAAGCGCTGGCCCGTGCCGGCTGGAAAGCCCAGGACGTGGACTTGTTTGAGCTCAACGAAGCGTTTGCCGCACAAGCTTGCGCCGTGAACCAGGCACTCGACATCGACCCCGCCAAAGTCAACGTCAATGGCGGTGCGATTGCGATCGGTCACCCGATTGGGGCGTCCGGTTGCCGCATTCTGGTCACTTTGTTGCACGAAATGCAGCGCAGCAATGCCCAAAAGGGCTTGGCCGCGCTTTGCATCGGCGGCGGTATGGGCGTGTCGCTGGCCATCGAGCGCGTTTAAAAACCTGCGCGCTCAAGCAGCGTTTGTTGGCGCACTGCCCACCGTACAAGGGCAGCCAACAATGGCCACTTGAGCGGGCATCATTGATTTCACTTCACTCATAACAAGGAGACAAACCATGAGTCAAAAAGTAGCTTACGTCACCGGTGGTATGGGCGGTATCGGTACCGCGATTTGCCAACGCCTTCACCAAGAGGGCTTCAAGGTCATCGCCGGTTGCGGCCCGACCCGTGACTACACCAAATGGCTGGACGAACAAAAAGCTTTGGGCTTCACTTTCTACGCATCGGTCGGCAACGTCGGTGACTGGGATTCCACTGTTGAAGCCTTCAGCAAAACCAAAGCCGAGCACGGCAGCATCGATGTGTTGGTGAACAACGCCGGCATCACCAAGGACCGCATGTTCCTGAAGATGAGCCGCGACGACTGGGATGCCGTGATGAACACCAACTTGGACTCCATGTTCAACGTGACCAAGCAAGTGGTTGCCGACATGGTCGAAAAGGGCTGGGGCCGGATCATCAACATTTCGTCGGTCAACGGTGAAAAAGGCCAGGCTGGCCAGACCAACTACTCGGCTGCCAAGGCCGGTATGCACGGTTTTTCGATGGCCTTGGCCCAGGAAATGGCCACCAAAGGTGTGACCGTGAACACGGTGTCGCCTGGTTACATCGGTACCGACATGGTCAACGCCATCCGTCCTGACGTGCTGGAAAAGATCGTGGCCACCGTGCCCGTCAAGCGTCTGGGCAAGCCCAGCGAAATCGCTTCCATCATTGCCTGGTTGGCCAGCGAAGAGGGCGGTTATGCCACCGGCGCTGACTTCTCGGTCAACGGCGGTTTGCACATGGGCTGATGCCCTTGCCGTTTGGCAGCACCTTGCTGGGCATGGCCCACAAAAAAACCCGCCTCGGCGGGTTTTTTTGTGCCTGCATGGATCGCGGGCAAAGCGTCAACGCGGTCAGTTCCCGACTTGCTTGCCCGTGCCCACCATCTGCATGGCCGAGGCGATCAGGCCTGACACCTCGGTCATGTTGCCCGGCACGATGAGGGTGGTTTTGGCATCTTGCGCCACCTTGCCGTAGGCCTGCACGGCTTGTTCGGCCACTTTGAGTTGCACCGCCTGCTCGCCGCCGGGTTGGCGGATGGCGGCGGCAATGCGCTCGATGGCCTGCGCCGTGGCGTTGGCCATTTCGGTGATGGCGGCTGCATCGCCTTGTGCTTTGTTGATGGCGGCTTGTTTTTCACCTTCGGATCGTGCAATGAAGGCCTCACGCTCACCGGTGGCGATGTTGATCTGTTCCTGACGCCGACCTTCGGACGCGGCGATCAGGGCACGTTTTTCGCGCTCGGCCGTGATCTGCGACTGCATGGCATGCAGGATTTCGTTGGGTGGTGTCAGGTCCTTGATTTCGTAACGCAGCACCTTCACGCCCCAGTTGAGCGCCGCTTCGTCGATGGCTGCCACCACCTGCGCGTTGATGATGTCGCGCTCTTCAAAGGTCTTGTCCAGCTCCAGCTTGCCGATCACGCTGCGCAGGCTGGTTTGCGCCAGCTGGGTCAC
>ERZ1034361.1073-NODE-1073-length-15482-cov-4.509445_pt1 | contig 15482 bp, 14 predicted proteins | sample MGYA00520617_ERZ1034361 | MGnify/ENA primary metagenome ERZ1034361 (study PRJEB33736, sample SAMEA104284507) | Azolla filiculoides | biome: Urban; feature: Water surface; material: Ditch water | place: Netherlands | collected 2015-10-28 | depth 0-0.1 m ... | reverse complement strand
ATGCGCAGCAAGGTGCGCTGGCCAAAGGGCACGCGGTCCAGCGGGTGGTCGAACATCACACACACTTTGAGCGCCGCGTCGTCACCCGCTTTGGTTTGGATGTCGGCCACGCCTTGCCCCCCGGTCAGCGGTTGGTCGAGGCGCCAACGCCATTGCAAGCGACCCAGCTCGGCTTTGGGCAAGTCGTGCACCCAGGTGCCATACGAAGCGCGGGTGCTGACCTTGAGCGCCCGCTCGCCCTGCACATCAGCGAGCTCGAAGCGGGTGGCCGGAATGTCGGCCTTGGACTTGGGAAAGCCCACAAAGCGCCAAGTGCTGGCGACTGCGCCATCGGCGGGCACCAGTGGCGAGAGGCTTTGCGCAGTGGCGGATGCTGTGGCGCAGGCCATGCTCAGCGCCAGCAGCGCGGGGATGGGTTTCAACAAGCGGTTCATCCGCGCCGCCAATCATGGAACTTCTTCACCCACGCCAGCAACTTTTGCGGTGCGTGGGCACGCTTCCATTCACCGGCCGCGTACTTGTTGGCCTCGGCCATGGTCGGGTAGGTGTGGATGGTGCCCAAAATCTTGTTCAAGCCCAGGCCATGTTTCATGGCCAGCACGTATTCGGCCAGCAAGTCGCCCGCGTGCGAGCCCACGATGGTCACGCCCAAAATGCGGTCTTTGCCCGGCACGGTGAGCACTTTCACAAAGCCATGCGCCTCACTGTCTGCAATCGCCCGGTCCAGGTCGTCGATGCCGTACTTCGTGACCTCGTACGCGATGCCCTGGGCTTGCGCCTCTTGTTCGTTCAGGCCCACCCGCGCCACCTCGGGGTCGATGAAGGTGGCCCAGGGGATCACGCGGTAGTCGACCTTGAAGGATTTGAAGTCGCCAAACAGCGCGTTGACTGCCGCATACCAAGCTTGGTGCGCGGCCGTGTGGGTGAACTGGTAAGGCCCGGCCACATCGCCTGCGGCGTAGATGTTGGGGTAGAGCGTTTGCAAATACTCGTTGGTCTCGACGGTGCGGTGCGTGGGCACGCCAATGTCTTCGAGGCCATAGCCTTGCAGACGGGCCACACGGCCCACGGCGCAGACCAGAGCGTCAAAAACGATCTCGACTTCTTGCCCTTGCCCTTCTCTTTGTAGGCTGGCCACCAAAATTTTGTCCTCACCCCGGCGCTCGCAGCGCAGCGCCTTGTGCCCGGTGAGCACCTGCACGCCGTCGGCCTGCAGCGCGTCGCGTGCCAGCGCAGACACCTCTTCGTCCTCGCGCACCATGATGCGATCGCCCATCTCAACCTGAGTGACCTGCGCACCCAAACGGGCAAAGCTTTGTGACAGCTCACAGCCAATCGGCCCGCCGCCCAGCACCACGATGCGCTTCGGAATGTCGTCGAGCTTGGCAAACTCGTCCCACAGCGTGTCGCTGGTGACGTAGCCCACGTCATCGAGGCCCGGCAAAGGCGGCACCATGGGGCGTGCGCCCGCTGCAATCACGATGCTGCGCGCGGTCAGCCGCTGCACCTGGCCGTCGTTCAAGGTTACTTCCACCGTCCACGGGTTCACCAACTTGCCGTAACCCTGCAGCACCTCCACACCCAAGCCGGTGTAGCGCTCCACACTGTCGTGCGGCTCGATGGCTTTGATCACGTCGTGCACACGCTGCATCACCGCCTTGAAACTGAAGCTGGGCGCGGTGTCGCTCAGGCCGTACTTCGCGCCGTGGCGCATCTGGTGGGCCAGCTTGGCGCTCTTGATCAAGGCCTTGCTCGGCACGCAGCCGTAGTTCAGGCAGTCGCCGCCCATCTTGTGAGCTTCAATCAAAGTCACTTTGGCTTTGACGGCGGCGGCAATGTAGGCCGACACCAAACCTGCCGCGCCACCGCCGATCACGATCAGGTTGCGGTCAAAGGTCTTGGGGCGCACGCTGGCCCAGCGGGCATAAACTTTTCGCTTTTGAACGGCCGCCACCACACGCCGCGCCAACAAGGGGAAGATGCCCAGCAACACAAAGCTGCCCAACAGCGCCGGGCTCAGAATGCCCCGCACCGAGTCCAGCTGCGCCAGTTGCGTGCCCGCATTCACATACACCGCCGTGCCCGCCAGCATGCCCAACTGGCTCACCCAGTAATACGTCCAGGTCTTCATGCGCGTCAGGCCCATGAGCAGGTTGATCAGGAAAAACGGCACCACCGGAATCAAGCGCAAGGTGAACAGATAAAACGCGCCTTCTTTGTCCACACCCGCGTTGATGTCGGCCAAGCGCTGACCAAAACGCGCTTCGACCCACTCGCGCAGCACAAAGCGCGAGGCCAAAAATGCCAAAGTGGCACCGAGCGTAGAAGCAAACGACACCAGCAGCAAACCTTGCCACAGGCCAAACACAGCCCCACCGCCCAAGGTGATGATGACCGCGCCCGGAATCGACAGCGCCGTGGCCAAGACGTACACCCCAAAGTAAACGGCGGCCACCATCACAGGCTGCTGTGCATAGAGCTGGTCAAAACTGGCTTGGCTGGCCTTGAGCTGCTCAAAGCTCAGATAACGCCCCAAGTCCAGCGCCACAAACGCACCGATGGCCAGCGCCAGCAAAAGCAGCAAAACAATTTGACGAAGACGCATGAAAGGGGAACTCCTGATGGGGCAATGACTTGGCGGATGTTGCGAGATGTGCGCTGCCCAAGACCGTGAACGATAACGCTGATGAACTGACAGTTCGGTGCGGCTGGGCAAAAAGTTACAGGTGATCGCCACCACCCGAGCAAACCAACTGCCAGGCCAGGTATTCAGAGCGACGCAGCCGGTAGCGGGCCACGCTGCCTTCGTGCAACTGGTGCAGCGCCTCGGCCAACATGCGGGTGAACGCATCGTGGTCGGCTGCAGGCAGACTCATACCCGCCACCACAGTGGCCAGCGCGTCTGGGCTGGGCGCTTGCAGGCCCTTGACCACCGCCTGCACGGCCTGAATCAGTGCCTCGCGGTATTTGATCTTGAGGGGGTCCGGCTCCACCATGGTTTGGGTGATGGCCAGATAACGCTGGCACGAACGCTCATACGCCCACACAAACACGTCGCGCAACAAATCGACCTCGTTGAGCTCATACACCCCCAAAGTGCCTTCGATGTAAGCCCGCTCGGGCACGTCGATGAACGACAAGGGGCACAGCTTGTGCTGGATCAGCGGCATGTTGGCGGCAATGCGCGACACGCGTTTGTTCACATCTTCAAACGGCTGCAAATACGGCAGCTGCACCATCAGGAAAAACGCCTGCTCAAACGGGTCGGGAATGGCGGCAGCTTTGCCAAGCAGCAGCTCAAAACAGTCCTCAATCACCTGGGGCATGGCCACGGGGTGAAACACCGTGCCCGAAATCTCCACCACGCGCCGACGCAGACGACCACTGGCCTGCGGGTCGCGCATCAAATCTTGTGACAAGACGGCATGCAAGTTTTTGAATGTGAAGGCATCAAAGCCAACCTCGTTCGTATCCTCAATCAGCATTTCGATGGCGGCTTTGTGGTTCAGGATCATCTGCGTTTCGATGGCGTCCTTGCCCTGCGCGGCCTGACCATGCTCGATCAGGTTTTGCGTGTCCAGGCGGCTGTAGGTGTTGCCCTCCAGCCGCGATGAAGCCCACGACAAATCCACCAACAAACGGCTCAAGATGTCGCGGGCATAAGTGCCTGCGGGCCGTTCATGGGCAGGCGTGCGGCCCATCTCGTGCAATTGGCTTCGCAGCGCGGCTGGCAAATAAAACGTGACGCCCGGCTGATACGCCTCCAAAAACTCACGCCGATAACCCACCGGGCGGCGGTGCATCAGCGGCTGACGGACTCGATCACGGATGCTGGCGCCTGCGGGCGAAACCGGCAGATCGGGTTCAGCCTCGGCCACGCCGACAGGGGCACTGACACGGCCACCCGCAAACTGTGCCCAAGCCAGCGCCACCGGCTTGTAGACCAGCGCAATGCTCTGCCCCTCGGACGCGATCCGCTGCGCATCGATCAGTTTGAGCAAGCGGCGCTGCAAAGTGCGGCGGTTCAGCGCCCCGCCCTGACGCTGCGCCATGGCCAGCTCGATCTCGGCAATGCCGATCCCGCCGGGATGCGCGGTCACGATGGATTCGATCAATTGCAATTCGTCGGCGGGTGTGATTCGGGGCATGGGGTGGCCTTTGGGGGCAATTTGTCGCGCTCAAGGAGTTAAGCGCGGCTTTGAGCGACAGTATTGATGGTCATTATGTCGCCCAATGTGTCGCGCTTGCAAGTCTTAGTGTCGCGCAATAGGTTTATGCAGGTGCTGTGGACCCATCTTTCACCGCATATATTGCGGTGAATAAGTGACGTATTCACCGCAAGTGCCCATAGCCCCTTCAATCACACATAGAGGTCTTCTCCAAGCACCGCGCCGAAAAGTGTTCAAGTGTGAATCCAAGAACAGCAAGCCCAAGCAACAAATTATCTCAAACATGCTATATTTCTGGCATGAAGTGGGACATCAAATATCACGATGAAAAATTACAGGCTGATGTGCTGGCTTTGCCGCCCGGCATTTTGGCAAGGTACTTTCATTGCACTGATCGAATGATGGAATTTGGCCCGGATTTGGGAATGCCCCACACGCGGGCCATGAGTTCAGGTCTTTTTGAGCTGCGATTGAAGTCCCGAGAAGGTATTGGGCGCGTATTTTTCTGTACGGTGGTGAATCGCAAAATTGTGATGCTCCATCAGTTTGTGAAGAAGACCGACAAAACACCACCCAAAGAATTGGCACTTGCGCGCAAGCGTATGAAGGAGTGGAAAGATGTTGACGCATAAACAACTGCGCACCCAGGCACTGGCCAATGCGGCCGTCAAAGCAGAATTCGACAAGCTCAGCGACGAGTTCTCTCTTTTAGATGAGTTCTTGAAGGCCCGCACGTCGCAAGGCCTGACGCAAGCGCAGGTGGCTGAAAAAATCGGAACCACCCAATCTGCCGTGGCACGCATGGAATCAGGCAGTGGTAAGCACTCGCCATCGCTAGCTACGCTAACAAAGTATGCTGATGCCTTGGGTTGCAAGCTGGAGGTCCGGCTGGTTCGCAGGCCTCGGGCAACTGGTAATTTAGCGAGCCGTACCAATCAGGCTACGCTCAACCAGGCATAAATTAGCGGCACATAAGCTCTCCACATCGCTTCCGCAAATCTCGAAATTCTTGACATCGGAATTAAAAATGAAACTTCTATATTCACTGGTTATTTTGCTCGCTGGCTGCGCCAGCACTGGCATCATTCCAATGGACCAAGACTCATATCTAATCGGGAAGAAAGACGGAACCCCAGGACTGGGTGTCTCGCTCAGCAACAAAGCTGCTGTTTATCAAGAGGCAAACGATTTTTGCAGGGGTAAGGGACTTCAAGTCAAAACGCTTCAAGTCACAACAACACCTGCACGGCCTGCTCAGCTAGGATCTACTGAGTTGCATTTCCGTTGTGTCGTGCCTGGTGGAGAGGCAACTCCCGCACCACGTGAGCCAGATCAGGTAATCGAAAGGCGAACTCGATAATCAGCCGAGGCGCTGATACCCCCACCACACCCGCATCCCCGTCGTCACCGCACACAGCGCAGCAAACCCATAAGCCAACACCGCAAAGTGTTCAGGCCAAATGCACATGACGGCAAACACCGTGATGGTCTCGGTAGCTTCGGTCAGGCCGCCCAGGAAGTAAAAGCTTTTGCCCGGCAAGGCGGTGTCCGTCAGGCCGCGTTTTTCGGCCAGTGCGGCGAATGCCAAAAAGCTGCTGCCGGTGCCGATGAAGCTGGCCAGCAGGGCTGCGGCGGGCAGTGCGTTGGTGGCGGGGTTGGCCACCGCAAAGGCCAGGGGGATGGCGGCGTAGAACACGAAGTCGAGTGCGATGTCCAAGAAGCCGCCCGCGTCGGTGGGCTGGGTCAGGCGGGCCACGCTGCCGTCCAGGCCGTCGAGCAAGCGCGAGGCCAGCAGCAGCGCCAAGCCCCACCACCACGCTTGCAGCGCAATGGCCACGGCGGCGGCCATGCCGATGGCAAAGCCCAGCCAGGTCAGCGCGTCGGCGCTGATGCCTGCGCGCACCAAGCCGCGTGCGGCGGCGTTCAGCGCGGGGCGCAAGAGGGTTTGGGCGTGGCGGTCAAACATGGTGGGGGCTTTCCTCGGTGGCGCGCAAGTGCAGCACGCGCTGCGGGTCGGCCACGTCTTGTTCGTCGTGCGTGACCAGCACCACCGGGATGCGCCGCTCGCGCACATGCGCAAACACCCACGGGCGCAGCTGGGCGCGCAAGGCGGCGTCGAGTTTGGAAAACGGCTCATCGAGCAGCAGCGCTTGCGGCTCGGCCAGCAAAGCACGCATGAGCGCGACGCGGGCGCGTTGCCCACCCGACAGGGTAGAAGGATCACGCTCGCCCATGCCGCTCAGCTCGGCTTCTTGCAGCGCTTGCTGCACACGCGCCTGGCGCTGCGCAAGTGGCAAGGTGCGGGGGACTGCAAACAGCAGGTTTTCGGCCACCGTCATGTGGGCAAACAGCAAAGCATCCTGAAACACCAAGCCGACACCGCGCAGGTGCGTGGGCAAGGTGGTGAGGTCACGGCCGTTCAGCTGCACGCGGCCGTCAAACTGCAAAGGCTGCAAACCTTCGGACACGCTGGCCAGCGTGCCCGCAGTGGCGGCCAGCACCGAGCTTTTGCCGCAACCACTCGGCCCCATGAGCGTGAGGATCTCGCCTGCGGGCACATGAAGGTGCAGGTCTTGCACCAAGGTCTGCGCCGCCGTGCCCAAGCGTTCGATGTCGATCTGGAGTCCCGCGTTCATGTGTTGTCTTTCATCGACCCGATCTTCTCAAATTGGCGTGGCCTGCCCAAGTAAGCGGCCAAAGCAAAGGCCAACACGGGCAAGAGCATCTGCAAAGCGGCATAAGCGCTCATGAGCGAGCGCTGCGCGCCAGACGCCAGCGTCACGGCCTCGGTGGTCACCGTGGCAAAGCGCCCCGCCCCCACATACAAGGTGGGCAAATACTGCGCCACACTGACCGCAAAACCCACCGCCCAGGCCGAGGCGATGGCGCGTTTGAGCAGCGGCCATTTGATGCGCAGCAAATCCGTCCATCGGCTCTGACCCAAGCTGGCCACCACGGCCGATTGGCGCGGATCGACCGCCAAATAGGCGGGCTCCAAGGCCAGCAGCACATACGGCAGCACCATGACCGCATGCGCCAAAAGCAGGCCCAGCCACTGCCCCTCCAGTCGCCACTGCAGCGCCACGCTGTAGAGGCCCACCACCCACAGCACCGAGGGCAACACCAGCGGCAGCAACCACCAAGGTCGCAAAGCCTGTTGCCAGCGGCGCGGTGTCAGCTCCAGCCAGGCCACCGACCAAACCAGGCACACACTGGCAGAGGCCGCCGCCAAACCCAAGGTGGTCCACACCGTGGGGGCACTGGCGATCACTTGCGCCCAGGCATCACCCGTCCACAGCGATGGCCAAAGCTGCGGAAAAGGCCAGACGCCCGACACACTGCCCACGGTCAGGGCGAACCAGACGGCGGCGTAGGTGGTGAGGATGGTGGTCCACATGACATTCGGCTGCAGGGGCAGCCTCCTACAAAAATACGAAACCCATGTCGGGGTTTTCTGTGGGAGCCAGCCCTCCCGATCCGTCGTCTGACTCTGTGGGAGCGAGCCCCTGCTCGCGAATTTGCGCATGGCCGCGACCACTCGCAACGCCATCACAGTGAGCACGCCCGCCAGCAGCAGCGTGCCCGTCAGCCACCCCGCCGCTGCCGCACCTTGCGCCTGCATGGCCGCATCGGCATCACCCAGCCATTGCCAGGCCAGCACCGCCAAAGTGGGTGGCGTCGCAGGGCCAATGATGAGCGCCATGTCCACCACCGTGAGGCCATAGGCCAACACCGCCAGCAGCGGCCAGCGCAAGCGCGGTGCCAGCTGCGGCCAGACCACTTGGGCAAAGGCGGTGGCGGGCGTGTGGCCCAAAGTTTGGGCCAGTGCAAATTCGGCCTGCCATCGTCGGCGCAGGTCTTCGCGTTGCAGTTGCGTGGCCGCCACCCAGAGCAAAAACGGCACTTCTTTGAGCCACAGCGCCAAAATCAATCCCAAGCCCCACGGGTCTTGTGTGGTCAACCAAGGCGGCGGCGCATCAAAACCCGACAGGCCCGGCGACACCAGGCGCAAAGCCCAGCCGCTGGGCGACAGCCACAACACCAAGCCAATGGCCATGGCCGCGTGCGGCGTGGCCAGCAAGGCAGGCACATGGGTGAGCCAGCGGGCCAATTGCTGCCGAATGAAACCATGGGCCAACAAACGCGCCACGGTCCACCACACCAGCACCGTGGAGGCCAGCCCGGTCCACAGCGTCATGCCCCAAGCACGCAGCGTTTGCGGATCGGCCCACAAGGCCTGCCAAGCGCTGACATCCAGCGCTTGCGAAGCGGCCGCCCACAGCGCCCAGCCCATGGGCAGGGCAGCGATCAAGGCCAGCAAAAAGGTGGGCAAGAAGCTCACACGCCGTAACGGCGGGTCCACTCTTTTTCGAGTGCATCGACCCAGGACGCATGCGGCTCGGGCAGCACGGGGGCCGTCACGGCCACTTGCCCGGGTCGTGAAGCCGACTGAAAGCGTGCACGCTCAGCCGCAGGCAAGCGGGCCACATCCAGCACCGTCGGGTCGCCCCAGACGTCGATGTCAGCCTTGCGCGCTTGCGCGGCGGGCGACAGCAAAAAATTGGCGACCAGCTGCGCACCCGCTTTGCTGGGCGCGTTGTACGGAATGGCCACAAAGTGCGTGTTGCCAATCGTGCCCTTGGCGAACTGCCAGCTCTGCACCGTGGCGGGCAGGCGTTTGGCGGCGATCTCGTTGGCCGCTTCATTGGGGTTGAACGTCAAGGCCATCACCAACTCACCATCGGCCATCATCTGGCGCACGGCGGCCGAGTTTTGCGGGAACTGTTTGCCACCGCGCCACAAGTGCGGGTGCAGCGCATCCAAAAAGCGCCACAGCGGCGCAGCCTGCGCCGCCAAAGCCGCAGGGGTCACGGGCTGGGCCAGCGCTTTCACGTCCGGCGCGTGTTCGATCAAGGCCTGCTTGACGAAGGTGGTGCCATGAAAGTTGGGCGGGCGCGGGTAGGTGATGCGCCCGGGCTGGCTGCGGGCCAAGGCCAGCAACTCGGCCATGTTTTGTGGTGGTTTAGGCAGACGCTGGGCATCGGCAAAAAACGTGAGCTGGGCCATGCCCCACGGCGATTCGAGACCATCAGTGGGCACCGAAAAATCGACCAGCGTGGTGGGCTTGCCCACCGTGTCCACCCACTGGAAATTGGGCAAGGCTTGTGCGAAGGGCGCAGACAACAAACCATCGCGCTTCATGGCGGCAAAGTTCTCGCCGTTGATCCAGACCAGGTCCACCGTGCCCTCGGTGTCTTTGCGGCCAGCTTGCTTTTCGGCGCGAATGCGTTTGACCACATCGGCCGCATCGCTGATCTTGACGTGCTGCAGCTTGACGCCAAAGTCGCGCTGCAACTCAGCCGCTGCCCATTGCAAGTAGGCGTTGATGCGTTCGCTGCCAGCCCAGGCGTTGAAGTACACCGTCTGGCCACGGGCGGCACGCTCGGTGTCGGCCCAATCGGCCTTTTGCGCCTGTGCCCAAGCGGGGGCGACCAAGGCAGCTGCTGCAGCGAAGGCTTGGCGACGGTTCAGACTAAATGACGGATGGGTGATGGCAACTGGATTGAAATGCATAACTTGAGATCGCAAAAGATCAACGGAGGATGTCTGTCGGCCCAAACTGTAGACCATTCAGGTGTTGGATTTCAGGAGCTGCCGAGAAAACAACGTATCCATCGACAACCGACCCGGCCCCATGAACACCAGCGGCAGCAGCATGGCGATGTAGATCACGGGCAGCTTGAAGTTGCCAAAGCCGTCGTTGGTCAGCGCATAGCCCTTGAGCAACTCACTCAGGGTGGACCACGACTCGGGCCAGTGCACGCTGAGCATGGCCACCACGGTGAGCACGATCAGCGAGGCTGAGAAAAAGCGTGTGCCCAATCCGATGACCAAGGCGATGGCCCCCACGATCTCAAAGCCTGTGGCCAAGGCCCAGTTGAGGTCGGCTGGGATCAAATGAAATGGCCAGGGAAATTGATCTTGGATGTCGGCAAACCAGTTGCTGCCGTGCAGCTTTTCAAAACCAGCTTCGCCAAATTCCCAAGCCAGCAGCAATCTCAAGCTGAGCAGGCCGATCCAAAGACCGAGCAAATCGAGTGCATGGATACCGCGACGGGCGAGTTGAAAGGTGTTGTTCATGTGCGTGTTCCCAATAAGACGCCTTGCTCGCGCAGGCTGATGAGGAGTTGTTGTCCGAAGCCTTGCAAGGCTTGCGGGTCGGGGTGTTTCATGTCGGTGGCCAGTTGCGCAAAGGCTTGTTGGCCGCTCAGGCCTTGGTCCAGCAGACTCAGCACATGGGCCGTGACGGCATTGATTTCGGCAAATTGCACATCGAGTTGCGCATCGCGAAACACCACCAAAAATGTGGGCTCCGCCTGGCGCGGCTGCCAGTCGGGACCAATGCGGTGCACGGGCCAGGGGCTGACCACATCCACCCGTGCGGGGTTGAGGCACACGCTTGACAGCATCATGTCGCCCTGCGGGTCGTGCGGGGGGGGCGTAACGTCCATCACATCCACTGCCAGTTCGGCCCATTCGTAACGCGCCAGATCGGCCAGCCAGACTGGCAAGGGCTGGGCGATGTGGTGCTCACTCAGGTAGCGCACCAACTCGCGCGGGATCTCGCGAAACCAAGGCGTGTGCGAAGGCCAGTCGCGGTAAAAAGTGCGGCACAGCCTGCGCCAGCGGGCATCGCCCAGCAGTTGTCGGCTGACCGGAAAGCAGCTGTCCAGAAAACCACAAACGTTGTTGAACAGCAGTTCGTTGTACACGCCCATGCGTCGCTTGGGCACGCCCGGTGGGCGGCGTGTGTGGTGCGGGTCGCGCAGGTGCGCGGCCATCTGGTGCTGGAATTCTTGGAAGGCCAGCATCACGCCACCTGCCTGTTGACAGAGTGGGCTTGCGCACCCCATTGCGCAACAGCTTGCGCGCCGAAGGCCTGGTGCTGCAAGTGCGCAATGTGCGCCACCTCTTGCACCAGGGTGGGCAGATCGGGGATGTTGAAGTCGCGCTCCAGGCAGGTGGGCACCGGGCGGCCGATGCGCTGGTAAGCGGCTTGCAGCAGTTGCCAGACCGGATCGATCACGTCGCTGCCATGGGTGTCAATGACCAGGCCGTCTTCTTCGACACAGTGCCCGGCCACATGCACATAGCAGGTGCGCTCCAGCGGCAGCTGCGCCAGATAGGCGTGTGGGTCAAAGCCAAAATTGCGGCTGTTGACATAGATGTTGTTCACGTCCAAGTGCAGCAGGCAATCGGCCCGCTCGACCACGGCCCGCACAAATTCGGGTTCGGTCATTTCAGCACCCGGGGGCGCGATGTAGGTGGATGCGTTTTCCACGCCGATTTGCATGCCCAGAATGTCTTGTGCGCGGGCGATGCGCTCGGCGGTGTAGCGCACGGCTTCTTCGGTCATGGGAATCGGCAGCAGGTCGTACAGGTGGCTGTCGTCAGCGCACCAGGACAGGTGTTCGGTAAAGAGGGTGATGCCGTGCGTGCGCATGAAGTCTCGGGTGCGGCGCAGCAAGGTTTCGTCGAGTGCACCGGGGCCACCCAATGACAGCGACAGGCCGTGACACACAAAGGGGTAGCGTTCGGTGAAGGCGCGCAGCGTGTGCGCAGAACGACCGCCCATACCGGCCCAGTTTTCTGGGGCGATTTCGAAAAATCCGATCTCGGGCGGCACGGCTTGCTGCAATGCCGGGATCAACTCACGGCGAAAGCCCAGACCGGCTGGATTGAAAGTTGTATGCACCATGTTCATCGCCTTGTATCGGTGTGGCGTCAGCGAACGCCAAGCACACCGTGGTGTGCACAGCATCCGCTGACTGCTTCAGTCTTGAATCAAGATTTCTTGGCGCCGCAAGAGGCGTCTTTTTTCTTGTCGCCACCGCAAGAGCCTTCTTTGGCTTTCTTGTCAGCGCCGCACTTGGCTTCGCCGCACTTGCCGTCTTTGGCCTTGGTCGCGCCTTTTTTGTCAGCGCCGCACTTGGCTTCACCGCACTTGCCGTCTTTGGCCTTGGTGTCGGCCTGGGCCACTTGGTAGCCGGCGTCCAATGTCTTGGCGACAAAGGGGTTACCAGCAGCGTGTGCGGGCAGCAAGGTGGCTGCGGCAAAGGCTGAGCCCAAAGCGATGGTGATGAGGTGTTGTTTGTTCATGAAATGCTCCAGAAAGTTTGAGGTGGGGTTGTTGACCGCTTTGAGCTTTACCGCGTGGCACTTGTTCATCGCTGTCATGGTGTAATCCGCCGCAACGCGTTCAGAAGTTACACATGCCACTCGCTATTTGTTTCTTTTTGTATCTGTAACCTTTCCATCTCTTGAGACGAACTCACTGCATGAGCGAAAGCCTGTTCAACATCGAAGCCGCACTGCATGCGTTGTGGGTGCAAGCCCTGCAAGGCGATGCCGCCAGCTACCAACAGGCATTGACCAGCATGAGTGGTCATGTGCGGCGCTTTCTGCAAAAACGGATGCAATCCCAACTCAGCGATGTCGAGGACCTTGTGCAAGAAACCCTGATGGCGATCCATCAAAAGCGCCACACCTACCAAAGCGACCAGCCTTTGACAGCCTGGATGTACGCGATTGCGCGCTACAAATGGGTGGACCATTTGCGCGCACATGGTCGCCGCGAGGGGCTGCACGACGACATCGACGACTGGTCTGAGACCTTGGCGGTGGACAGCGAAGAAGAGGCTAGCGATGCGCACAAAGACCTGGAGGTCGTGTTGGCCGATTTGCCTGCGCGCCAACGCGAGGCCATCGAGCACACGCGCTTGATGGGTTTGTCAATCACCGAAACCGCCGAGCGGACCGGGCAAAGCGAAGCTTCGGTCAAAGTGAACATCCACCGGGGCCTGAAAACCTTGATGGCCAAATGGGGAGCCAAAGCATGAAAACCAATGACCTGATTGCCTTGCTGGCCACCGACACACTGCAGCCGCAAAAACCTGTACGTCAGCAGCTGCTGCGCCAACTGCTGTTGGGTGCGCTGGTCTGTGGCGTGTTGTTGTTGGCCGTGTTTGGCCTGAACCCACAGATGGATCAAATGGCGGTGCATCCGGCCTTCATCACCAAAATGCTGTGGCTCACGGCCTTGATGGGTTTTAGCTTGTATGGCTTGTTTCGCTTGGCCCGACCTGGCGTCACCGCAGGCGCAACCCTGAAAGGCATTGGACTGACCCTATTGGCCATGGTGAGCCTGGGCTTGGTGCAATGGCTACAAACCCATACCAACGAGCGGATGGCGCAGTGGATGGGCAGTTCCTGGGAAATCTGTGCCCTGAGCATTGCCGCTTTGTCGTTGCCCGTTCTGGTCGCGTTGCTATGGGCTTTGCGTCAGCTGGCCCCCACCCGACCGGCGCTCACAGGCGCGGTGGCAGGCATGTTGGCGGGCAGCTTGGCTGCTTGCATTTATTCACTGCATTGCATCGAAACCAGTCTGACATTTTTTGCCATTTGGTACGTGGCAGGCATGGCTCTGACCACCGTGCTTGGCGCAGTTTTGGGAGCGCGTGTATTGCGGTGGTGATGCACCATCCCGCTCATTGACCGCTAGCCTCAAGCACTCCAGAAACGGCAGAGGGTGTTCACAGGTTGGGTGCCAGCAACCGCTGCAAGTCCTTGACTTCTACCCCGCTGCGCTGCGCCAGGTCCTTCACCTGGTCATCGCCCACCTTGCCCACGTTGAAATACTGCGCGTCGGGGTGCGAGAGATAAAAACCGCTCACGCTGGCCGCAGGTGTCATCGCCAAACTTTCGGTCAAGCCCATGCCGATGTCTTCGCATAGCAGAAAATCGAACATGGCTGTTTTGGCGCTGTGGTCGGGGCAGGCCGGATAGCCAGGCGCGGGGCGGATGCCTTGGTATTTTTCAGCGATCAATTCTTCATTGCTCAGCGCCTCGCCAGCCGCGTAACCCCACAGGTCGGTGCGCACTTTTTTGTGCAGGCACTCGGCCAATGCTTCGGCCAGGCGGTCGGCCAGAGACTTGAGCATGATGGCACTGTAATCATCGTGCGCCGCTTCAAAAGCCTCGGCGCGTTTGTCAGCGCCAATGCCTGCCGTGACGGCGAAGACGCCGACATGGTCTTGCCCTGTGGGCGCGACGAAGTCGGCCAGGCAACGGCTGGGGCGCATGACACCATCGATCATGTGTTTCTCGGTCTGCTGACGCAGGCCGCGCCAGGTCATGGCGACTTGATTGCGCGAATCGTCGGCGTAGAGCGCAATGTCGTCGTCATTCACGCTGTTGGCGGGGTACAGGCCCAGCACCGCGTTGGCCGTGACCCAGCGGCCGTCGATGATTTTTTGCAGCATGGCTTGGCCGTCTGCATAGACCTTGCGGGCCTGCTCGCCCACCACTTCGTCATCGAGGATCGCGGGGAAAGGCCCGGCCAAATCCCAAGTCTGGAAGAAGGGGCCCCAGTCGATGTATTGCGCGATCTCGGCCAGGTCGTAGTTCTTGAACACACGGCGGCCAATGAACTTGGGCGCGGCGGGCACACCTTGTGACCAGTCGATGGGCGTCTTGTTAGCGCGGGCCTGGGCCAGCGTCCACATCGGGGTTTGCTTTTTGTTGGCGTGCTGCTCGCGCACCTTGTCGTAGTCGGTGTTCAGGTCAGCGATGAACTTGGCCGCTTGCTCAGACAGCAAACCCTGCGCCACACCCACGCTGCGCGAGGCATCGGGCACATAGACCACGGGGCCTGAGTAGTTGGGCGCGATCTTCACGGCGGTGTGCACGCGGCTGCAGGTGGCGCCGCCAATCAGCAGCGGCATTTGGCGCTCGCGGAAGTACGGGTCTTTTTCCATCTCGGCCGCCACGTACTGCATCTCTTCGAGGCTGGGCGTGATCAGGCCCGACAGGCCAATGATGTCGGCGTTTTCTTCTTTGGCTTTGGCCAAAATTTCGTGGCAGGGCACCATCACGCCCATGTTGACCACTTCAAAGTTGTTGCACTGCAAGACCACGGTGACGATGTTCTTGCCGATGTCGTGCACATCGCCCTTGACGGTGGCGATCACGATCTTGCCCTTGGCTTTGACGTCTTGGCCTGCTGCTTCTTGCGCGAGTTTTTCGGCCTCGATGTAGGGCAGCAAATGCGCCACGGCCTGCTTCATCACGCGGGCGCTCTTGACCACTTGCGGCAAGAACATCTTGCCCTGGCCGAACAGGTCACCGACCACGTTCATGCCGTCCATCAACGGGCCTTCGATCACATGCAGCGGGCGCCCACCTTTGGCCAGAATCTCGCGGTAGGCCTCTTCGGTGTCGTCGCTGATGAAGTCGGTGATGCCATGCACCAGC
>ERZ1034361.1069-NODE-1069-length-15517-cov-4.905440_pt1 | contig 15517 bp, 10 predicted proteins | sample MGYA00520617_ERZ1034361 | MGnify/ENA primary metagenome ERZ1034361 (study PRJEB33736, sample SAMEA104284507) | Azolla filiculoides | biome: Urban; feature: Water surface; material: Ditch water | place: Netherlands | collected 2015-10-28 | depth 0-0.1 m ... | reverse complement strand
AGACTTCCGGGTCGAATGGACTACCCGGTTCATTCTGGCCTTGAGCTGGCTGAGCATCGTCTTGTCGTTTGGCGCATTCGGGTTGCTGAATTACCTCATTCGAACCGGCACGGCAACCAATGTCGCAAGCTTGTTTTATCTCGTGCCGCCCTGTACCGCAGTGATTGCCTGGCTGGCTTTTGATGAGGCCCTAAGCGGGTTGGTGATACTGGGTATGGCGCTTGCCGTCAGCGGGGTTTATCTGTCTCGATCGGACGCATTGAAAAGGTAAGGAAATGGACGAAAGCACAGTGTTTGGATGGCATGACCGGTTTTTGCTTGGGCATGCCGAAATGGATGCAACGCACAAAGAGTTTGTAGATCTGGTCAATGCCTTGCTCGTGGTCAACGATGCGGACCTGCCCGCTGCATTGGCGGCGTTGGTCGCCCATGCCGAATCGCACTTTGCGCAGGAGAACGCGTGGATGGAAAAGAACGATTTCCCGCCACGCGATTGTCATATCGATGAGCACAACAAGGTTCTGGAATCGGCGCACGAGGTGCAGCTACAACTGGCCCAAGGCGATGTGGCGATTGTTCGTGAGTTGGCCAAAGCGCTGATGGACTGGTTTCCGGCCCATGCCGACTACCTTGATTCCGCACTGGCAACCTGGCTGGTCAAACGTGCCCATGCAGGGGCTCCGCTGGTTTTGCGGCGAAATCCGGTCAATTCCTAGAGATTGGTGATGGGTTTGTCAGCAAGCGGTTTTTGATACCTTGTGGGTATCAAATTCGACATGAATGTGTATTGGACGGTATGAAAACTTCCCTGCATAGTAATTCTATCCACTGGGAGATTTCCGTCTCCTGCTTAGTCTGGATTATTCCGACCCGTGCATGCGGGCCTCTTTTTTGCTCCTGATTAATTTATTCGAACCCCTTGGTCTGTCACTCATGAAAAAAATCCGTAGCATCCTTGTCGCCAACCGCAGTGAAATCGCCATCCGCGTGCTGCGCGCCGCCTCTGAACTGGGTATCCGGACAGTGGCCATCTACTCCAACGAAGACCGCTTCGCCCTGCACCGTTTTAAGGCGGACGAGTCCTATTTGGTGGGTGCCGGCAAAAAGCCGATCCAGGCTTATCTCGATATCGATGACATCATCCGCATCGCCAGGGAAGCCGGCGTCGATGCGATTCACCCGGGCTACGGATTCCTTTCGGAGAATCCGGATTTTGCCGATGCCTGCTTTGCGGCGGGTATCGCCTTCATTGGCCCGAACGGCGATGTCATGCGCCAGCTCGGCAACAAGGTCGCTGCCCGTAACCTCGCCATGCGCGCCGGCGTCCCGGTCGTGCCGGCCACCCCGGCGCTGCCGCTCGATATCGACCAGGCCAGGGGGCTGGCCGAAGCTGTTGGCTATCCGCTGATGCTCAAAGCCAGCTGGGGCGGTGGTGGGCGCGGCATGCGCGTCGTCGAGAATGCCGAGGAACTACCCGGTGCGCTTGATGTGGCCCGGCGCGAGGCCAAGGCGGCCTTCGGTAATGACGAGGTCTATCTCGAAAAGCTCGTGCGTCGTGCCCGTCACGTCGAGGTCCAGGTGCTCGGCGACCGCCATGGCGAACTGGTCCATCTCTTCGAGCGCGACTGCACCGTGCAGCGACGCAATCAAAAGGTCGTCGAACGCGCCCCGGCGCCGTATCTCGACGAAGCCACCCGCCAGGCCCTGTGCGCCTCAGCCCTTCAGTTGGCTCGAGCGGCCGACTACACCCATGCCGGCACGGTCGAATTCCTGATGGATGCCGATACCGGCAAGTTCTACTTCATCGAGGTCAATCCGCGCATCCAGGTCGAACATACGGTGACCGAGCAGATCACCGGCGTCGACATCGTCAAGGCGCAGATCCGAGTGACCGAAGGCTATCGCATCGGCGACGAGGAATCCTTCATCCCGCAGCAGGCCGATATCCGCATGTCCGGCCACGCCCTGCAATGTCGGGTCACCACCGAAGATCCGGAAAACGCCTTCACGCCGGACTACGGCAAGATCGCCGTCTATCGCAGCGCAGCCGGCTTCGGCATCCGGCTCGACGCCGGCACCGCCTATTCCGGCGCGGTCATCACGCCGTTCTACGATTCGCTGCTGGTGAAAGTTACTGCCTGGGGCCACAGCAGCGATGAAGCCGCACTGCGCATGGATAGGGCTTTGCGCGAATTTCGCGTGCGCGGCTTGTCCACCAACCTGCAGTTCCTCGAGAACGTCATTGCCCATCCGCTGTTCCGCACTGGCGCATGTACGACGCGTTTCATCGACGAGACGCCGGAACTCTTCAACTTCGTCAAACGCCGCGACCGCGCCAGTCGCCTGCTCAAGTTCCTCGGCAACGTCACGGTCAATGGCAACCCGGAGATGAAAGGCCGCAAGCTGCCGCCTTTGCCGCTGGCCCGTCCGATCAAGCCGAGCTTTGACCTCGGTGCACCGATCCCGGCCGGCACCCGCGACAAACTCAAGGAACTCGGTGCCCAAGGCTTCTCCGACTGGATGAAGGCCCAGCCGCAGGTCCTGCTCACCGATACCTCGATGCGTGACGCCCATCAGTCGCTGTTCGCCACCCGCATGCGCACTCACGACATGCTGGCCATCGCCCCGTACTACGCGCGTATGGCACCCGATCTGTTCTCCATGGAATGCTGGGGGGGCGCGACCTTTGACGTGGCCTTGCGTTTCTTGAAGGAAGATCCGTGGGAACGCCTGCAGCGCCTGCGCCAGGCCGTGCCCAACATCCTCTTCCAGATGCTGCTGCGTTCGTCGAATGCGGTCGGCTACACCAACTACAGCGACAACGTCGTCCGCTACTTCGTCCAGCAGGCAGCCAGCAACGGCATCGACGTCTTCCGCGTCTTCGATTCGCTGAACTGGGTCGACAACATGCGTGTCGCCATGGATGCGGTCGTCGAGAGCGGTGCCTTGTGTGAGGGAACGCTGTGCTACACCGGTGACATCTTCGATAGCAGCCGGCCGAAATTCAATCTTGCCTATTACGTCAATCTGGCCAGGCAACTGGAAAAGGCCGGTGCCCACATCATCGGCATCAAGGACATGGCCGGCGTGTGCAAGCCACGCGCCATCACCGCCCTGGTCAAGGCCCTCAAGGATGAGGTCGGCCTGCCGCTGCACTTCCATACACATGATACGAGCGGTATCGCTGCGGCGTCGGTGCTGGCAGCGGTCGAGGCCGGATGCGATGCCGTCGATGGGGCGCTCGATGCCCTCTCCGGCCTGACCTCGCAACCCAATCTCGGCTCCATCGCGGCCGCCCTCAAGGGCAGCGAGCGCGATCCTGGCGTCGATCTGCACAATCTGCAATCGCTGTCGCATTACTGGGAAGGCGTACGCCATTACTACGCGCCCTTCGAACCCGAAATCCGTTCCGGCACCTCCGACGTCTACAACCACGAGATGCCCGGTGGCCAATACACCAACCTGCGCGAGCAGGCGCGGGCGATGGGCCTGGAACACCGCTGGCCAGAAATCTCCAAGGCTTATGCCGAGGTCAATCGCCTGTTCGGCGACATCGTCAAGGTCACGCCAACCTCCAAGGTGGTCGGTGACATGGCGATCTTTATGGTGGCAAATGACCTGAAGCCGGAAGACGTCAGCGATCCGGACAAGGACATTTCCTTTCCGGAGTCGGTCATTTCCCTGTTCAAGGGCGAACTCGGTTTCCCGCCGGAAGGCTTCCCGAAAGATCTGGAAGCCAAGGTCCTCAAGGGCGAAAAGCCACTGGCCGGGCGGGCAGGGGACTTCATGGCCCCGGTCGACCTTGAGGCCAAGCGCAAGGAATTGGAGCACGCCATCGGCCGTCACACTAGCGATAGCGACCTGGCCTCCTACCTCATGTATCCGAAGGTCTTCCGCGACTACGCCGAGCATCGCCGTGAATTCGGCGACGTCTCGCTGCTGCCGACTGCACCCTTCTTCTACGGCCTGCAGGACCGCGAGGAAATCGCCATCGACATCGACAAGGGCAAGACCCTGGTCGTCCGCCAGACCGGTCGTGCCGAAGCGCCGGACGAGGAGGGCAAGGTCAAGGTCTTCTTCGAACTGAACGGTCAGCCGCGCACGGCGCGCGTCCCCAAGGCCGGGCTGGAGGGCGCCAGCAAGGCCAGGGCCAAGGCGGATGCCGCCAATGTTGGCCATGTCGGTGCGCCGATGCCGGGCATGGTCGTGACGGTGGCCATCAAGCCGGGTCAGAAGGTGGCGAAGGGTGCCCCGCTGCTATCGATCGAGGCGATGAAGATGGAAACCATGCTCAGCGCCGAACGCGATGTCGTGATCAAAGCGGTCCATGTCAAACCGGGCGATGTGATTGCGGCAAAAGACTTGATGGTCGAGTACGATTAACTGAAGCGCTCACTCTTCTGCCAGGTCAAATGCCCAAATCCCGCGTCCGTCTCTCGATACTCGATCAATCCCCGGTAATTGAAGGTTCCTCCGTTGCCGACGCACTGGCGGCAACGGTCGATCTGGCCCAGATGGCGGATGAGCTGGGCTATCACCGCTACTGGTGTGCCGAACACCACGGCTCACTGGCGCTGGCCAATCCGGCGCCGGAAATCATGGTGGCGCGCCTGGCGGCCGCAACCAAGCGCATTCGGGTTGGGTCGGGCGGGATCATGCTGCCTTACTACAGTCCGTGGAAAGTGGCTGAGCAGTTCCTGCTGCTTGAGGCCCTGTTTCCCGGTCGCATCGACCTTGGCCTGGGGCGGGCACCCGGTGGTGACCAGCGTACGGCCAGGGCGGTTGCCGGCGGCCAGCCGGCCAGCGAGCAGTTTCCCGCGCAGGTAGCCTTGCTGGCCGCACTGCTCGCCGACAATCTGCCAGAAAATCACCCATATCGAGAACTGGCCATGCAGCCCCGTACGGGTAGCAAGCCGGAAATCTGGATGCTGGGTTCCAGTGATTTTGGTGGAAGTCTGGCCGCCCAACTCGGCCTCAATTTCTGCTTTGCCCATTTCATCAATGCGCAGGATGGGGAAGCGGTGAGCCGCCAATATCGCGAGCAGTTCCAGCCCGGCTACGAACAAAAGCCCCATGCGGCAGTCGCCCTCTTCGTCATTTGCGCCGATACCGAGCAGGAGGCGGCCGATTTGTCGGCGGCAGTCGATCTGCGTCGCCTCTATCAGGCCTACGGTCACAATGCGCCGATTCCTGGCGTGGCAACGGCCAAATCCATGCAATATTCGCCGCGCGACCAGGCCATCATCGATTCGGAACGTCCACGTAGCATCATCGGGACGCCTGAACGGGTCGCCGAGCGTGTCCAGGCACTCAAGGACGGATTCGCCGCCGATGAAATCCTTGTCCTGACCGTCGCCGCAAGCTACAAGGCCCGGCAACGCTCGGTACAGTTGCTGGCTGAATCCGATCTGCATTGATTCAACATCAGGAAATTTATGAAAATCTCCTTCATTCCCGCGTTCAAGGACAACTACATCTGGCTACTGACCCAGGGCAAGCGTGCCTTCGTCGTCGATCCTGGTGATGCAGCGCCTGTCATCGCACGTCTGCACGCTGATGACCTGACGCTGGAGGGCATCCTGATCACGCATCATCATGCCGACCACCAGGGGGGTATCGGCGAACTGGCGGCGCGCTGGCAAGTCGAGGTCTATGCGCCAGGCAGCGAGTCCATCGCTGGCTGCACCCGTCCCCTTTCCGGGGGGGAGCAGATCGATGTGCTCGGTCAGCCGGTCGAGGTGATGGCTGTTCCCGGCCACACCCTGGGGCATCTCGCCTACTTGGTGCCGGGCGCGCTGTTCTGCGGCGATACGCTTTTTGGTGCCGGTTGCGGTCGCTTGTTCGAGGGCACGCCGGCCCAGATGTCGGCCTCGCTCGACCGCTTTGCCGCCTTGCCGGACGATACGCAGGTCTATTGCGCCCACGAATACACTGAAATGAACCTGCGTTTCGCGTTGGCCGTCGAGCCGCAAAATGCGGCCTTGCTGGCCCGTGTCGAGCGGGTCGCGGCGCTGCGGGCGGCGGGGCTGCCCAGCGTGCCGTCCACGCTGGGCGATGAAAGGGCGACCAATCCATTCCTGCGGACTAGCGCGCCGGCGGTGATCGAAGCTGGCCTGCAACAGGGCGCAGCCAGTCGGGAAAAAACAGATGTTTTTGCCGCCATCAGGGCCTGGCGGAACAGCTTTTAGGGCTTGGCCTGGCGGATGCGGCTGCTGACTTTTGCCAGCGTGTCGAGTACGCGGGCGGCATTGAAGGGCTTGATGATGAAGCCGCTGGCCCCGTTCTGGATCGACTCCTGAACCGTTTCCGGATCGGAGTTGCCGGTCACCATGATGACTTCGGTGGCCGGGTTGGCCACCTTGATTTCGCACAGCGCATCGATCCCGCTCTTCTCGGGCATGATGACATCCATGCAGACGATGTCCGGCTTCAGGCGATTGACGATCTCGATGGCGGATTGCCCGTTGTTTGCCTCGCCGATGACGTCGTATTCCTCGCGGCGCAGCATGGCGCGCAGAATGCTCCGCATCATGTCGTTGTCGTCGGCGATGACGATGGAAATTCGTTTTTTTGCCATGTTAAGCAGCGTCCGCCCGGCAGACGCGATCCCTTCCTTCGTGTTTGGCCCGCTCAAGTGCCTTGCCGGCCGCCTGGATCAGGTCGTCCGGCGGGTTGTCGAAGCCGGGGGCGGCCGAGGCGATGCCGATACTCACGGTGACGAACCCGCTCGGGGCGGAAGCGTGCGGGATATCGAGTGCGCGGATGGCCAGCCGGATTTTTTCCGCCACCGTCAGGGCGCCGCCTATGGTCGTTTCGGGCAGGACGACGGCGAATTCCTCGCCGCCAAAACGCGCCACGATGTCCGAGGGTCGTTCCGTGTGCTCACGAATCGCCGTGGCGACCTTGCGCAGGCAGTCGTCGCCGGCCTGGTGACCGTAGGTGTCGTTGTATGACTTGAAGTGGTCGACGTCGCAGATCATCATCACGATGCTGTTCGAGTGCCGGCGTGCGCGGCGCCATTCGACCGAGATGGCATCGTCGAAATAGCGCCGGTTGGCGACGCCGGTCAGGCCGTCGCTGGACGAAATCCGCACCAGTTCCTGGTTGGCGGCGTCGAGCTTGCGGGTGACGGCGAGCAGCGAGGCCCGCATCAGCACCAGCCGGTGCATGGCCCTGATCTTGGCGCCGAGGACGATGTCGTTGATGGGCAGGTTCAGATAATCATCGCCACCGGCGGCAATACCGCGTTCGATGTCGGCATCGTTGCCGGGTGAGGTGAGGAAGATGATCGGCGTTCGTTCGCCCGATTTTTCCAGGGCGCGGATGCGCCGGGCGACGGCGAATCCGTCCATGTCCGGTAGCGCGACATCAAGCAGCACCAAGTCGGGATGATGCTCGGCAAACAGGGCGATGGCATCCCCGCCGCGTTCGGCCGGCAGTGCCGTGCTGCCGAATCGCTCGACGCGCTGGCCGAGCTGTGGTCGGTTGGAGCGACAGTCTTCGACGACAAGTATTTTCATGGTGCCTGCCAAGTCCTCATTGCTGCAGTCTAGCGGCAATATCGCTGGATGAAAACATGGTTCACGGCAATTCGGCCGCGGACAGGCGAGCCGCGCAGCTTATTGCATGCTGAATGCTTGCCGGACGGTTTTCATCAAGCTGCTATTTCATCGGTTCCCGAGCGCATTTCAGGGGTGTCGGTGTGCTAAATTTCGTCGATATAAAACAAGACAGGCAAAAGATCATGGACAAGCCGACCGCCAGCCAATCAGCAACAGTGTCACGCCTCGCCGGGGCACTCAAATCGCCCCGCAGCCAGCGAATCGGAAAATGGCTGGCAGGCATTTTCGTGGTTTTCGGGGTGCTTGGCTTTTTCGCCGCGCCGCCGCTGGTCAAGTCGGTTTTGCAGAAGCAACTGTCGGAGCAATTGCATCGCGACGTCAGTATCGAAAAAATTGATATCAATCCCTATGGCCTGTCGGCCAGGATCGGCGGTTTTTCGATCAAGGCCGAAGGCGGCAAGGAAGTGGCCGGCTTCGACGAACTGCTGGTCGATCTCTCGTCGGCCTCCATTTTCAAGTTGGCTGCCGTCGTCGATGAAGTCCGCCTGCAGGGGCTGCGGGTTGCGGTGTCGCGCGTCGGCGAGGGTCGCTACGATATTTCCGACCTGCTAGATGAGTGGATGAAGCCCAAGGATGAGCCGGAGTCGGGGACGCCGCGTTTCTCGGTCAACAATATCCAGCTGATCAATGGCAAGATCGTCTTCGACGACCAGCCCAAGGGCAAGGTGCATACGGTCAGCGACATCAACCTGGCGCTGCCCTTTGTCTCCAGTCTTTCCTATCACGTCGAAACTCTCGTCAAGCCGGCCTTCTCGGCCACCATCAATGGTTCGCCCCTGGCCCTGAGTGGCGACAGCAAGCCGTTTTCGGACAGCCGGGAAAGTCAGCTCAGCCTCGATCTTGATCGCTTTGATCTGGCCGGCCTGCAGCCCTACCTGCCTGATTCGCTACCCTTCAAACTCAAGTCGGGAACGCTGGATACCGAATTGAAGGCCATGTTCAAGGAAGTTTCGGACAAGGTCTATTCGGTTTCGGTGGTCGGTGCCGCTCATGTCTCCGGGCTGGCCGTGACGGAAAGCGAGGGCCAGCCATTGCTCGGCTGGAAGCGTCTGGATGTCGAACTCGACAATGTCGACCCGATCAACAGCAAGTTCGCCATCAAGCGCGTCGGGCTCGATGGACTCGATGTCGCGCTGGCGGTCAACAAGCAAGGTGAATTCAATGTCCTGCGCGTCGCCGACAAACTGGCGGCACCCGCGCCGGCAGCGCCAGAAGCGGCACCGAAGCCGGCAGCCGCCAAGCCGCTGGCATGGTCGCTCGGCGAGTTAGCCCTGAGCAATGGCCTGATCCGCTGGCAGGATGAATCCACGCCGACGCCGGTGGCCGGCGAGGTGCGCCAGTTGCAGGTCAGTGTCGGCAAGGTAGACAGCAAGCTGGTCGAGCCCATCGAGATTGCCGAGGTGAGCTATCAGATTGATCTGGGCGAGCGCTTCCGCGTCGAGAAAATGGCCATCAAGGGCATCAGCGTCAATCTGCCGGCCCATCGCGTCGATATTGCCGAAGTGATCAATAGCGGTACCCGCGCCCGTATGCTGCGCAACAAGGCGGGCCAGATCGAATGGGTCAGTTCGCCGGTGCTCAAGGTGGTGCGGGCGACCAATACCCGCAACGACGGCAAGGCGAAGGCTGTCGCCGAGGCCGAGGGGAAACAGGAGTGGATCGGCAAGGTCGGCAAGCTGAGCATCGAAGATCTCGGTTTCCGCTTCGAGGATCGTTCGCTGGGACAAGTGGCCGTACAGGAAATCGAGGGCTTCAATTTTGTTGGCGAGGAGCTGACCAACGAGCCGAACAAGAAAGGCAAGGTTGCGCTCAAGAGCAAGATCAACAAGAAAGGCAGCCTGAACGTCGACGGCGCCCTGCAGATCTACCCGCTCGATGTGGCCGTCAAGGTGGAGACGGTGGCCATTCCGCTGGTGCCGCTGGAGCCGTATTTCGGCCAGTTCCTGAATATTTCGCTGACCCGCGGCCTCGTCTCGAACAAAGGCGAGGCGACGGCCAAGCTCGATACTGCCGGGCTCAAGGCCGGCTACAAGGGCTCCTTCACGCTGGGCGATTTTGTGGCGGTCGACAAGGCGAACAGCGCCGATTTCCTCAAGTGGAAGTCGCTTTACTTCGGCGGCATCGATTTCCGGCTCGAACCGCTGGCGATCAATATCGGCGAAATAGCTTTGAGCGATTATTTCTCGCGCCTCATCCTCAACAAGGATGGCAAGCTCAACGTCGCCGATATTGTCAAAAAGCCGGAGGGCGAGGCCAAGCCGGCTGAGACCAAGGTGGCAAGCAAGGATGCGGCACCGGCCAAGGCGCCGATTCCGATCAAGATCGGCAAGGTCACCCTGCAGAACGGTACGGTCAATTTCTCCGATCTCTTCGTCAAGCCGAACTACTCGGTCAATCTGAGCAAACTCGGGGGGCGGGTGACCAATCTGTCGTCAGCGGCCGATACGGTGGCCGACATGGAGCTGCGTGGCAGGTACGCCAATGCCGCCCCGGTGCAGATCGCGGGCAAGCTCAATCCATTGGCGGCCAAGCCTTATCTCGACATCAAGGCAGATATCACCGGCGTCGATCTGGTCGGTTTTTCGCCCTATTCGGGCAAGTATGCCGGTTATGCCATCGAGAAGGGCAAGCTCTCGCTCAACGTCGCCTACAAGCTCGAAAACAACCAGCTGACAGCCGAGAACCGGCTGTTCATCGACCAGTTCACCTTTGGCGAGAAGATTGTCAGCCCCGATGCGACGAGCCTGCCGGTCAATCTGGCCATTTCGCTGCTCAAAAACAATCGTGGCGAGATCGACCTCAACCTGCCCATTTCCGGTTCGCTCGACGACCCGCAGTTCTCGATAGGCGGGCTGATCGTCAAGGTCATCGTCAATCTCTTCGTCAAGGCCGTGACTTCGCCCTTTGCCTTGCTGGGGTCGATGTTCGGCAGCGGCGATGAACTGTCCAATATCGAATTTGCGGCCGGGCGGGCCACCCTCAACGAGGCTGCCGGCAAGAAGCTTGAAGCCATGGCCAAGGCACTCAATGAGCGCAATTCGCTCAAGCTCGAAATCACCGGCCGGGCCGATCCGGTGGCCGACAAGGACGGTGCCAAGCGCGCCGCCCTGGAGCGTGCCATGCAGGCCGAAAAGCTCAAGGATCTCAAGAAGGCTGGCGAAGGCAAGTCGCTTGATGAAATCGAGATTGCGCCCGAGGAAAGGACGACCTACCTGACCCGCGCCTACAAGGAAGCCAAGTTCCCGAAGCCGCGCAACATGATAGGTCTGCAGAAGGATTTGCCGGTTGAGGAAATGGAAAAGCTGATGCTGACCAACCTGCCGGCTACCGATGATGACATCAAGGCGCTGGCCGGACGGCGGGCCGAAGTCGTCCAGGCCTGGCTGGTCGAGCAGGGCAAGGTGCCGCCGGAGCGGGTTTTCCTCTTGCCGTCCAAGGTCGAGGCTGACGACAAGGGCAAGGCCAGCCGTGTTGATTTTTCGCTGAAATGAGCCGGTGATGAGCGAAACGATGGGTCTGGCGCTGCTGGTCGGCGTGGTGGTGGTTATCCTGTTGCAAGTCGCCTTGTTGCTGCGCGGCAACCGGCGGCAGGACGAAGCCCGTTTTCAGGCGCAGCAGGAGGCCCAGGAAAAGGGCCTGATGCGACTCGAGCGCGAACTGCGCGAGGAACTGGCGCGCGGCCGCCGTGAGGTCGGCGAGGAAGCCTTCCGTGATCGCGAGGAAAGGGCGCAGTCGTCGAACCTGCTCGGCCAGACCTTGAGTCATCAGGTCGGCCAGTTCGGGGCCTCGCAGGCTGAGCGGCTGGAAGCTTTTGCGCGCGAACTGAGCCGCTTTTCGCTCGGCCTCGACGAGCGTTTCGAGCGTCTCAAAGTGGCCGTCGAAACGCGCTTGACGGCCATCCAGGCCGACAACGCCAACAAGCTCGAGGAGATGCGCCGCACGGTCGATGAAAAGCTGCACGCGACGCTGGAGCAACGTCTCGGCGAGTCCTTCAAGCTGGTCAGCGAGCGGCTCGAACAGGTGCATCGCGGCCTTGGCGAGATGCAGACCCTGGCGGCCGGTGTCGGCGCCCTCAAACGCGTGCTGACCAACGTCAAGACGCGGGGCACCTGGGGCGAGGTTCAACTCTCGGCGCTGCTTGAACAATTGCTGACGGCCGAGCAGTTCGGCAGCAACGTGGCGACCAAGCCGGGCAGCAATGAGCGGGTCGATTTCGCCATCCGCCTGCCGGGCAAGGATGACGGGGCGGTCGTCTGGTTGCCGATTGACGCCAAATACCCGATCGAGGATTACCAGCGCCTGCTCGATGCCCAGGACAGGGGCGACCCGGCCGGGGTCGAGGAGGCGTCGCGGGCCATCGAAACGCGCCTCAAGAACGAGGCGAAGAGCATCCACGAAAAATATGTCTCGCCGCCGCACACCACCGACTTTGCCTTGCTCTACCTGCCGCTCGAAGGCCTTTATGCCGAGGCCCTGCGCCGTCCGGGTCTGGCCGAAACCCTGCAGCGCGACTGGCGCGTCAGCCTGACCGGGCCGACGACGCTGGCGGCGATGCTCAACAGCCTGCAGATGGGTTTCCGGACCCTGGCCATCGAGCAGCGCTCGGCCGAAGTGTGGGCCGTGCTCGGCGCCGTCAAAACCGAATTCGGCAAGTTTGGCGAGGCGCTGGCGCACACCAAGAAAAAGCTGGACGAGGCGAGCAACAGCATCAGCAAGGCAGAAACCCGGACGCGGCAACTGACGCGCCGGCTCAAGGAAGTCGAGGCGCTGCCGGTGGCAGAGGCCGAACAATTGATTGGTGTGGCGGATTTCGATGGCGAAGACGAGTGAACTGGAGGCCGCCTACAAGGCGACGACTTACCGGGTCTACCTGCCCGGTGGATTCTGCGAACTGCGCATCGGCCAGCCCAGCGAGATCCTGCGCTGCTGGCTGGAAACGGCCGATTGCACGGCGTTCGCGCTGATTACGGCGCACAATCCCGGCGGCCAGCCGGCCGATGACGCGAGCAATGCCGAGCGCCAGTCGCAACTCGAATGCGAATTGCTCGAAGGCAACTACGAACCCTATGTCGCGCAGCATGTGGCGGACACTGAAGCGTGGCCGACGGAGGAGAGCTGTTTTGTCCCCGATCTTGCCGTCGAGGATGCCTGTGCCCTGGCCGCCGACTATGGTCAAAATGCCGTTGTGTGTGGTGGCGCCGACGGCATCCCGCATCTGGTCTGGATAGAAGACAGCGAACAATGAGCAGAAAAATCGGTCGTTTCGAGTTGCGCGGGGAGTTGGGGCAGGGTGCGCAAAGCGTTGTCCATCTCGGTTTCGACCCGCAGTTGCAGCGCGAAATCGCCATCAAGACCCTGCACTTCGCCCATCCCGACCCGGTGCTCAAGGGCCTCTTGCTTGACGAGGCGCGCACGGTCAGCCGCATGCGCCACCCGAGCATCGTGCCGATTTTCGAGGCCGGCGAGCACGATGGCGACCTCTATCTTGTCTTCGAGTATGTGCCGGGCAAGAACCTCGGCGATTTCCTGCGGCAGAGCGGCGCCTTGCCACCGGTCAAGGCCATTTCCATCCTGCGCCCCATCCTCGATGCCATCGCCTATGCCCATGGCCAGGGCGTCATCCATCGCGATCTGAAGCCGTCGAACATCCTGCTCGACGAGAATGGCCAACCGCACGTCATGGATTTCGGCATTGCGGCACGGGTCGATGCCTCAGCCGATCCGGCCGACCGGATCACCGGCACGCCGGCCTACATGGCGCCCGAGTACATCCTGCGGCGGGAGATCAGCGAACGGTCGGATGTCTTTGCGGCCGGCCTGATCCTCTGCGAAATGCTGACCGGGCAGCGGGCGGTGGTCGGCGATAGCACAGCAGCGATCATGCAGCGCCTGGCTAGTGAGGATATCCGCTTGCCCCCGGATACGGCGGTGGACGAATCCCTGAGCGCCATTGTGCACAAGGCACTGGCGCGCGATCCGCAACTGCGGTTCCAGACGGCCGCCCGGTTTGGCGAGGCGCTGGACAAATATCTGGACCCCGACGATGAGTTGGCGGCCAGCCCCGGCGGTCGCCAGGCAACCCTGGAGTTCCTGCTGCGGCGCATGCGCCACAAGAGCGACTTCCCGGCGCTTTCCGAGTCGGTCAGCACCATCAACAAGATCGCCAACAGCGAGACGGAGAGCATAGACAAGCTGTCCAATGCCATCCTCAAGGATTTTGCGCTGACCAACAAACTGCTCCGCCTGGTCAATTCCGCCTATTTCCGGCAAGCCGGTGGCGGCAGCATCAGCACCGTGTCGCGCGCCGTGATCGTGCTTGGCTTCGAGGCAGTGCGCAACATCGCGATTACCGTTTTGCTGTTTGACCACCTGCAAAACAAGGCCAACGCCAACCAGTTGAAGGAAGACTTCCTGCGCGCCAACATGGCCGGCGTGCTGGCCAAGGATATCGGCGCGACGGCGCACTTGCGCGATCTCGAACAGTCCTTCATCTGCTCGCTTTTCCATGGCCTCGGGCGTTTGCTGTCGCAATATTATTTTCCGGAAGATGCCGAGGAAATCCGCCGCGTCATTGCCCAAAAGGAATGCAGCGAGGAAATCGCGGCGAAGCAGGTGCTCGGTATTTCCTTTGAGGAAATGGGGGTTGCCGTCGCCCGCCTGTGGGGCTTCCCGCCCCTGATCGTGTCGTCGATGCGGCGCCTGCCGGCCGGGGCGGTCAAGAAACCGGTGGCTCTGGAAGACCGGTTGCGCATGCTGTCCGGCTTTGCCAACGAGTTGTGCGATGTGATCGCCCTGGCCACCCCGGAGTTGCGCGACCAGGAACTCAAGAAGACCATGGCCCGCTATGCCGACGCCCTGGCGCTGGAACGCAAGGATGTGCTGCAGACGGTGCAGCGGGCGGTCGAGGAAGTGACCGATTTTGCCCGCATCATCCAGCTCAATCTCCAGCAGACGACGTTCGGCAAGCAGATGCGTTCGTTTGCCGAAGCCGGGGCAGCCGACAACAAGCTAGTCGATGACCCCGATGGCAGTGATTTCGCCGACAGCACGGTGATCAAGGAGGGCGATCCGCTCGGTGGCGTGCACGGTGTTTCAGGTAGCCCCGAGATCGATGCGCAGGCCGTGCTGACGGCGGGCATTCAGGACATCAGCAATACCTTGATCGACGGCTTCCAGCTCAACGACATCCTGCGCATCATCCTGGAAACCATGTACCGGGCGATGGGTTTCAAGCGCGTCGTCCTGTGCATACGTGATGCCAAGGCCGGAGTCATGCAGGGGCGCTTTGGCTTCGGGCCGGAAGCCAATGAGGTGGCCAGGGCATTCCGCTTTCCGCTCAGTTTTACGCCCGATATTTTCCATGCGGCAACCTCGAAGGGGGTTGATCTGCTGATCAGCGACATCAACGATCCCAAGATTGCCTCCCGCATTCCCGACTGGTACCGCAAGGCCGTGCCAGCCAATTCATTTGTACTCTTTCCGCTCAATATCAAGGGTAGTCCGGTGGCGCTCATCTATGCCGACCGCGACGAACCTGGCGGGATCTCGATTCCCGAGAAGGAGCTGCAGTTGCTGCGCACCCTGCGCAATCAGGCCATTCTCGCGATCAAACAAGGGTCGTGAGCGGCTTGGCTGATCCATGGAAATCCTCATAGAAATCATCCTCAAGGCAGGTCGCTCTGCCGTCGAACTGGCTTTCTTTGTCCTCTTGCCGGTCATGGTGGTCATGCTTTCCCTGATGCGGCTGCTCGAAGCGCGTGGCGTTCTCGACTGGCTGGTCGGGCGCCTGGCGCCGCTGCTCAAGCCGCTCGGCCTGACCGGACTGGGCGTCTTCGCGGCCTTGCAGATCAACTTCGTGAGCTTCGCGGCGCCGATGGCGACCTTGACCATGATGG
>ERZ1034361.1068-NODE-1068-length-15530-cov-10.497832_pt1 | contig 15530 bp, 16 predicted proteins | sample MGYA00520617_ERZ1034361 | MGnify/ENA primary metagenome ERZ1034361 (study PRJEB33736, sample SAMEA104284507) | Azolla filiculoides | biome: Urban; feature: Water surface; material: Ditch water | place: Netherlands | collected 2015-10-28 | depth 0-0.1 m ... | reverse complement strand
AGGCCCGCGGTCACGTCGGCATCGGTGTCTTTGCCTGCTTCGTGGTTTTTGTCTACAGACGCTTTGTAGGCGTGCGCTCGGTTGAGCAGGCCTTTGCCGGTCACGCAGGTCAACAACCAGGTGAGTTCGGGGATCTCGGGAATGTCGGATTGTCGGTAAAAGGTGACTTTTTCAGGGTCCAGGCCCGAGGCGATCCAGCTCGCCGCGATCTCGAGCGTCGAGCGCTGGATGCGGGCAGGTTCATCGCACTTGATGAGGGCATGGTAATCGGCCAGAAAATAAAAACCATCGGTCTGGCTGTCACGGCTGGCTTGCACGGTGGGGCGGATGGCGCCCACGTAGTTGCCCAAGTGGGGCGTGCCGGTGGTGGTGATGCCGGTGAGGACGCGGGTGCGGGGCTTGGAGGTCATGTGCAAAAAACAATCAACGAAGCAAAAATCAACGAATTAAAAAAGACAGGGGGCTGAGCGCCAGCTTGATCAGGTCAAAGGTCACGCCCATGAGCGGTTGCATCCACAGGCTGCTGATGACGCCAGTGATGACCAGCGCCATGACGATGTAAAAACCGTAGGGCTCAATGCGCGAGACCATCACGGCCTGACGCCAGGGCAACAAGCCCACCAGAATGCGGCCACCGTCGAGCGGGGGCAGCGGGAACAGGTTGAAGGCAAACATGACCACGTTGGTCAGCATGCCGGCTTTGCACATTTCCAGGAAAAAGCGCTCGGTGACGCCGCTGCCCGCCAGCACATAGAGCAACACGCCCCACAGCAATGCTTGCACCAAATTGGAGGCGGGCCCTGCCAGCGCCACCCAGACCATGTCGCGTTTGGGGTGTCGCAATTGGTCAAAGCGCACAGGCACGGGTTTGGCATAGCCAAACAAGAAGGCGCCTCCGGTGCTGAAGTAAAGCAGCAGCGGCAGCAAGATGGTGCCCATCGGGTCGATGTGCGCAAGCGGGTTCAGGGTGACGCGCCCCAGCATGGCAGCGGTGCTGTCGCCCAGGCGCTGCGCGGCGTAACCGTGCGCGGCCTCGTGCAGGGTGATCGCAAAGATCACCGGCAGGGCGTAGATCAGGACGGTTTGGATGAGGTCAGACATAAGTGTCAGATTGTCTCAGACCTGGCCTGTATTTTGACTTGGGGATCTCAAGGCCTCCCACAGGCGTGTTCAGAGGCCCAAGAGCGCCGGGTCGCCTTGGCCGCGCCGCAGCACTTCGGGCGCGTCGCCGCTCATGTCGATCACGGTGGTGGGCTCCAGCGAGCAGGCACCGGCATCGATGACGGCCCCCACTTGGTGTTCCAGGCGTTCGCGGATGTCTTCGGGGTCGTTCAGTGGCAGGTCTTCGCCGGGCATGATGAGGGTGGCCGCCAGCAGCGGGGCACCGTGCAAGGCCAGCAGCTCTTGCAGCACTTTGTGGTCTGGCACACGCAGGCCGATGGTTTTGCGTTGGGGGTGGCTGACCCGGCGCGGCACTTCTTTGGTGGCCTCCAAAATGAAGGTGAAGGGACCGGGCGTGGCTTGTTTGATGGCACGAAACTGTTGATTGTCCACCCGTGCGTAGTTGGCCAGCTCGCTCAGGTCGCGGCACAGCAGCGTCAGGTGGTGCTTGTCGTCCACGCCCCGAATGCGACGCAGTTGGTCGGCGGCGTTTTTGTCGTCCAAATGGCAGACCAGGGCATAGCTGGAGTCGGTGGGCACCGCCAAAACGCTGCCTTGGTTGAGCAGTTGCACCGCTTGCTTGAGCAGGCGGGCTTGCGGGTTGTCGGGGTGAACGGTGAAAAACTGGGCCATGGTGTCTTGACGGTCGGATGGATGCGGAATTCAGGATTCTGGCGGCTGGATGGTGATGCGGTTTTCGCGCACGGTGAGCCAGGCCCCTAAAGCGCCGCACAAGGCCACCAGGCCCATGCCCACAAAGGTCCATTGGTCTGGCAGGTGGTCAAACACGAGCCAGCCGCCCAGCACAGCAAAGCCGATTTGTGCATACATATAGGGTGTCAGCGTGGCGGCGGGTGTGCGGGCATAGGCCAGGATCAGCAAGAAATGCCCGATGGAGGCCAGCACGCCCATCAACAGCAGTTGCAGCCAAACCGTCCAGTCTTGGGGCATTTCCCAGACAAACGGCAGGATCAGTGAAGACAAGATGGTGCCGATCCAGCCCGTATAAAAGTGCATGGTGATCGGGTCTTCGGTTTTGGCCATCTTGCTGGTCAGGATCTGAAAGCCGGCATTGGTGGCCACCAGCATCAGCGGCAAGACCACGGTCCAGTCAAAGTGGTGGCTGCCGGGCCGGATGATCACCAAGGTGCCCGCAAAGCCTCCGGCCACCAACAACCAACGCAGGGGGCGGATGGATTCTTGGAGCATCCAGGCGGCCAGCAGCGTGATGACCAGCGGGGCCAACAGGGCGATGGAGGTGAATTCGCCAACCGGCATGTATTTGAGGCTGTAAAAAGCCAGGATGCTGCAGGCAAACAGCAGCAGCCCTCGCGCCAGCTGAAAGCGTGGGTGCTGCGTCAGCAGGACTCGGCGACCACGGCCTGGCCAGACCACGGCGGTGGTGATGAGTGCCTGAATGGCATAACGGAACCAGAGCGCCACCAGCACGGACAAGCCCGCACTGATGTGCCGGGTGGTGGTGTCCAGGGTGGCAAAGCAGGCGGTGGCCAGAACGGCAAAGCCAATGCCGTGGAGTGTGTGGGCGGCGGGTTGGCTCACTGAATGCGGTCGGCCAGCAGTTGCCAGACCGGCGTCAGTTGGCCAGGCAAGAAGGGCAGGGTGCCCAGGTCGATGCGGCTTTCAGTGGGGCTGTGAAAGTCACTGCCGCGAGACGCCACCAGGTCAAATTCGAGGGCAGTTTCGGCGTAACGCACGGCTTCTTGTGACGAGTGGCTGCCGGTGATGACTTCCACGCCGCGCCCGCCGTGGGCCTTGAATTCGCTGAACAGCGCGTACTCTTCATTAGGGCTGAACCCATAACGCGCCGGGTGGGCGATGACGGCGATGCCCCCTGCATCGGTGATCCATTGCACCGCTTCTTGCAGCCGTGCCCAGCGGTGGGGCACATAGCCGGGTTTGCCTTCGGTCAGGTATTTGCGAAACACCTCGGAGGTGTCGCTGCACACACCCGTTTCCACGAGGTGGCGTGCGAAGTGGGTGCGTGAAATCAGTTCGGGGTTGCCCACATATTGAAGGGCACCTTCGTAGGCATTCAGGATGCCGACTTTGGCCAGACCGTCCGACATTTCCTGGGCACGCTCACTGCGACCGCCCCGCGTGCGGCGCAAGCCTTCTACCAGCGCGGTGTTGTGGGCGTCAAAGCCCAAGCCCACGATGTGCACGGTCTGGTTGGCAAAGGTGATTGAAATTTCGGTGCCTGTGAGGTAAGGCAGGCCATGAGCGCGGGCGGCTGCCAGAGCGCGGTCTTGCCCACCGACTTCGTCGTGGTCGGTCAGTGCCCAGAGTTCAACGCCATTGGTTTTGGCACGTTCGGCCAAGGCTTCCGGGGTGAGGGTGCCGTCGGAGACAACGGAATGGCAATGCAGGTCAGCGTTCATGGTGGTTTCCTCAAAGGCATTTTAGGCCCATGCCGAACAGCATGGCCGTTGGGCAGACAAAGCCCTGATGCCACGAACAGCCCTGTGTTTCTTCGGACTGATCCGGGTGGCCGATAATTGGCGCATGACCACGATGCAGAATTTTGCGGAGCCCACCCCATGGCACTGATGATCACCGATGAATGCATCAACTGCGATGTGTGTGAGCCCGAATGCCCGAACCAGGCGATTTATCTGGGCGAAGAGATTTATGAAATCGACCCGTCCAAATGCACCGAGTGCGTCGGGCATTTTGACGAGCCGCAGTGCGTGCAGGTCTGCCCCGTGGCTTGTATTCCCATCAATCCGCAACACGTCGAAAACCAGGAGTCGCTCTGGGCCAAGTACCGGCGCTTGCAGGCGCAGTGACCGGATCAAGACCCCTTCACTCGGGTTTGGGGGCGCTCATTTCGGATGCTTCGGCATTCGGTGCTTTGGGCGGACGCGGAGGTTTGGGTCGGGGCGGCTTGCTGGTGTGGATGCGCACCATGGCTTTTTCCATGTCACCCGCTAACAACAACGGCAAAGCGGTCAGTGCCCGGAAAATGCTGTCATCGATGGCTTTGCGGTGTTCGAGCATCGGCTTCTTTAAAACCCAGCTGACCACTTCGGCCTTGTCGCCGGGGTGGCCCACGCCGATGCGCAGCCGCCAATAGTTGGCCGTGCCGAGTTGGGCATGGATGTCGCGCAAGCCGTTGTGTCCGGCATGGCTGCCGCCCAGTTTGAGCTTGGCCTCACCGGGGACGATGTCGAGCTCATCGTGTGCCACCAAAATTTCTTCCGGCTGGATTTTGAAAAACCGCGCCAAGGCACTGACCGACTTGCCTGACAGGTTCATGAAGGTTTGGGGTTCGAGCAACCACACGGTCTGACCGTTGACCGTGGTGCGGGCCATCAGGCCGTGGTAATTGCGCTCGGGCACCAATGACACTTTGAGTTCGCGGGCGACCGCATCGATCCACCAGAATCCGGCGTTGTGTCGGGTGTCTTCGTATTCGTTGCCCGGGTTGCCCAGGCCGACTAGGAGTTTGATCATGGTGCGTGATTATCCTTGTGCGCTTGGCCATGTGGCCTGAAATGCTTTGGCCCAAAGAAAAAGGCCCGCAGAGCGGGCCTTTGGGCGCAGGGCTTTGCAGCCCAAGCGAGAAGATTACTTCTTGCCTTTGCCCTTGCCTTTGGCGTCTGCAGGTGCAGCGGCCACAGGTGCGGCCACCACTTCTTCGACAGGAGCCACCACGGACACGAGGACCGGGTTTTTCTTGCCGTGGGTGATGGCTTTGCAGCCAGCAGGCAAGGTGATGTCGTTCAGGTGCAGGGATTTGCCCATGGTCAGACCCTTCAGGTCCACCGCGATGAATTCGGGCAGGCTGGCAGGCAAGCAAGCCACTTCGAGTTCAGTCACGACGTGAGTGACAGTGCACTTGTCGGTCTTGACGGCTTCGGACTCTTCTTCGCCGCTGAAGTGCATGGGCACTTTCATGTGCAAAGTGGTGTTGGCATCGACGCGCTGGAAGTCGATGTGTTGCACCAATTGCTTGTAGGGGTGCATTTGGTAGTCACGCAACAGCACTTGGCTGGTTTGACCGTTGAATTCCATCTCGAGGATCGAGGCGTGGAAAGCTTCTTTTTTCAGGGCGTGCCACAAAGCGTTGTGGTCCAGCTCGATGAGTTGGGGGGCCGATGTGGAACCGTAAACGATGCCAGGTGTGCGACCGGAATTGCGGAGACGGCGGCTCGCACCCGTGCCCTGCTTAGCGCGCTCAAAAGCGACAAATTTCATACATTACTCCTTCTAGGGTCCACCGCGACCAGTGCGACCCTGACTCAAAAAAGCCAGCCAGTCCACTAGGACGGCTGGCCGCTGTTGGCCTTTTTCCGATCAGGCTTGATCGGAGAACAGGCTCATCACCGACTCTCCATGCGCAATCCGGTTGATCGTTTCGGCGATCAGCGGAGCCACGGACAGTTGGCGAATCTTGGAACACGCTGCGGCTTCGGCCGACAGCGGGATGGTGTTGGTGACCACGACTTCGTCGAGTGCTTCGCCCTTGGCGATGCGGTCGATGGCCGGGCCCGAAAAAATCGGGTGTGTGCAGTAGGCGTAAACTTTTTTCGCGCCGCGCTCTTTGAGCACTTCTGCTGCTTTGACCAAGGTGCCTGCGGTGTCGATCATGTCGTCCATGATCACGCAGTTGCGGCCTTCGATCTCGCCGATGACGTGCATGACTTCAGACACGTTGGCTTTGGGGCGACGCTTGTCGATGATGGCCAGGTCGCAGCCGAGCTGCTTGGCCAGGGCGCGAGCGCGCACCACACCGCCGACGTCTGGCGACACGACGATCAGGTCTTCGTAATTTTTCTGGCGCAGGTCACCCAGCAACACGGGGGATGCGTAGATGTTGTCGACCGGGATGTCAAAGAAGCCTTGAATCTGGTCGGCGTGCAAGTCCATGGTCAGGACGCGGTCAACGCCAACGGCTTGCAGCATGTTGGCCACCACTTTGGCAGAGATCGGCACACGGGTTGAACGTGGGCGACGGTCCTGGCGGGCGTAACCAAAATAAGGGATGACGGCGCTGATGCGGCCAGCCGATGCGCGTTTGAACGCGTCGACCATGATCAGCAATTCCATCAGGTTTTCGTTGGTCGGTGCGCAGGTGGACTGGACCACAAACACTTCGCGGGCACGGACGTTTTGCTTCAATTCGACGGTGACTTCACCGTCAGAGAAGCGGCCCACATCGACGGAGCCGAGCTGTGTGCCCAAGCAACGGGCAATTTCGGCAGCCAAAACAGGGTTGGCATTGCCGGTGAACAGCATGAATTCGGGGGGGAGTGAAGCAGGCTGCATGTGCATTCCAGCGATCAGAAAAAAGGGCCTGTACGAGTGAACGTATTTGGCAGGGGAAGAAGGACTCGAACCTTCGAATGCCGGAATCAAAATCCGGTGCCTTAACCAACTTGGCGACTCCCCTACACGGGTTGACCGCTGAAACAGCGATCTACCGATCAACTTTCGCTGGATGCCCAACCTTTTAAAGGATGAACTTCCATATTGCTGCATTTGCGCACTTGCCAGTGGTCTGGGACCGGACTGAGCGTTGTGCCTGTTGTGCAATGTGCGAACACTGCACTGCCAGAACCCGTCATTTTGCCGCTCATGCCTGCGTTGGAAAGCACTTGGCGTGCTTGTGAAACCTCAGGGCATATCGCTTCAGCGATGGGTTGCAGATCATTGTGACCGAAGTCATATGGCTCTGCAGCGAAGACCGAAATTGTAGCAGGCTTTGTGGCCCTTTGAAGGTCTGGATGCTTAAAAATTTGCGCTGTTTCAATTCCGCTGGGTGGTTTGATGACCCAAAACTGGGCCGAAGGCAAGGAAATGGGGGTGATTTTCTCGCCCACACCCTCTACCCAGGCGTTGTGTCCACGCAAGAAGAAGGGCACATCCGCACCCAGTTGCAGCCCCAGTTTTTCGAGCGCGGGCAGGCCCAGTTTCAAGTCCCAAAGCTGGTTGAGAGCCAGCAGACACGTGGCTGCGTCAGAGGAGCCGCCGCCCATGCCGGCTTGCGCGGGGATGTGTTTTTCGACCGCGATGTGCACGCCCTGTGTGCAGCCCGTGTGCTGTTGCAGCAGTTTGGCTGCTCGGGTGATCAGGTCGTCTTCGGGCAGTGGCACGGTCAGGTCTTCACGGCTGATGGCCCCGCTCGGACGCTTGTCGAAGTGAAGGGTGTCGCACCAATCGATGAGCATGAACACCGATTGCAGCAGGTGGTAGCCGTCAGGGCGCTGGCCTGTGATGTGCAAAAACAGGTTGAGTTTGGCCGGTGCGGGTACGTCGTGCAGCTGTTTCATGGGGAGATTATCGCCAGCGCCTGGCCCGTCTGGTCAGCGGTCGAGCAGGATGCGCAAAACAGCTTCGGGTGCGGGCGTGCTTCTGCGCGCCGTCAGGCGGCCTTGCGGGTGTGCAGACAAGTCCACTTGCCACCCAGGCGCATCGGCGGCTTTGCCTGCCAGCCATTCAAACAGGGCGGCAATGGGCAAGTCTGTGCCCGTCAGGCGCTGGCTCAGGCTTTGCAGGCTGCTGCTTTCGGTCTTGTCCTGGCCTTGTTCCAGCCATGCAGTTTGGGGCGTCCAGCTCAGGCGCGCCAAACTGGTGCCAATGGGGCTGAGCAAGACCATTTGGCCTTGTTCGGCGGATCCTTGGAGTTCAAAGCTGACGCTCCAGTTTTGGGGGGGTGTGCTTTGCAGTTGCAGTGCCAAGCGGCCGGACCAGAAGGCAGCTGTGTCGGCTGCTGGGGGGCGGGGGGTGGCACAGCCTGCCAAAGTCAGCAGACCCAGGCCGCAAATGCTCAACCATGCACGGCGCTGTGACGCGTGTGGCGTCATGGCTTGAAGTTGAAGCGTTTGAGGGTTTCGATCAGCGTTTCGTTGTCGGCTTTGAGCAGCAGACCTTCACGCCAGATGGTGCCGGCTTCACGCGTTTGGCCGATGGTCCAGAGCACTTCACCCAAATGGGCGGCTATCTCCGCATCGGGCTTGGATTTGTAGGCCGTTTGCAAAATCCGCAAGGCTTCCTGGTGTTGGCCTTGGCGAAAAATCACCCAAGCCAGACTGTCCTGAATGTAGGCGTCCTGAGGGGACAGCTGCACGGCTTTCTCGATCAACTGACGGGCTTCATTTAAGCGGATGTTGCGGTCTGCCAGCGAGTAGCCCAAGGCATTGAAGGCGTGTGCTTCTTGCGGTGCCTTGGCCATGAGTTGGCGCAGCAACAGCTCCATTTCGTCAAAGCGTTTGAGTTTTTCGCAGATGAGTGCCAACTCCGACAACAGTTCGTTGTTGTCGGCATGGCGTTCCATGGCCGCCTTGACCAGTGTGTAGGCGGCTTGGGCTTCTCGGTGTTCGCGCAGCCAATAGGATTGCGCCAAAATTTTGCGTTGGGCTTGCTCGGCATTGGCGGGCTTGACCTGGGCCAGCACATCGCGTGCTTCGTCCATGCGCCCTTGTTGGGCCAGCAGATCAGCTTGTCGGCTGGCGAGTTTGATGGGGTCGGCCCCTGCTGGCATTTGGGCTAGCCATTGTTTGGCGCGTTCCAGTTGTCCGCTCTTTTGGGCGATTTGCGCCAGCGACAACAAGGCTTCTGCGAGCCCGGCCTGGTGCTCGGGTGTCTTGCTCTGGGCCACCACGCGCACATACTGTTCTAGGCGTTTTTCAGCTTCAGGCAGCTGGTTGTTTTCTTGCAGCACCAGGCCGTGGATCAGCCAGCCTTCGGCAAATTCGGGGTGTTTGGTGTTGAGCACCACCAGTTGCCTGATGGCGTCAGGGTAGAGCTGCAAGGAGACCAAGGTGCGGGCGTAGCCCAGACGCAGCTCAGGCGCGACATCTGTTTTCATGGCCGCCTCAAGCATGGGCTTGAGGGTGCTGTTGTCGGAGACCATCAAGCTCAGGGCCAAAATCAGGGGGCCTTGGGCCTTGGGGTCGGCGGCGTGTCCTTTGACGGATGCCTCGACCGCCGCGGTGATTTGTCCTGCATCACGGCGCATGCGGCCGATGGTGGTCCAGGCTGAGGCCGATGTTTGCGATTGGGTGAGCGCTTGCGCCAGGGCTTTTTCGACCACGCCAGACGCCAGTGTTTTGTCTTGAACCACGCCAAACAGGCGAGGCACCGAGGCAATGGCGGCAGATTGCTGCTCCAAAGACAGTTCATGGATGGAGACCGTCAATGCTTTACCGGCTTCTTCGATTCGGTTGAGCGCCAGCAAAATTTGCAGCACGTAACGGCTGGCTTCAATGGCGGAAGGAATTTCTTTTTTCCAGGTTTGCGCTGCTTGCAATGCAGCATCGCCTGATCGGGCTTGCAGCGCGATGTCGACGGCGCGCTGGAACAAGGCCGGGTCGCGGGTTTTGCGTGCGGCGTCGAGCATGATCGAAAAACCGCTGCCAGGCGAGCCTTGGCGTGTGTTCAATTCACCCAGCAGAATTTGGTAAAACAAAACCGCATCCAGTGCGGATTGTTTGGGCATGGCCTCTGCTTTGGGGGCTGCAGGCTGAGCCCAAGCACCGATGACGCACGAGGACAAGACAGCAAGTCGAAACCAGAATTTCATGGAGCCCATCATAATCCAGCCACCTTTTGAACCCGTGCGCCGGGGGCAGATTCCCTGCCTTGGCGCCAGATGAATGCATGCCTGAACTCCCAGAAGTTGAAGTGACCCGTCGCAGTTTTGCAGACCGGATTGCTGCCGCCAAAATTGTGGATTTGCGCATGGGCAAGCCCTTGCGTTGGCCTTTGGGGGTGGCACCTCAAAGCTTGGTGGGTAGACAGGTGTTGGGTGTTCGCCGCCGAGGCAAATACCTGTTGCTCGATCTGGATCAAGGCTTGCTGCTGGTGCACCTGGGCATGTCGGGCAGCCTGAATTTCGCCCCCGTTCAGCCCGAAGTCGGGCCGCATGACCACATGGATCTGGTGACCGACCGGGGTGTGCTGCGCTTGCACGACCCGCGTCGCTTTGGCGCGGTGGTCTGGACGCCTTCGGAGGATTCGCCTGAAGCGCAAAAGTTATTGGGCCGACTGGGTGTAGAACCCTTGAATGGCCAGTTTGATGTCGCTGCCTTTGCCGATGCCCTGAAAAAGCGCCAGTCCGCCATCAAGCAAGTGCTGCTGGCGGGCGATGTGGTGGTGGGCGTGGGCAATATTTATGCGTCCGAGGCTTTGTTCATGGCCGGTATCCGCCCAACCACGAAAGCGGCGCGTTTGTCCCGGCCGCGTGTGGCGAAGCTGCATGCCGCCATCGTTCAGGTGCTGACCCGTGCTGTGGAACAAGGGGGCAGTTCTTTGAAAGATTTTGTCAATGCCGAAGGCCGCACGGGTTACTTTCAGCTCGAAGCGGCCGTTTATGGCCGCGCTGGCGAGTCTTGCCGTGCGTGCGGCGCCCCGATCCGGTCCATGCTGCAAGGCCAGCGCACCACCTTTTATTGCCCCCAATGTCAGAAGCCTTGACCCGTCCTCTCCATGATTTGCCCGAAGGTTTTGCCCGCCGCATGGTGGATTGGCAGCGCCAGCACGGCCGCCAGAGCCTGCCGTGGCAAAACACCCAGGACCCTTACCGCGTCTGGTTGTCTGAGATCATGCTGCAGCAAACGCAAGTGAGCACGGTGCTCGATTACTTTCCCCGGTTTCTAGTGCGGTTTCCGGATGTGGCTGCTTTGGCGGCCGCCTTGCAAGACGATGTGCTGGCGCTGTGGAGCGGCTTGGGTTATTACAGCCGTGCGCGCAATTTGCACAAATGCGCGCAAGAGGTGATGGCGCGTTTTGGCGGGGCGTTTCCCCGGCGTGCAGAAGACCTGCAGACCTTGCCCGGCATTGGCCGTTCGACCGCCGCCGCGATTGCGGCGTTTTGCTTTCAGGAGCGCGCCGCGATTCTGGACGGCAATGTCAAGCGCGTGTTGACCCGTGTGCTGGGCTATGGCGATGACCTGGCGGTGGCCAAAAACGAGCGCACTTTGTGGGGATTGGCGCAAAACCTGTTGCCTGAAAAACCGGTCGACATGCCGCGTTACACCCAGGCCTTGATGGATCTGGGTGCTACTGTGTGTTTGCCGCGGAAGGTGCAGTGCCAAGCGTGCCCCGTCAGTGGCCTGTGCCAGGCCAAAGCGCAGGGAGAACCGCTGGCGTATCCCGTCAAGACCCGCAAACTCAAGCGCAGCAGTGCCACGCTGTGGTTGTTGTGGGCGGTCAACGCACGGGGGCAGGTGTGGCTGCAGAAGCGGCCCGACAAAGGCATCTGGGCAGGCTTGTTCAGTTTGCCGGTGTTTGATTCAGAAGATGATTTGCTGGCCGCCTGGGCACAAGGCAAAGACCCCCTCTACATCGAAGCCTGGAAGCATGTGCTGACGCACCGAGACCTGCATTTGCACCCGGTGCGGATGCTCGGCTCAGGAACATCCTGCCCTGCTTGTGAAGGTCAGTGGGTAGATGCAGACGCTTGGCCTGACATGGGTTTGCCAGCGCCGATTCGGGTTTTGTTGGCGGGGGCGTGAAAGACATGGATCCCGCATCAAGTGCGGGATGACAGTGGGCAGGGTGACGGGCTGCAGGGTGACAGGTGACAGGTGACAGGTGACAGGTGACAGGTGGCAGGTGGCAGGTGGCGTAGGCAGTGTGCGGGTGGACAGATGAACTTGTCACCCCGGGCGAAGACCCGGGGTCCAGGCTGCTTGTGTTGGGCGGTGCGTGGCTTGACGCAACAGCCCAAAGCACTTAAATCGCGTCCAGTTCCCGGTGCCGTTTGAGTGTGAGCCAGCGCGTGCCAAAGCTTTGTGCCAGCTGCTCGACCATGAAGACCGAACGGTGTTGTCCGCCAGTGCAACCGATGGCCACCGTGACATAGCTGCGGTGATCACGCTCGATGGCGGGAATCCACTGCCTGAGAAACCCCTCGATCTGCAGCTGCATTTGCACAAACTCTTCGGATTGCCGCAAATAGTCTTGCACTGGAGCGTCGCGACCCGTCAATGGCTTCAGTGCGCTTTCATAGTGCGGGTTGGGCAGCATGCGGATGTCAAAAACGTAGTCGGCATCTGTGGGAATGCCGCGTTTGAAACCGAACGACTCAAACACCAGGGTCAGCTGCGCCACCGGGGCGCTGACCAGGGTTTTGATGTAAGTCTGCAGTTGCGCCGAGCGCAGCAAGCTGGTGTCGATGACGTGGGCGCGTTCGCGCAAATCGGCCAACAGTTCGCGCTCGAACTCGATGGTCTCAAAAAGCGCTTTGTCACTTTGAGGTTTGCTGCCGCCCGACAGCGGGTGTTTGCGCCGCGACTCGGAATAGCGGCGCTGCAAGGTGTCGGAGGTGGCGTCCAAAAACACCGATTTCACCGTCATGCCCATGTCGCGCAGCAAGGCCATTTGCTCAGGCATCAGGTGCAAGGAGTTGGCGCTGCGCACGTCGATGGCAATGGCCAGGCGCTGTTCTTTTTGCTGTTCTTCGAGCTTGACAAAGGGGATCAGCAACTCGGGTGGCAAGTTGTCGACGCAGTAGTAGCCAGCGTCCTCGAGGGCGTGCAGCGCGACCGATTTGCCGGAGCCGGACATGCCGGTGATCAGAATGATGTCCATGCTCAGCTTTGGGTGGTTTTGCGGCCTGCGGGTTTCAAAGGGGCATCGCCCAGCATTTCTCTGGCGTGGGCCAAGGTGGTGGCCGACAGTTTTTCACCGCCCAGCATGCGTGCAATTTCGCTCACACGCTCTTCGCCGCTGACGGTGCGCACTTGGCTGCTGACCTGGCCGTTGACCGCGGCTTTGCTGACCAGCAAGTGGTGGTCGGCGCAGGCGGCCACTTGGGGCAGGTGGGTGACCGCCAGCACTTGGCGGTGCAGGCCCAGCTGTTTCATCAATCGGCCCACGGTTTCGGCCACCGCGCCGCCAACGCCCGAATCGACCTCGTCAAAAATCAGGGTGCCCGCCTCACCCAGCTCGCTGGTGGTGACCGCAATGGCCAGTGCGATGCGAGAGAGTTCACCACCAGAAGCCACTTTGCCCACGGGGCGCGGCGTGCTGCCTTCGTGTCCGGCGACCAAAAAGCTGACTTCTTCGAGGCCATGCTGCGCAGGCGCATCCAGCGCCTGCAGTTGCACTTCAAAACGGCCACCTTGCATGCCCAGTTGCTGCATGGCGTTGCTGACGGCTTGGGCCAGTGGTTTGGCGGCTTTTTGGCGTTGGCGCGAGACCGCTTTGGCTTCTTGCATGCAGGCGGTTTGTGCGGCTTGCTCGGCTTTTCGCAGGCTGTCCAGATCGGCTGCGGCATCGAGTTGGGCCAATTCTTGGTGCCAGGTTTGCAGGGTCAAGGGCAGTTCATCGGGCGTTTTTTTGTAGCGGCGTGCCAGCGACAGCCACAGGCCCATGCGTTCGTCGAGCTGAGCCAGGTGCGCTGGGTCCAGATCGGTCTTGCGCAAATAGCCGTGCAGGCTGTGGGCCACGTCTTCGGCCTGGGCTTGGGCTGAGGTCAGCAGGTCGGCCAGTTCATTGAACTCGGGTTCAAACTGCCCCAAGGATTGCAGCGTCTGGATGGCGCGGGACAACTGGCTGAGCGCCCCCCCCGCGGCCTCGTGATCTTTGCCTTCCAGCAACGCGGTGCTCAGGTTGGCTGCCTCGATCAGGGCTTGCGCATTGGCCAAGCGGCTGTGCTGGGTGCTCAGGTCTTGCCATTCGCCCGCTTGGGGGTTGAGCTTTTCCAGCTCGCCAATTTGCCAAGCCAGCCGCTCGCGTTCGTTGGCCAATGTGCTTTGCGCTTGGCTCGCGTCGGCGAGGGCTTGTTGGGCTTGTCGCCAAACTTGCCAGGCGGCTTTGAGCGGGCGGATATCGGTGCCTGCGTAGGCGTCGAGTAGGCCGCGCACGGCGTCAGGACGGGTCAGGCTTTGCCAGGCGTGCTGGCCATGGATGTCCAGCAGCTGTTCGCCCAGTTCGCGCAGTTGTGTGGCGGTGGCCGGGCTGCCGTTGATCCAGGCGCGGCTTTTGCCGGCAGTGTCTACAGTCCGGCGCAGCAGCAATTCGGCGCTGGCGTCAAACCCGGCGGCTTCGAGCCAGGCCTGGATGGCGATCGTCGGCTCGAACTCGGCACAGACCTCACAGCGGTTGGCACCTTCGCGCACCACACCCGATTCGGATCGGGCACCTAAGGCCAGTTGCAGGGCATCGATCAGGATGGACTTGCCTGCGCCGGTTTCACCAGTCAATACGCTGAAGCCTGTGCTCAGGTCCAGTTCCAGTTCGCGCACGATCACAAAATCGCGCAGGGTGATGTGCGTCAGTGCCACGGCTTAAACGCCCTCATTCCAATGCATCTTCTTGCGCAAGGTGTCAAAGTAGTTCCAGCCTGCGGGGTGCAAAAAGCGCACTTTGTGCTCCGAGCGTTGCACCGTGATTCGGTCGCCCAGCATCAGCTCGGCCAGCGATTGCATGTCGAAATTGGCGCTGACATAGCGTCCAGCCACGATTTCGATGCTGATCTCGGACGATTCGGGCAGCACGATCGGGCGATTGGACAGCGTGTGCGGTGCGATGGGTGCCATGACCCAGCCGCCAATGGAGGGGTGCATCAAGGGGCCGCCGACCGACAGTGAGTAGGCGGTTGAGCCCGTGGGTGTGGCGATGATCAGGCCGTCGGCGCGCTGGGTGGCCACAAAGCGGCCGTCGACCTCTACGCGCAGCTCCACCATGCCCGAAGTGCCGCCCCGGTTGACGACCACGTCGTTCATGGCCAGTGCGCTGAACACGCTGCGTTGGTCACGCACCACGTGCGCTTGCAGCAAGCTGCGGTCTTCTGTCTGGTAATTGCCTTGCAGCATGGGCTGCAGCACATCTTGGTAGCTTTGGATGGGGATGTCGGTGATGAAGCCGAGGCGGCCTTGGTTGATGCCGATCAGGGGCAGGGCGTAACGTGCCATTTGGCGGCCAATGCCCAGCATGGTGCCGTCGCCGCCAATCACCAAACCCAAATCGCACTGTTTGCCGATTTCGGCCATGTCCAGCATGGGGTACTGGTTCAGGCCGGTGTGCAGGGCGGTTTCCTTGTCCAGCACGACATCGCAGCCTTGCCGAGTGAGGAACTGGGCCACATCGTCCAAAACCCGTCGCGAACTCTCTAGCCCCCCGCCATGGGCGGTGGTGTGGTACTTGCCAAAGAGCGCAACGTGACGGAATTTGGATCTCATGCGCAAATTACATCATTAAAATGACCAGATGCTAGATGATCGTGCCAAGTTATTGCTCAAAGCGCTGGTGGAACGCTATATCGCGGACGGCCAACCCGTGGGCTCTCGCACGCTCTCCAAAGCCTCGGGTCTGGATCTGTCCCCCGCCACCATCCGCAATGTGATGTCCGACCTGGAAGAGCTGGGCCTGATCGCCAGCCCACACACCTCGGCCGGGCG
>ERZ1034361.1065-NODE-1065-length-15565-cov-9.092523_pt1 | contig 15565 bp, 12 predicted proteins | sample MGYA00520617_ERZ1034361 | MGnify/ENA primary metagenome ERZ1034361 (study PRJEB33736, sample SAMEA104284507) | Azolla filiculoides | biome: Urban; feature: Water surface; material: Ditch water | place: Netherlands | collected 2015-10-28 | depth 0-0.1 m ... | reverse complement strand
GCCAAGTTGGCTGGCGGTGTTGCCGTGATCAAGGTTGGCGCTGCCACCGAAGTCGAAATGAAAGAAAAGAAAGCCCGCGTGGAAGATGCATTGCACGCCACTCGCGCTGCTGTGGAAGAAGGCATCGTGGCTGGCGGCGGCGTGGCATTGCTGCGTGCACGTCAAACAGCTGGCACCATCAAAGGTGACAACGCTGACCAAGACGCCGGTATCAAACTGGTGTTGAAAGCCATCGAAGCCCCATTGCGCGAGATCGTTTACAACGCCGGTGGCGAGCCATCGGTGGTGGTGAACGCTGTGTTGGCTGGCAAGGGCAACTACGGCTTCAACGCTGCCAACGACACCTACGGCGACATGATCGAAATGGGTATTCTGGACCCTACCAAAGTGACCCGTACTGCTTTGCAGAACGCCGCTTCTGTGGCTTCTTTGATGCTGACCACCGAGTGCATGGTTTCGGAAGCCCCGAAAGACGACGCCCCCATGGGCGGCGGCATGCCTGACATGGGCGGCATGGGTGGTATGGGCGGCATGGGCATGTAATGGCCCCGCCGTCTGGACTGAGGGTTTAGGCCCTCACCCGGCCAAGCACAAAGCCCCGCAAGGTGAAAGCCTTGCGGGGCTTTTTTGTTGCGTGTTCGCGCTTGCACCCCATGAACCGATAAGATCTTGGCATGCGCAGTTGTTCGTGGATCTGGATCTGGCTGATGGTGCTCAAGCTGAGCTTGGGTTCGGCCATGGCCATGCCTGTTTCATCGGCTTTGCAAACGCATTCGCCAACAACCCCGATGCATGCCTCTTGGACGACAGCGCATCCTGAGGCGGAGGCCGTGCAACACAGCCATGGCCATCCGCTTGCTCAAGCGCCACAAGCCCTTCTGGCAGGGCCTGACTGCCACGGTCATACCGCCCATCCTGCGGATAAGCCTGCCACCCTGGACAGTCCCAACTCGGGCAACCCCCATACACCCTGTGCAGACCATGCCGACTGTCACCAGTGCTGCGCCATGGGGTTGGGCCAATGGACAGGCTTGGCGCTGAACACAGCGCCATCCGCGCACCCGATGCCTACCCCAAGGGGCTGGCAAAGCGCCAGTTTGCGCCCTGTCTTGCGCCCACCCATCGCCTGAACGCGCTACCCCTCTTTTCACGTTCTGCGCGGGCCAAGTCCTGCGCGGCAGATGGTTTTCAACGCGCAGCCCAAGGCCGCGCATGGATGGACGCATGACTTCTTCTTTTCAACAACAGCACGGGGCGATGCTGCTCAAGTATTCGGGCATCAGCTTCATTTCAGGGGCCGTGAACCACGGCTTTTTCAGCGGGACACGCTCCCTTTGGACGGCGGCCATTGGCATCGTTTTGTTTGTGCTGGGGGCTTGGCTGGAACACCGGCTGGGCCCAGCAGACACTGACACACCACGAACAGGTTTGCTGCAGACCTTGGTGCTGGGCACTTTGCTCTCCATTGGCCTGGGGTTTTTCACGGGTGGGTTGCAGCACTTTCCAGACTCACCCGCCCGCAGCGCATGGGTGGTGCCGCTGGGCTTTTTCATCTCGGTCCTGGCTTTGGGGCTGAGTGCACCTGGCCATTGGCCAAGGGCTGCCACGGTGTATGTGCTGGTGCTGGGCACGGCCGTGACGGCGGGCAGCTGGGCCGCCTGGCAATGGTTGGAACGCCACCCCGACTGGGCCGCCACGGGTGGGCACAGCCACGGCGAGGCCGCTGCAGCAGACGAGCACCAAGGGGCCTTGGCCGCAACCGGGCCACACGACCCAGTTCTGGCCCAAGTGGTCACCCGCAGCATGGCAGTGAACATGGACGACCAAATGCGCTTCACGCCCAGCCAAATCGAGGTGCAAGCCGGTGAAACCATCCGTTTTGTGGTCAGCAACTCGGGACGCACAGCGCACGAAATGGTGCTGGGCAGCGACGAGGACATCAGCGCCCACTCAGAGGCGATGAAACAAGCTGCCGCAAAAGGTGCAGCAAGTGACAGCGCTCACCACCACAGCACAGGTGCAGCCATCAGCGTGGCTGCCGGGGAAACCGGCGAATTGGTGGTGACCTTTTCGAAGGCCACACGCTTGCAAATGGCCTGCCTGATCCCGGGTCACTATGAGGCGGGCATGCGGGGAACGGTAAGTGTTCAGGCGGCCCAGGAGGCTCACGACCACAGCGCGCACAAGCATTGAGCCCGCCCTGCTTGGGCTGTGTTGTCTTGCATTATTGGGGCGCCCTGCCCTCAGGGCGATGTCTTCAGGGCTTCAACGAATGCGCTCGAGCAGTCCAGCACTTGAAGCATCCAACCCGGTGACATCGCCAGAGGCCATTCGGGCATGGATGTCTTTGGCCAGCACCTTGCCCAGCTCCACCCCCCACTGGTCAAAGCTGTTGATGCCCCAGACCGAGCCACTCACAAACACGCGGTGTTCCTGCAAGGCGATGAGCGCCCCCAAACTGGCGGGCGTCAGCTCATCGAGCAGCAAGAAGGTGCTGGGCCGGTTGCCGGTGAAGTGCTTGTGCCCGCCTGCGTCAGTCTGGCCCAGCATCAGCGCCTGTGCCTGCGCGATCGCATTGGCCAGCAGCAGCTCGTGGTGGTCGGCCAAATTGTGCGTGGGCTTTTTAACGGCCATGAACTCCAGCGGCACGATGTCGGTGCCTTGGTGCAGCATCTGAAAATAAGCATGTTGGCCGTTGGTGCCCGGCTCGCCCCACAGCACGGGCGAGGTGCCGTACGGCAGCGCCTGGCCGTTGCGGTCCACGCGCTTGCCGTTGCTCTCCATCTCGAGCTGCTGCAAATACGCGGGCAATCTGCGCAAAGCGCTGTGATAAGGCGCAATAGAGCGGCTGGTGTAATTCAAAAAGTTGCGGTACCAGACGTCCAGCAGGCCCAGACGCACCGGCAAATTGGCTTCGAGCGGCGCGGTCTGAAAGTGCTGGTCCATCGCGTGCGCCCCGGCCAGCAGGTCTTTGAAACCCTGCGCGCCGATGGCGATCGCCACCGGCAAACCAATGGCCGACCACATGGAGTAACGCCCGCCCACCCAGTCCCAAAAACCGAAGGTGGTGGTGATACCGAACTCGGCGGCTGCAGCCACGTTGGTGGTGAGCGCCGCAAAGTGGCGAGCCACATCGGTGCCACCTTGCGCCTTGAACCACTGCAAAGCCGAACGGGCATTGGTCATGGTCTCTGTGGTCGTGAAGGTTTTGGAGGCGATCAAGAACAGGGTGTTCTCGGCCTTCAGGCCCCTGAGCACACCTGCCAGCTCATGGCCGTCCACGTTCGACACGAAGTGAAAACGCTTGCCCGGGATGACGACGTCTTGCAAGGCCAGGACGGCCATTTGCGGCCCCAAATCAGAGCCACCGATGCCGATGTTGACCACGTCGGTGATCTGCGCATCGGCCCGGATCTGCTCGGCATAGGCCAACATGGGAGCCAAGGTGCCATGCACCAGCGTCAGCGGCTCGGCCAGCGCACCACCCAGACTGCCTTCGGGCTGGCGCAGCAGCCAATGCATCACGGCTCGGTCTTCGGTGTGATTGATGGCCTCACCCCGAAACATGGCGTCGCGGTGGGATTCAAGCCCGGTCTGGCGGGCCAGCTCTTGCAGCAAGGCTTCTGTCGCGGTGTCCACATGGTTCTTGGACAGATCGGCAAACACGTGCGGCGCTTGCTGGCTCAGGGTGTCGGCACGCTGGGCATCGGCAGCGAAGGCCGTGCGCAAGTCAAAACCAGTGGTGTGTTCGGCATGGGCCGTCAAGGCCTTCCAGGCCGGGGTTTGGTCACAACGCATGGGGATCTTTCAATGGATTTGATCTAAAACAGGCTTCTGGTGGTTTTGTCATTCGCAAGCAAGGGCTCGCTCACACAAGAATCAGGCCACGGGGAAGGACTTGATTCCAGTGCGAGCGAGGGGTAGGTCGGTGGCTTCAGCCCCGACATGGACCTGTGCCAAGTCCACACACGTCGGACCTGAAGGTCCGACCTACCAAGACACACCCAGATTTCAGGCTTTCTGCATCAGGTCTTCGAGCTTGACGGCATCGGCACAGAAGGCACGGATACCTTCTGCCAACTTTTCGGTGGCCATGGCGTCTTCGTTCAGCGCCAGGCGGAACGCGGCTTCGTCATAGGCCACGGCAGGCAAGTCCATGGTTTGGGCGGCAGCCGCGTCCAGCGACAAAACCAAAGGCGCGTCGGTGGCGGCCAGCTGCGCCAGCAGTTCGGGGCTGATGGTCAGTAAATCGCAGCCAGCCAGCGCGGTGATCTGGCCGATGTTGCGAAACGACGCGCCCATGACTTCGGTGGCAATGCCGTGCTTTTTGTAGTGGTTGAAGATGGCCCGCACCGACTGCACACCCGGGTCATTGGCCCCGGCCTTGGCGGCTTCGTCCCAGGCGCTGCCTGCGGTCTTTTTGTACCAGTCGTAAATGCGGCCCACGAATGGCGAGATGAGTTGCACCTTGGCTTGGCCGCAAGCCACCGCCTGGCAAAACGCGAACAGCAGCGTCAGGTTGCAGCGGATACCCTCGCGCTCCAGCTCGGCCGCGGCCTGGATGCCTTCCCAGGTCGAGGCGATCTTGATCAGCACGCGCTCACGCGGGATGCCCTGCGCTTCGTACAGGCCCATGATGCGGCGCGCACGCGCCACGGTGGCGGCGGTGTCAAAGCTCAGGCGTGCGTCCACTTCGGTCGACACGCGGCCCGGAATGGTCTTCAAAATTTCACAACCAAAACGCACCAGCAGGTGGTCCATCACCACGTCCAACGGTTGCCCCCGGTGCGCAGCCACGGCCTCGGCCAGCAGGGGTGCGTATTCGGGCTTTTGCACAGCTTTGAGGATCAGCGACGGGTTGGTGGTCGCGTCTTGCGGCTGGAATTGGGCCAGTTGCTTGAAATCGCCGGTGTCAGCGACCACGGTGGTGAATTGTTTGAGGGCGTCAAGTTGGTTCATGGCGTTTTATACAAGTTGCAAAAGTAGTCACAAAGTCGGATGGCCTGGCCTGTCATGCCCGACCTGATCGGGCATCCCTGCTTGAAACAAACTGGACCCCGGATCAAGTCCGGGGTGACAGACATTTATCAGGGTGACAGACATTTATTGGGCTGGCAGGCATTCATTGTGCTGGCAGGCATTCATTGGGGTGGATGCCGTTTCAGCAGCGCGTCGTTCCCTCGGCTGAAATATTTACCCGCGATTTGAAAGCTGGCTTGAATTATCAGTGAAACAAAGTTACATTACAAATCAATTTTTCATGTAACTCAAGAACATCATGGCTTTTGATTTGGTTTTCTTTGGCGGCACGGGCGATCTGGTCTGGCGCAAACTCATGCCTGCTTTGTTTCAGGCTTACCGTCACGACACCCTGCCCGAGGGCGGCCGCATCATCGGCGTGGGCCGCGACGACCTGACGGACGAACAATACCGCCAGCAAATCCAGTCGCGCTTTGAACAAGTCGAAGGCGACAAGCGCCCCAACCCCGAAGAGTTCGCCCGGTTTGCCAGCTTGCTGTGCTACGTGCGCATGGACCTGTCCAAACCCGAGTCGTATGCCGCGTTGTCTGCCCGCCTGGCCGAACGCGAAACCGACACCGTGGTGATGTATTTGTCCACCGCACCCAGCCTCTTCACCACCGTCTGCGAACAACTGGCGGCCAACGGCTTGAACACCGCCAAGACCCGCATCGTGCTCGAAAAACCGCTGGGCCACGACCTGGCCTCCAACCGCAGCATCAACGAGGCGGTGGGCAAGGTCTTCAAAGAGCAGCAGATCTTCCGCATCGACCACTACCTGGGCAAGCCCGCGGTGCAAAACCTGTTTGCCATGCGCTTTGGCAACGCCTTGTTTGAGCCGCTGTGGCGGCGCGAACACATCGCCAACATCCAGATCACCATGTCGGAAGAGCTGGGCGTGGAAAAGCGCGGCGGCTTTTACGAAACCACCGGCGCACTGCGCGACATGGTGCAAAACCACGCCCTGCAACTGCTGTGCGCCATCGCCATGGAGCCCCCCATCAACGCCCACGCCGACGCGATCCGCGATGAAAAACTCAAGGTGCTGCGCGCCTTGAAACGCTGGACGCCCGAAACCCTGAGCCAGCACGTGATTCGCGGCCAGTACAGCGCCGGCAATGTGTTCGGCCACGCTGTGCCAGGCTACCGTGAAGAACAAGGCGTTAGCCCCAGCAGCAGCACCGAAACCTTTGTCGCGCTGCGCACCGAGATCGCCAACTGGCGCTGGGCAGGCGTGCCGTTTTACATCCGCACGGGCAAACGCATGGCTTCGCGCGAGGCGCACATCGAGATCAACTTCCGACAAACACCGCACGAAATCTTCAAGAGCCCCGTGGGCCACGCCAACAAACTGGTCATCCACCTGCAACCCAAAGACGGCCTGGAGCTGCACCTGTTTGCGCAAGGCCAGAGCAAGCGCGGCGAAGGCAGCGGCGGCGCCACCCTGAGCCCGGTCCACCTGGATCTGGACTTTGACAAGCGCTTTGGCAGCCAACGCGTGGGCGCTTACGAGCGCCTGCTGCTGGACGTGCTCGACGGCCGCCTGAACCTGTTTGTGCGCAGCGACGAACAAGAAGAAGCCTGGCGCTGGGTCGAGCCGATCCTGCAACACTGGAAAAACGACAGCATCGGTCCCCGACCTTATGCCGCTGGCACCTGGGGCCCCAGTGCATCGAGCGCCATGATTGCGCGCGACGGGTTTTGCTGGAGTGAAGAGATCTGATTCGCCCGAATGCCACCCCCGCCATGCCCCAAGAAGTGTCATCCCCGGCCTGCAGCAGGAAGCGTCATTCCCGACTCACCCTAGAAATGTCATTCCCGACTCACCCTAGAAATGTCATTCCCGACTTGATCGGGAATCCATGGATCCTCGGGTCAAGCCCGAGGATGACAAACCTGAAAAATCTTCAGCTCAAACCCGCGGATGACAAACCTGAAAAATCCTCAGCTCAAACCCGAGGACGACAAACCTGAAAATCCTCAGCTCAAACCCGAGGATGGCAACTTAATTTCCACGAAAGGCACACCATGCTCGAACGAATCAAGGCTTCTTTGCCCTCTCTGGCCCCGGCCGAGCAACGCGTGGGCAAGCTCGTGCTGGCAGACCCCAGAGCCTTTGCCAACTTGCCGGTCACAGAATTGGCTGACCGCTCGCATGTGAGCAAGCCCACCGTGGTGCGCTTTTGTCGCAGCATGGGCTACGACGGCTTGTCGGATTTCAAACTCAAGCTGGCGGGCAGCGTGAGCGAGGGTGTGCCCTTCATCCACCGCAGCGTGGACGTGGACGACAAGACCAGCGACATCGCGGTCAAAGTGATCGACAACACCGTGGCGGCGTTTTTGAAGTACCGCAACGACGCCAGCTCGTTCGCGCTGGAGCACGCCGCGCAAGCGCTGGCGGCCACCCAAAAAACCAACCGCCGCATCGAGTTTTATGGCGTGGGCAACTCCGGCATCGTGGCGCAGGACGCTCAGCACAAATTCTTCCGCTTGGGTGTGAACGCCATCGCCTACAGCGACGGCCACATGCAGGTCATGAGCGCATCCATGCTCAAGCCGGGCGACTGTGCGGTGATCATCTCCAACTCCGGCCGCACCCGTGACCTGATGGACGCCTGCGACATCGCCAAAAAACAAGGCGCCACCACGATCGTCATCACCGCCAGTGGCTCGCCGCTGGCCAGCGCCGGGCACATCCACCTGACGGCCGACCACCCCGAGGGCTACGACAAATACAGCCCCATGGTCTCGCGATTGCTGCACCTGTTGATCATCGACATCCTGGCCACCACCGTGGCCCTGCGCATTGGCGAGGAACTGCAGCCCAATCTGCGGGACATGAAAAACAACCTGCGCAGCAAGCGTTACACCTGAGCGGGCATTGGACGTAGCCCTACCGATTTGTCATACCCGCGCACGCGGGTATCCATGGCTGACAAAGGCATAGACCCCCGATCAAGTCGGGAGTGACGAGAGTTTGTCATACCCGCGCACGCGGGTATCCATGGCTGACGAAGGCATAGACCCCCGATCAGGTCGGGGGTGACGAGAGTTTTGTCATACCCGCGCACGCGGGTATCCATGGCTGACGAAGGCATAGACCCCCGATCAGGTCGGGGGTGACAAATTGTCTTACCCGGCTCGACCGGGTATCCATACGCGGCGAGGGCGTTATGTCCAGCTGAGGCGTATCGCTGTGCCGCAGCCACCGTGCACCGGGCTGCGCACGCTGACTTCGGCGCCGTGCTGGCTGGCGATTTCTTTCACGATGGCCAAGCCCAAACCACTGCCCGAAAGCCCGGCTGGCGCGGCGCGGTAAAAGCGCTCGAACACATGCGCCTGGTGCTCAGGCGCGATCCCTGGTCCGTCATCTTCGACCTCGACCCAAGAGGCCCCCACCCGTACCGTGATGTGGGTGCCCACCGGACCATGGTGCATGGCGTTGTCGATCAGGTTGCTCAACGCCTCATGCAACAGCAAGGCCACACCCTGCACCTCACTGCGGGCCACTTGCACCTCCAGCCCCAAGTCGTCGCCCGCTTGGTGCGCACGCAACAAATGCTCTTGGGTCACGCGTCGGGCCAGGTCAACCAAATCCACGGTGTGTGGGCTGTGCATTTCGCGGGCGTGCTCCACGCGGGTCATGGCCAGCAGTTGCTCGGTCAAGCGCACCGCGTCATCGGTGGTTTGGCGTGCCGCCGACAGCAAGGCCTGCGCCTGCTCGGGTTCGGCGTTGCGCTGCGCCAGCGCCAGCTGGGTTTTCAGGGCCGTGAGGGGCGTGCGCAACTGGTGCGCGGCGTTGTCCAAAAAGCGCTTGCGGATGTCGATCAAGCGCCCCAGCCGCTCCAGGTAACTGTTGAGTGTCTCGATCAGGGGCCGCAACTCGCGCGGCAAATCCGGCGGCTGGATGGGCGAAAAATCGTCATCGGCTTTGTGCGCCAATTGCTGCCTAAACGCCTCCAGCGGGCGAATGCCGCGCTGCACCCCCCAGACCACCAACAGCGCAGCGGCCAGCAGCAACAAACCTTGGCTGCCCAAGGTGTCCCACAAAATGTGCTGAATGAGTTGCTGACGCGCCTCCATGGTTTCGGCCACCGTGATCTTGATGAGCGCATCGGCAGGCCCCGCATCTTCCATGACGTGCGTCAGCTCGGCCAGGCGCACGGGCTGGTTCAGGTACACGCCATCGTCAAACTGCACCAAGGCAAAGTACTTGACGGCAGATTTTTCACGCACAGGCGCACTGGGCAGTGCGGCGTCGCCCGCCAACCATGCCCCCCCCACCGAGGTGACTTTGTAAAAAAGACGCGAGCCCGTGTGGTTTTCAAACAGATAGCCCGCTGCCCGGAGCACGTCCAGCTGCAGACGGCCATCGCGCCACTCCAGCTCTTCGGCCAAGGTGCGGGCCGCCAAATACAAAGAACGGTCATAGGCTTCATTGGCCGCCTGCACCGCATTGCCATAGCCCACCCAGGCGTTCACCCCGATCAAGCCCATCAAGGGCCACAAGATCCAGCTGAGCAAGCGCCTGCGCAAAGAGGCGACCGCTTGTGTCCGGCCAGGGGGCGTGGGGTGCAGGCTCAAGTGGGTTGCCCAGCAGACAGGGTCAGCATGTAGCCCATGCCGCGAAACGTGGTGATGGTGACTTCCGGCGGTTCAGCAGACGTTGCAAGGGCCGATTCGAATTTCTTGCGCAAACGGTAAATCAGCACCTCCACCGCCTCCAGCCCGGTGGCCTCGTCGGCAAACACCTCGGTGTGCAGTTGCTCTTTGCTCACGGTGCGCTGCGGCGACTCCAGCAGCACCCGCAGCGCAGCGGCTTCGCGTTTGGTCAGGGCCAAGGGCTGGCCGTTGAGCTGGACAGCCCCGCTTTCCGTCTGCATTTCCAGCGGTCCGCAACGCAGCATCGCAGGCTTGACGCGGCCATGGCGGCGCAGCAACACCTGCAAACGCGCCTCCAACTCACTCAATTCAAACGGTTTGGGCAAATAATCGTCAGCGCCCATGTTCAGGCCCAAGACCCGGTCTGGCACGCTGGCCCGGGCCGTCAAAATCAACACCGGCACGCTGTCCCCGCGCTCGCGCAAGGCTTGCAGCACGCTCAAACCGTCTCGCCTGGGCAACTGCAAATCGAGCAAAACCGCATCAAACCCATGCCCCGGCTGCAAACACTGGTCGGCTTGCACACCATCGGTGGCAAAACTGACCGCCATACCGCCCTGGCGCAAAGCCGTGCCCAGCCACAACGAGATGTCTGGCGTGTCTTCGACCAACAGGATCCGGGGTTTTAGGGTATTCACTGAACGAAATTGACAGGTGATTGACAGCTTGGGGCCGTGCCCAAGCTCAGAATGGTGGCTGTCTGCCAGCCTGCTTGGCAGTGGTGCTTTGATTTTTACACAGGAGACTGAAATGCAAATGTCCAAACGCGACTTTTTGGCCCTCGGCGCTGCCGCAGGTGCATCCATGGCCCTGCCCGCATGGGCCCAGGCCAAACCCCTGATTGCCAACATGAACATGTTTGTGCCTGCTGCCCCCGGCGGCGGCTGGGATGGCACCGCCCGTGCCATGGAGCGTGCCGCCAAGGCCGCAGGTCTGGTGGGCACCATGCAATTTGAAAACGTGGGCGGCGCGGGTGGCATGGTCGGTCTGCCCCGTTTTGTGAACCAACGCAAAGGCCAAGGCAACACCCTCATGGTGGGCGGATCGGTCATGATCGGCGCCGGCATTGCCAACAAGAGCCCCGTCACCATCAAGGACGTGACCCCGATTGCACGCCTGACCGAAGAAGCGGGTGTGATCGTGGTCCCCGCCAACGGCAAGATCAAAACCTGGAAAGAACTGGAAGCCGCCATCAAGGCCAACCCCAAGGCCGTGTCGGTCGCTGGCGGCAGCGCTGGCGGCACAGACCACCTGATTTTGGGCATGCTGATCAAGGCCCTGGGCAAGAACCCTCGCGAAGCCGCTTATGTGGCGTTTGCTGGCGGCGGTCCCGCCAATGCCGCGATTTTGGGTGGCCAAGTCGTCGCTGGCATTTCGGGCTACTCCGAATTCGAAGAGCAAATCAAAGCCGGCCGCATGATCCCGCTGGCCGTCTCGGGCAAACGCCGCATTCCCGGCGTGAGCGTACCCACCCTGACCGAACTGGGCGTGAACGTCTCCGAATCCAACTGGCGCGGTGTGTTTGCCCCCCCCGGCATCTCGGCCGCTCAACGCGAAGCCATGATCGACTTCGTGACCAAGCTCAACGCTTCTGCCCAGTGGCGTCAAGAACTGGAAACACGCAAGTGGACCGACGCCTTCATGACCGAACGCCCATTTGAGCGCGACCTGGCCAAGGACATCGAAGAAAAAGTCGTCCTGATGAAAGAGCTGGGTCTGGCATGACACCGCTGCGTGTCGCCCTCTTGTTGGTCGCCCTTTGCGGGGTGGCCGCTTGGCAGGTCACGGTCATTCCTGAATCTTTGATGCAGATGACCGTGGGCCCTGTGCTGGCTCCGGGCGTGATCGTGGCCGCGCTCAGCCTGTTTGCCGTCTTGTACGGCATCAGTGCCTGGCGTGGTCGCCAAACCGATGAAAGCCAGGCACCTGACCAGTCGGCTTTGCCTGGTGCCAACACGCGCATGCTCAGCTTGCTGGGCGGCGGTGTGGCTTTCATCGCGCTGGTGATCCCCCTGGGTTTTGTCATCCCCGGCACGTTGTGCGGCATGGGCGTGGCCAGGGCTTTTGACGCCCCGCTGAACCTCAAGTCAGCACTGATCTGCTGTGCCATTGCCAGCACCTTCTGGTTTGTTTTTGCCCAATTGCTGGGTGTGGGTTTGGGCCCTGCACTGCCTTGGTTGATCTGACGCGGACCTCGTCCGCGCAGCGCCCGCCAGTTTTCACGTTTTTCGATCGGATACCCCATGGAAGCTTTTGACGCCCTGATGGGTGGCTTTGCCATTGCCTTGCAACCCACCACCTTGATGTGGGGCTTCGTGGGCTGCTTTGTTGGTACGCTGGTTGGCGTTTTGCCCGGCATTGGCCCCGCGCTGACCATCGCCCTGCTGCTCCCCCTGACCTACCATGTGCCCGCGACCAGCATGTTCGTCATGTTTGCCGGCATTTACTACGGCGCTGCCTACGGTGGCTCGACCACGTCTATTCTGCTCAATACGCCAGGTGAATCATCTGCCGTGGTCACGGCACTGGAAGGCAACAAGATGGCCCGGCGCGGCCGTGCGGGCCAAGCCTTGGCCACCGCCGCCATCGGCAGTTTTGTGGCCGGCACCATTGGCACCTTGGCACTGACCTTTGTGGCCCCTTGGGTGGTCGAAGCGGCTCTGGCCTTTGGCCCTGCCGAATATTTCAGCCTCATGGTTTTGTCGGTGGTCGCGGTGTCAGCCGTGCTGGGCAACTCGATGTTGCGTGGCCTGGTGGCGCTCGGCCTGGGCTTGCTTTTGGGCATGGTGGGTGTAGACCTGCAAACTGGCCAACCCCGCTTCACCTTCGGCCGCCCGGAACTGCTCGATGGCATTGAAGTGACGGTGGCAGCCGTAGGCCTGTTTGCCGTGGGCGAAGCGCTGTACCTGGCCTGGCAAGGCCGCGAGTCCAAAGGTGGCGAGGTCATGAAATTGACAGGCAGCCTGTGGATGAGCAAACAAGACTGGGCCCGCTCATGGAAAGCCTGGTTCCGTGGCGCTTTCTTTGGTTTTCCCATCGGCGCCATGCCCGCAGGCGGGGCTGAATTGCCCACCCTCTTGTCTTATTACACCGAAAAGAAACTCTCCAAACACCCTGAAGAGTTTGGCCACGGCGCCATCGAAGGCGTAGCCGGACCTGAAGCCGCCAACAACGCCGCAGCAGCGGGTGTGCTCATGCCCTTGCTCACTTTGGGCATCCCTACTTCGGCCACGGCAGCCATCATGCTGTCGGCCTTTGAAGGCTATGGCATCCAGACGGGCCCACAATTGTTCAGCCAACAAGGCAGCCTGGTGTGGACCCTGATCGCCAGCCTCTACATCGGCAACGTGATCTTGCTGGTGCTCAACCTGCCCTTGGTGAGCCTGTGGGTCAAACTGCTCAAGATCCCGCCGCCTTGGCTGTATGCCGGCATCATCGTCATCTCGACAGCGGGTGTGTACGGCGCAGGCAACTCGGTGTTCAACGTGGGCTTGTTGTTTGTCTTCGGCTTGCTCGGCTACATCATGCGCCGCTTTGACTTCCCCGCTGCCCCACTGATCGTTGGCTTGATCCTGGCCCCACTGGGCGAACAATCCATGCGCCAAGCCCTGACCATCAGCCAAGGCGAATGGTCAACCTTCTTCACGCGGCCGCTGTCAGGCAGCTTGATGGCCGTAGCGGCCCTGCTCTTGATCGTGCCGCCGCTCTACAAAATGCTCAAGCGGTCTTGAGCACTTGCTTCCCAAAGTAAAAGGCCTGTCCAGCGGACAGGCCTTTTTTTCATGTTTTTCGCCCTTTCCCAGGACGGCGGCTTTGAATCATGGCGACATTCATTTCACCATCGAGCGATGAAGCGTAAAAGCGTTCAATCATCTGCACAGAAGTCCGGGCATTACGGGCCAGCGTCAACATGTCGATGCCTTGTCCGTAAAGCAGCCTGAACATGATGGAAGTGTGGCGCAAGCAGTAAAGCGTTCGTGGACGGTTCATCTCATCCGTTGTGGACAAACCGGCCTCACGCATCACCCATTTGAACCAGAACCCCAGCACCGCCAAAGCGTAATTGCGGTCCTTTTCTGCAGGCAGAAAAACAAAATCCTCGGGGCCACCATACCCTTGCGCCCGGGCATGGCGCAAGGTCGACTCATACACATGCACGGCCGCTTGCATCGAGACCATCGGTTTATCGTGCTTCTTGGTTTCAGGCAAATTCAATCGCAAATAAACGGATTCACCCCGCACAACCGTCACGTGTTTGTTTTTGAGTTGCCGCAAGTCACCTGGCCGAACAAATGCATTGACCATGAAACGGATCACCCAAAACATGTCCGGTGCCAGCAACATGTTTCTCGGCGCAACCCAAAACCGGTCGCGATGGCCATCGGTCGATTTGAGTGGCGGCGCCTGAATGCCTGAGCGAGACATTTTCAGGGCCGTGCGTGCCAACTGGCGATATTCGTCCAAGGACAACATCGACCGTGGTTGTGTAGACACTTTGATGCGCGGAAACTCAGGCACCTCTTTCAACAAGCCACTGCGCACCGCCACCTTCAGCAGTTTCCTGACCAGCACAAGGTATTGAGAAACCGTGGTGGAACTCAATTGATGCTGTGTCAACCGCGAAACAAACCCCTCCAAATCGACATGGGTCACCTGTGTCGGCGCGACGTACCTGAAAAAGGGCAGGACATGGGCCTCGAGCCTGTTCTTTTGTATGCCGACAGAGCCTGCACTCAACTCCCCACGCTCCACACGTTCCCATTCCAAATCCAATAGTTTTTCAGCGATGAATTGGAAGTTGTTCTTTTTTTCAAAGCCAGGGTTGGGATCAACGTACTTTTTGACAGGCGCAGCGCGAACCTGCTGTGGCTGGCTTGCTTCAATTGGCTCTGGACTGCCAGCCAGCAAAGTCGCATTCAAGACTGGCAAATGGCCCTGACCCATGCTCGCGCAAATGAGATCCCAACAATCGGCTGGTAAAACGTAAAAAGCGGGTTTGTTGTCGTGCAAAACCAAGAGTGGCGATTCACCACACTGATCCACCAAATTCATGGAATCAGTTAAAAATTCTCGCAAACCAATCATTTGGTTAGCATTTATAGATCTAGCAATCATGAGGCTACGTTACGACAGACTGATAAATTTGTCTGTAATGGACGCCACGCAGATCAACATTTCATTCTAGCTGCTCTGGCTGCTGTTGCTGCCACAGGCGCTGCTTTCGCACAATCCACCGTGACCATCTCCGGTATCGTTGATGTTGGCGTCAAAAACGTGAGCAAAGTTGCCGATGGTGCAGCTAAGACTTCTGTTGCTGCTGGCAACAACAACCGCGTTGCTTTCAGCGTGACCGAAGACCTGGGCGGCGGCATGAAAGCCATTGCTAACGCACAAATGCGTTTCGACCCTACAACTGGTACAACCGAAGCTGCTAACGTACGTCCTTTGTTCCAAGGCGAAACACGCGTTGGTTTGACTGGTGGTTTCGGTACAGTGATGTTGGGCCGTGGCCTGACCGCTTTGCAATTGCCTAACGGCGGCAACTCTGACCCATGGGGTGTGACCACTGTTGCCGGTAGCGTGTACGCTGCTGGTTTTGCCACCGACTACGCTGCTGGTGGCGAAGGCCGTATCGACCAAGGCATCTGGTACACATCGCCTTCTTTCGGTGGTTTCACTGTCAGCGGCAGCTATTCCCCACGTAAAGTGGTGGTTGGTGGTGTGGGTTCCAAGACTCCATTGTCTTTGAACGCTTTGTACGCCAACGGTCCTCTGGTTGTTGGTCTGGGTAACGAAGAAAACCGCGCTGGCGACACCCTCACTCAAGTTTATGGTAACTACGACCTGGGTGCTGCCAAGTTGTTCGCCAGCTACGCAACCATCA
>ERZ1034361.1064-NODE-1064-length-15576-cov-17.451900_pt1 | contig 15576 bp, 6 predicted proteins | sample MGYA00520617_ERZ1034361 | MGnify/ENA primary metagenome ERZ1034361 (study PRJEB33736, sample SAMEA104284507) | Azolla filiculoides | biome: Urban; feature: Water surface; material: Ditch water | place: Netherlands | collected 2015-10-28 | depth 0-0.1 m ... | reverse complement strand
CTTAAATTCGGTTTTTTCATTATCGTAATTTAAATTAAAATACGATAAGCACTTTGCTTATCAAAACTTATTGTTTTAGAAGTGAAGTTATAAGCTTTGATTTTGTAAATTTAAAAATTATTTTTTGAATAAAACAATACTTAATCAAAAAACGCAAGACATGTTTTTTAATTTTAACATCTATATAATACTAATAATCAAATACTTAAATCAAACTATTTCGTTGTAGTAGATTCTCTAACTATCAAATTAGTTTCTATGATTTCTGTTTTGTAATGCTCGTCTTCTTCGTCTTCTAGCTCCAATCTATCAATAAGCATTTGAGCCGCTTTTCTTCCCATTTTAATTCCATTTTGGCTAACGGTAGAAATACTAGGTGTAGAAAATTGAGAAATAATTCCATCTGTAAAGCCAATTACCGAAATATCTTCTGGAACCTTGAGATTATTTTTTGCAGCAATTTTAATCGCAGTAACAGCAAACAATTCATTCACAGCAAAAATAGCATCACAATTTTGCTCCTTAATTAGATTTTCAATTTTAACAGCGCAATTTTCTATATCTTCTATTTTAATGATTAATTCTTCGTCAACTGAAATATTATTGGATTTCAATGCCTTCTTGTAGCCATCTGTTCTTAATTTACCAACACTTACATAATCAACTGTGGTTATTAAAGCTATCTTTTTAAATCCTTGTTCAATTAAAAAGTGTACGGCATCAAATGCAGCTTGTTTATCATCTATAATTACTTTATCACAAAAAACATCATTCGTTACTCTATCAAAAAGTACGACAGGCATCCCTTGATTAATTACTTCTTGAATATGATGAAAATCTCTTTTTTGCTGTGTTTCTTTAGATAAAGACATGATGAAACCATCTGTGCTTCCATTTGCTAACATTTCTAAGTTAATCACCTCTTTATCAAAGGATTCGTCAGACAAACATACAATTACATTATATCCATTTTCATTAGCTACTTGCTCAATTCCACTAATAACAGTTGCAAAAAAATGATGTACAATTTCAGGAATAATAATCCCAATTGTCTTAGTCTTTTTGTTTTTCAAACTTAATGCGATATTATTTGGCTTATAGTTATACAGTTTTGCAAAAGCTTGAACTTTTAGCCGAGTATCTTCGCTAATTTCGTGACTATCACGCAGTGATTTTGAAACGGTTGAAATAGAAACATCTAATTCCTTTGCAATTTGTTTTAAAGTAACTTTTTTTCTCATGATAAAAATAGAGATTATAAATTTTTATTAAATGTATGTTTATTTTTTTATGTATCGTAATTTTTGCTAAAAAAACTGCTTAATTAATAAAGTTTTCAACACGAAAACGTTTTCGCGAGCTATAAAATTGATTCTCATTTTTTTATAACTAATTTTTACATAAATTTAACATTAGAAGTAAAGTTATAAGCAATTAAAAAACAATTTTAACCTAAACAATTTGTATGAAAACACTGCAAAAAAAGTTACTACTTTTCTTACTTATCTTTCCGATAGGTATTTTTGCACAAAACACACTTAAAGGTGTTGTTTTAGATGGTACTTCGCAACAGCCTTTGCCTAGCGCAACCATTGTAATAGAAGGTACTAACATAGTAACGTCAACTGATTTTGATGGTAATTTTTCGTTACCAAATCTAAAAAAAGGACAGAAATTAATTTTCTCTTATTTAGGATTTAAAGATCAAACATTAGTTTATGAAAATCAATCAACTGTAACGATAACTTTACAGGAAGACACACAAGAATTAAAAGATGTTGTTGTAATTGGGTATGGATCTGTTAAAAAGAAAGATGCTACTGGTTCATTAACTTCTATTAGCTCTAAAGACTTTAACAAAGGAGCTATAGTTTCTGCTGACCAATTATTAACTGGAAAAGCTCCAGGAGTTAGAATAACTAACAATGGAGGGCAACCAGATTCTGCACCAAATATTAGAATTAGAGGTGGAGCTTCTTTAAACGCTAATAATAATCCATTGATTGTAATTGATGGAATTCCAATTGACAATTCAAATCCTGCAGGTATTAACAACCCATTATCATTAATTAATCCTAATGATATTGAAAATTTCACCATTTTAAAAGACGCTTCTGCTACAGCTATCTTTGGTTCTAGAGCTTCAAATGGTGTAATTATGATTACTACTAAAAAAGGAACTGCTGGAGAGCCAGAATTTAACTATTCTGCAAATGTATCAATAGGAAAAGTTGGTAAAAAAATTAACATGATGAATGGAAAAGAATTCACTAAATTCATCCAAGAATATCACCCGACTTTTACAAATTTATTGGGAGTTGACGATCCATCTACAACTGCAACTGATGATTTAGCTACAACTGATGTTATTGAGGGACGTATCTTGTCTAATACAGATTGGCAAGACGCAATTTTAAGAACGTCAATTTCTACAGATCATAATTTAAGCGCTCGTGCTAATTTATATGGTAAAATACCATTCAGAGCATCTATTGGCTATAACAATTCTCAAGGATTAGTTAAAACAAGTGATTATGAGCGTTTGACTTACTCTTTAAAACTTACGCCTAAATTTTTTGATGATCATTTAAAAGTAGATGTTAACGCAAAAGGAACGGTTAGTGTTAAAAATGCTATCGATGAAGGTGGTGCACTAGGCGGTGCAGTTTCTATGGATCCAACAAAACCAATTTATGACAACTCAGCTGGAAATAGATTTGGCGGATACTACCAAGGAACAAAAGTTGACGGTAACAATCTAATCCTTGATGGACAATGGAATCCAGTTGCTATACTAGAACAAAGACAGAGACCAGAAAGAGCTATCCGTTTCTTAGGAAATATAGAGTTTGATTATAAAATGCATTTTTTACCTGAGTTAAGAGCTGTCTTAAATTTAGGGTTAGATGCTTCAAGATCTAGAATTAGAGAATCATATTCTAATAATTCAATTGCAACTTATAGATTTGATACTACAAATAGTGATATTAACACTAATTATTTATTCAATCCTGGCAAGAATTATCTAGAAAGTCAACATAAAACAAACACAACTTTAGATGCATATTTGGCTTACTCAAAAAATTTAGAAGGAGCAATTAGAAAATTTGATATTCAAGGTGGATATTCATATCAAAACTTTGTTAATGATGGTAATTCTGAACAATACAGATATAATACAGTAACTGGAGTAAGGGAGTTAGTGCCAAACGCTAGTAATCCTAATAACAGATATTATTTACCCCTTAATTTACAATCATATTTTGGAAGAGCAAACATAGATTTACTTGACAAATATTTATTCACTGCATCATTAAGAGCTGATGGTTCTTCTTTGTTTAGAGAAGATAAAAGATGGGGTTATTTCCCTTCAGCAGCATTGGCTTGGAAAGTAAAAGAAGAATCGTTTTTACAAAATGTAAACATTGTAAATGATCTTAAAGTTCGTTTAGGCTGGGGAAAAACAGGACAACAAGATATTACTGGGGCAGTTGGATATTTTCCTGCAACACCATTATTTGATTTAGGTAGTGCAAGTAGTCAATACTTAGATGGAATTGCATTATATTCAGCTAGAGCATATAACCCAGATTTAACTTGGGAAAAAACTACGACATACAATGCGGGTATTGATTTTGATTTCTTTAAAAATAGTTTTGTAAACGGTAGTTTTGATATATTTTACAGAAAAACTAATGACTTATTAGCTCAAGTTGAATTACCACCTGGTCAAGGTTTATCAAACACTTTTGTCAAAAATGTTGCTTCAACAGAAGGTAAAGGATTTGAATTAAATGTAAATTTTAAACCGATTAAAACAGATAATTCTGAGTTAAATTTCAATACTAACATTTCTTACAGTCGCACAGAAGTTACTGATTTAGATGGTCAAGAATCTATTTCTGCTGGAGGTGGATTACCAACAGGTACAGGAGTTACTATTGCAAGACACGCTCTTGGTTTTCAACCTTATTCAGCATGGGTTTTCCAACAATTGTATAACAGTGCAGGAGAGCCAATTGTTGGAGCATTTGTAGATAGAAATGGAGACAATGTTATTAATAATGATGACAGATATTACAAAGCATTAAGACCTAATTGGACATTTGGTTTCGGATTAAACTATACTTATAAAAACTGGGATTTAAGCTCTAGTTTTAGAGGACAATTCGGTGGACAAGTTTACAATGCTAGAAAATTGACTTCTGGATGGGTAGACAGAGCATTACCGGTAAACACAAATAGCCTTTCAAATGTACTTGATTTTTATTCAGGGGCTGCTGATGCTGATTTTACAAATATGAATGGTAATACAACATTTTCAGATTATTTCTTAGAAGATGCTACTTTCTTACGTTGTGAAAATATTATTTTAGGATATCGTTTTAACAAATTCTACAAAACTTCTTCTATGAGAGTTTATGCAGGGGTTAATAATGCATTTGTTATAACTAAATACACAGGACAAGATCCTGAAAACTTTGACTCAATTGATAATAATTTTTATCCAAGACCAAGAGTTTACACATTTGGTTTAAGTTTAGATTTTTAAAAAAAGAAATATGAAAAGAATTAAATTATTCGGTTTAAGTTTTCTTTTACTTGCAGGATTAGCTGCTTGTACAGATGATTTAAACACAGAACCAAAAGTAGAATTGTCTTTAGAACAATTACTACAACAAGACCCAAATGCCATTACAGGTATTATGTCTAAATTATATGGTTCATTTGCTTTATCTGGACCTAACGGTCCTGGAAGTTCTGACATTAGTGATGACCCAGGAGAGTCTCCTTTTTTAAGAGGAATTGTTAATCTTCAAGATTTCACTGCTGATGGAATGAAAAACCGATGGGGTGATAATGGATTAGATCAGTTGACTACTACTTCTAATTGGGATGAGAACAACAAATTTTTTAGATATATGTACAATCGTGCATACTATACAATTCCTCAATGTAACAACTTACTTTTAATACTTGAGAATGTTGATGTTGCAAACGAGGAACAAGTGGTTAGTGAAATTCGTTTTTTACGTTCATTAGCTTATTATTACTTGATTGATTGTTTTGGAAAAGGTGTTTTAGCTACTGAAGATAATTTTGGAGCTACAACTCCACTACCAGAGGCATCTAGATTAGAATTATTTAACTATGTTGAAAGTGAATTGTTAGCAATTGAAAGTTCAATTCCTACTACAAATACTTATGGTAGAGCAAATAAATCTGCTGCAAGAATGCTATTGGCTAAATTATACTTAAATGCAGAAGTATATACGGGAACCCCTCGTTACACAGATGCATTAACTTATACTAAAAAAGTTATTGACGAAGGTGGTTATAGTTTAGATCCAAATTTTGGAAGTATTTTCTCTGGAGATAACAATAATTCAAATGAAATTATTTATCCATTAATTGCTGATCCATTAGTAAGTCAAAGTTATGGTAACACAACTTATATAGTTAATGGTAGTTTAAATTCAGCTACAATGACATTGAGTAGTTATGGAGCTACTGAAGGTTGGGGAGGACATAGAGCTACTAAAGCATGGTATGGTTTGTTTGGACCTTTGGGGTCTTCAACAGATGATAGAGCTGATTTGTTTTGGACATCAGGACATACTTATGAAATGACAGATTACAAAGAATGGACAAACGGATATCCATCAATTAAGTTTAGAAATTCAAATTATTTTTCATCTTCTACTCCAACAAGTTTTTCTGGAACAGATTTTCCTTTATTCCGTTTAGCAGATGCGTATTTAATGTATGCTGAATGTGTAGTAAGAGGAGCAACTGGAGGATCGATGACAGCTGCTGTTGATTATGTCAATGATGTTAGAACTAGATCCAATGCAGTTATAATTACTGCTGGTGATTTAACTTTAGACTTCTTAATAGATGAAAGAGGTAGAGAACTTAATCTTGAAGGACACAGAAGAAGTGATTTGATTCGTTTTGGAAAATTTACTGGAGGAAGTTATTTATGGCCATGGAAAGGAAATACATTAAATGGTACTGCCATTCCAAGTACATATAAACTTTTCCCAATTCCAGTTCAAGCATTACAAGCAAATCCAAATCTAACTCAAAACCCAGGTTATTAATTTTAAAAGTATAATAATTATGAAAAATTTATTAAAAATATCAACTTTAGCCTTATTGCTTATTGCAGGTGTTTCCTGTGAAAATGATGATCAGACAATTGCTAGCGCAAGTGGAGGTCCAGAATTATTAACACCATTAGATGGAAGTTCTTATACTTTAAGCCCTGCAACAGCTACTGCAGAAATTACTACATTAGTATGGAATCATGCAGATTATAGTGTTCAAACAGAAGTTAATTATGATGTTGAAGTAGCTTTAGCCGGTACAGATTTTGCTACCGTGATTCCTGCAGGTTCTACAACTAATAGATTTTTAGTGTGGACTCATGAAGCTTTAAATGCCGTTGCCTTACAAGCTGGATTAATTCCATATTCTGCCGGAGACTTAGATGTTAGAATTAAATCATCATTAGGAAGCAATAGTGAAATGGTAGCCTATTCAAATACTATTACTTTAACTATTACTCCATATACTACAGATTTACCACAAATCGCAGTTCCAGGTAATCACCAAGGATGGTCTCCAAGTACAGCTCCAAGATTAGCTGCTTCAGGATTTGGACAAACTGATTATGAAGGATATGTTGCTTTAGATGGTGAGTTCAAATTTGTAGGTCCTAATGGTTCAGGCGCTTACGAATGGGGTAATGATGATTGGGGTGATGATGGTACATTTTCAGGAATGTTAGCATTAACAGGTGAATCTAATTGTACAGCAACTGCTGGTTATTATAAAATCAATGCAAATACTACAACATTAACTTACACTACAACACTAACAACTTGGGGAGTATTAGGTTCTGCTACAGCTCCTGTTACAGGTGGTGACGGTTGGGGTACAGATGCAAATATGACGTATAACCCAACTACTAAAAAATGGTCAATTGTTATCAACTTAGTAGGAGGTCAAGAAATCAAATTTAGAGCTAATGATGCTTGGGGATTAAACTACGGAGATAATGGTGCTGACGCTTCTTTAGAAGAAGGCGGTTCTAATATTGCAGTTCCATCTACTGGTGATTATTTAGTTGAATTAGATTTATCTAATCCTAGAGCTTATACTTATACTTTAACACCACAATAATAATAAAATTTTAAAAGGCTGTCTTTTACGAGACAGCCTTTTTATTAAATCAAATAGCTATGAAAAAAACCCTACTATATATTTTATTTTTTATAACAAGTATTGTTTCTCAAGCACAAGTAACCATTACGCCAAGTAGTTTTAATGTAACAGACCAAATAACAATTACCGTTTCAACTGCAGCACAAACTTGTAACTTAGTAGGAACATCTCCAACAAAAGTGTATATGCACGCAGGAATTGGGGATGACTCTAATGCGTTCGGTTTTGGAGTTGTTGGAAACTGGGGACAAGATGACAGTGTAGGCCTGATGACAAACAATGGAAATGGAACTTGGAGTATAACATTAACACCAAGTACTTATTTTGGATTAAATACGACTCAACAAGCAAATGCAACTAAACTTGGAATGGTATTCAGAAATGCAAATGGAAGCCAAACCTTAAAATTGCCTCCTTCATGTGGTGACTTTATCTTTAATGTTGGTACTTTTCAAGTTAACTTAACTTCGCCTTCTAATAATAGTGCAACTATTATGGCTGCTGGTGGAAACTTAAATATTACAGCTACGAACACAGGAGGAAATGCCAATTACAACTTAAAAGCTAATGGCACAAGTATAAATACAGCTACGACAGCATCATATTCATACAACCACACAAATATAACAGCAAATACAAGCTATGAACTTGAAGTCACTATAGGAGCTTCAACTATCACAAGAAGGTTTTCAGTAATTGTAACACCGACAACCATCTCTGAGGCATTACCTGTAGGACTAAAAAATGGCATAAATTATAATACATCAGACTTTTCAAAGGCCACTCTAGTATTAGATGCGCCTGGTAAAGACTTTGTTTATGTAGCGGGTAGCTTTAATAACTGGAATCCTAATAGTAGTTATGCCATGAAAAAAGACCCTACAACAGGTAAATTTTGGCTAGAACTTAACGGATTGACTTCTGGAGTAAATTATTCTTATCAATATTGGGTTGTAGATCAAACGCCTATTGCAAATTCACCAGCATTAGTAAAAACTGCCGATCCTTGCTCTACAACTGTACTTTCTTCATATGATGACCCATGGATTCCAAGTACAACTTATCCAGGATTACCTGCTTTTCCAACAGCATCAGGTCAAGAAAGAGAAGTTACATTATTAAAAACAGGTCAAACACCATACAATTGGATTTCTACAAGTTTTACAAAACCAAATAAAGATAAATTGGTAGTTTACGAATTACTAATTAGAGATTTTGATGCTGATAGAAATTTTCAAGATGTAATTGATAGAATTCAATATTTCAAAGATTTAGGTATAAATGCAATAGAACTTATGCCAGTAATGGAATTTGAAGGAAACGAAAGTTGGGGATACAATACCGCTTTTCATATGGCTTTAGACAAATTTTATGGTACACCAGAAAAATTTAAAGAATTAGTCGATTTATGTCATCAAAATGGTATTGCTGTAATCTTGGATATTGCTTTTAATCACGCCTTTGGAAGAAATCCTTTAATTAGAATGTGGATGAACGACCCTGAAGGTGATGGTTGGGGTGGTCCAGCAAGCGATAATCCATATTTTAACACAACTGCAAGACACAGTTATAGTGTTGGAGAAGATTTTAATCACTCTTCAACCTATACAAAAAACTACGTCAAACAAACAATAAATCATTGGATAACAGAATTTAAAATCGATGGTTTCAGATGGGATTTGACAAAAGGTTTCACACAAGCTTGTTCTAGTGGTGATGACGCATGTACAAACGCATACCAACAAGACAGAGTTGATGTTTTAAAAGAATATGCTGATTATTCTTGGACGCTGGATAATGACTTTTATGTGATTTTTGAGCATTTAGGAACAGATGCAGAAGAACAACAATGGGCTAATTACAGATTAGGTGAAGGCAAAGGAATTATGATGTGGGGTGAAATGTACACTCAATATAGAGAATTAGCAATGGGATATGCTACGCAAAATATTTCTAGAATGTCACACACAAGTCGTGGTTTTACAGGAAAAAGATTAATGGGTTATCCAGAAAGTCATGACAAAGATAGAATGATGTATGAAGCAGTAACATACGGAAATGGTGCTGGAGCTTTTCCTGTAAACGGAAATTTAACAAATGCTTTAAATCGAATGGGTTCAATTGGAGCTACAAGTATTTTAGTGCCTGGTCCAAAAATGATATGGCATTTTGCTGAATTAGGAAATAACCAATCTATCTACACCTGTGATAATGGCACCGTAAATGATGAAAGTGCAACCACACCTGGAGATTGTAAATTATCTACTAAAGAACAAGTTCAATGGACGCAAAATTGGTTAGCAGACGCAAGAAGAACTTCTATACTAAGTGATTGGTCAAAAATGATCAAACTAAAAACTTCGGAACCTGTATTTATGGGCGATCACGCAATTAGCCCTGACGCAAATAATGTCAAACAACGAATTTATATCTATAACAATTCATTTCCAACAACTCAACTGAGAAATGTAGTGGTTTTAGCTAATTTTTCTGTTGCAAATTTGACTATTAATCCAAGTTTTCCAACAGATGTATATACTTATCCGATGACATGGTACGATTTAATGGATAACAATACACCAGTAGTTATCAGTAGCCCAACAGCACTAATAACTGTAAATTCAGGAAGATTCAGAGTGTTTGGTAATCAACCTTCAACACTAAGTTCTGATGATTTTGATACAATTTCAAATGAAATTTTTATATATCCAAATCCTACTAGAAATAGTTTTTCTGTTTCAAAAGAAGTAAAACAAGTAGAAATTTACACTTTAACAGGACAATTAGTAAAATCATTTGAGAATGTAAGTACTGAATATCAACTGAACATAGAAACTCTTGAAACAGGAATTTATATAATAAAAGTTACAGATAACAATGGTCTAAGCCAAACAAAGAAATTAATAAAAGAATAAATTTATAGTTAGTTAGAAAAAGCCGGTTTAGCCGGCTTTTTTTTTAACTAAAAGAAAGGTCTTTTAGAATCTATTTACATGATAAAATCATTGAATTTTAAAATGAATAATTGAATTCCAAGAATCTTGAAGAGTAAATTTCGATTATTAATTCTATGCCGATTCTCGGCTTCACTCCTGTTATTGCTATGGGAACGAAACAACAAACCAGAAAAAATTCTTTGAAAGATCTCCAAATTATTCTCCACAAAGACAAAAAAAGTAAGCGCAGCGTGAAACAAATATTGCAGATGGTTTTTTTGATTTCTTTATAATTCATTTTTACGCTATTCGTATAGGTTGAATTGGATTTTATATCTGTATATTCTCCTATTTTATTACGTTAATTTATCATGAAGGCAAAATATAAGCTATTATTTATCAAACATATAGTCTCTCCGCCTATCATTTCATCTTGACCAATTTTCATTTTAGATATAATTTTAGTACATCTTTTATTGTTGAATTTGAATTTCAACCATTGGTAGTTTTTAGTTTATTATTTACAGTAATTAATGCAATTATTTTTCCAGTTTCAAAGTTTGTAATTAAAGTGAAAATTGTCTGTCTAACTAATTAATACATATTTGACTTCTTGACTATAAATCATAAAAAAACACCCCAAAGGGTGTTTTTTGTTCTTTCTTAATATTCAACTATTCTAAAACAATTTTTTCGGTATAAGATAATCCATCATTACCTTGAAGTTTTAAAACATAAATTCCAGATTCTAATCCTTTAAGATTTATTGATTTTTCAATTGAAAAATTTTCAGAACTTGACAACACTTCTCTCCCATTGATATCAAATAAATTAATTTTAAGTTCACCTGAATAACTTGGAATTGACACATTTAATATTCCTTTAGAAGGATTTGGATAAATTTTCACTTCATTATTAAGTGAAATATCTCCATTAGACAAGCTAACCGCTGTAAAACTACCTGAGAAAACTCCTCGTCCATAAGTTGCAGCATAAACTTTATTGTCATTTCTTAAATCCATATCTGGTACTTTCACATTGCTCATTCCATTATATGATTGATTCCATGAAGGTGAAGAAGCCGTAAAGTTATTTGTATACCAAACTCCTAAATCAGTCCCAATAATAACTTCATTTGTATTTAAAGGATTTTGCAAAATACATTTAACCGGTAGATCAGGTAAATTTCCTTCTTTATTTAACCATGTTGGAGTTGCTGAAGTTCCATTTGAAGTATACCATATACTAGTAACTCCATAATTATGAACCGTAACAAAAATTTCATCATTTGAAAGACCATATTCTACATCAGAAATACTACCTACAAAACCTGAACCTGTAATATCTGTCCAAGTTCCAGTTGTATTATTAATTCCTGTTACCCTTAATAATTTACCATTTTTTGTACCAACTAAAAGTGTAGAAGAACCTGAAGTATATGGAGAAACTTTAAGTGCTGTAGGACTACCTGTCAATAAAGCATTTGTGATACTAGTTCTACCAACAATTCCTGATTTTAAATTAGTATATCTTCTAACTATATATGAAGTTCCTGATGAATAATCTGTATAAAGAATATCTAGTCCAGAATCTAATGCCATTGCAGGATAAAATGCTCCATTAGCAGCAGAACCAGCATCATTACTAATTGCTCTTACATTACCAGCAGTAGATCTATAATTTATATTGACATTATATACATAACTTGAAATGTAATATTTATCTGCACCTTGATCAAACACTGTTGTTCCTCCATCTCCGCCTTGAGATTCAACACTCGGATTAATTCCAGGACCAGCACTTGCAAAATAATTTGTTCCATTGTCTTGCGCTCCAGCTGAAAAATAATCGTTTACTAAATTTCCTCCTGTAGCGCCTGTTGGAGCAACAGCAACAGAATGGAATTGAGTAACATTAAACCCGTTGTTTCTTGCCGTTGCAGGTGTTCCAGTCGCAGATAAATTTCCAGAATAATAAACACCTCCATCATTACCAAAAATAGCTATATTTGAGTTATTTGGTTTAAAAGTCATTGCATGTTGGTCAGCGTGAACATTAGAGGTCCAATCAGAAATTGTAACCCAAGAATTCGCACCATCAGTAGATCTATATAAATCAATACCTCCAACATATAGAATTTGATCATTTGATGGATCAGACTCAATCATTAAATCATAAAATGCTTGTTGTCCAGTAAAACCATATGTAATTTCTCTTGTTTCATTACCAGTTGGTAATGTTAAAACAGTTGGAGCTGTACTAAATCCATTATTTGTAACAAGCATAGTAATTTCAATAGTAGAAGGCGCTACTGCATCAATTTCAGATAAAACATATAACTTATTAGCAGTTGTATTAGAAACTTCAATCTCAGTTCTTGCTCCATTTGTAACTGTATACTTATCGACAAAAGTATTTCCTCCATCAGTTGACGAGAAAATTTTTCCTCCTCCATTTCCAAAAGACCAGCTATTAGTAGTTGAAACCCATATTGTACCATCTACAGCTATCTCTATATCATTTGGACAATGTTTATTCCCACTAGCGGTTAATGGCAAGTTCAACAACGTCCAATTTGCCCCTCCATCAGTAGACTTATAAACTCCATAGGTTGTACTCCCTTGATAAGTAGCATTTGCAGAAGAGGAATAAAATGTGTCACCAGCAGCAACGTATATTTCAGAAATTCCTCCGTTATTTTTAACAACAACATCATTAATATGCTGAATTCCTGGAACAATAAACCCTGAAGGAACTCCTGTAGCAGGTGTATTCAATGTGCCATTTACTGTATTAGAAGCTAATGCTGCCTCTAATATATCTCCTGTTTCTTTTGAAACAGCAAATGATGGTATTGTAATTGCTGGGTCAGTACCTCCCATAGAAGCTGGCCCTGCTCCAGCAACATTATTCATCACAATAACAGCAACTGCACCAGCATCTTGAGCCGCTTTAACTTTTATCACAAATGTACACGAACCTCTTCTTATCAAAGCAATTTTACCGTTTAGTGCAGCACCATTTAAGATTCCATCACAACCATCAGAAGTTGGTGGGGTATCATCTGAAATTAACACTATGTCATTTGTCAATGAACTTGACAAAGTAGTACCAAATGCTGTTGTTGGAACAACTGGATATGAACCTGCAATACCCGAAGGAGCATTAACTGTTAAACTTGAAGATGATTGAAAAAAGGTATTCCCCGTAATTCCCCCAAAAACTTTAGTCCAAGTAAGTCCTGCATCCGAAGATTTCCATAACCCATCACCACTTACATCACCAAAAACATAAGATTCTCCAGTACCTGCATAAAAAACATTTGTATTGTTAGGATCATAAGTTATTGACGAAACATTAAGATTTTCTGGGATATTTACTCTAGTCCATGTAGAACTAGAACTTGAAATATTTGTATTTTTCCATAATCCACCACTCACACCTCCAGCAATAACGGTATTGTATGTAGGATCGTTTGGATCAAAAATTATTGCTCTTGTTCTACCCCCAACATTATTTGGACCCCTTTCAATCCAACTATTATCACTTCCATCGCCTGGAGTTCTACCTAAAGCAATAGCTTGTGCTCTTTCTCTAGATAAATTATCTCTAATAACTCTTAAATTTTCAATATCTACTGTACCTGTTTGTGGATTCATGGTTAATTCCCACTCTTGTTCGAGATATTTATTTGGTGGTATTCCAGCAGCTTTTCTTTCACTTTTAGACATTTGTAAAGTCTTTTTAAAAGGACTATTTGCCAAATGTTTTTCATGAAGTTTTCTAAGCTTTTTTGTTTTTCTATCTGGTTTTGAAGAAACATTAGAAACATTCTTAACATTAGAATTTGTTTCTTTTTTTTCATTCATATTTACTGCATCAATTTGATTTTTTTGTTGCTGGCTGATTTCTTGAGAATAACCTGTAACAAATAAGAACAATGCACTTAACAATAGTAGTAATTGTTTTTTCATGGTTAATTAAGGGTTAGATTAAATATAATTACAACAAAATTAGCGTTTTATAGTAATTTTCAAAATTTTTAAGTGTTTATTTTAGAGATTTAACTTTTGTTTGCCTGAATTGTTTTGTATAATTCAACAGCTTTTCCATCAGTTAACAAGGATACAAAATGGCAAATGTGTAATAATCTGTCGTATAGATTTTCTTTTTGAAACTGAAATCTTTCAGGAAGCAATTTTAACAGAAGTTCATCATAGTTTGAGGCCATTCCACTTTCTTTTTTATTGGTTGCTGTGCAAAAACAATCTAATAATGTATTGATTACTTTATATCCCATTACTTCTTTGTGAATTACTTCCTTGCTTTGATATACGTTTTTTATGCTAATTTGAATGATATCGTTCATTTGTGCTTTGTATTGACTTTTATCCATCAATGCGTATGGGAATTCTCCAGCCAAAATAGCCTTTTCATTTTCCATAAAAACCGAAACAGCATCGCTAATTAAGCTTCCAATGGCTAAGGCGCGTAAATAACTAATTCTATCTTCTTTAGTCAGTAATTCATTATATTTTTTGGTGTCTATTCCGTTTTTTACTAACTTAATTAAGTATTCTAAAGCATATTCTTCTGGAATTAAACCTAAGTTAATTCCGTCTTCAAAATCGATAATTGTATAACAAATATCATCAGCTGCTTCTACTAAATACGCTAAAGGATGACGCTCAAAACCGATATCACTTCCTGATTTATTTGAAATTAATCCTAATTCATTGGCAACCTCAGCAAAAAAAGCTTTGTCTTGCTGAAAGAAACCATATTTTTTATCGCAAATTTTTGAGGTTGGTTTTTTAGGCAAACTTTCTTTTGGATATTTCATAAACGCGCCCAAAGTCGCATACGAAATACGCAAGCCACCTTCGATTCCTTCTCGAGAAGATGCTAAAACTGAAAAACCATTAGCGTTTCCTTCAAAATCGATTAGATCTTGCCATTGTTTTTCAGTTAATTGGTCTTTATATTGCAATCCGTTTCCGGTTTTGAAATATTCACCAATGGCTTTTTCTCCTGAATGTCCGAATGGTGGATTTCCAATATCATGTGATAACGCCGCTGCCGCTACAATCGCACCAAAATCATTGGCTTGATAACCGTGCACTTCTTGCAAATGTGGATATTTCGCAATGATTTGTTTTCCAACCAAACGACCTAAAGAACGTCCAACAACCGAAACTTCCAAACTATGGGTCAATCGATTGTGTACAAAATCGGTTTTTGAAAGTGGAATGACTTGAGTTTTATCTTGCAGACTTCTGAAAGCAGCAGAAAAAATAATTCGGTCATAATCGACTTCAAAGCCTAAACGGGTTTCGTCTTGCTCTTTTCGTAAACGTTTACTGGTGTCGCCTTGTCTTTTTAAGGACAATAATTGTTCCCACTGCATCAT
>ERZ1034361.1063-NODE-1063-length-15590-cov-2.111906_pt1 | contig 15590 bp, 18 predicted proteins | sample MGYA00520617_ERZ1034361 | MGnify/ENA primary metagenome ERZ1034361 (study PRJEB33736, sample SAMEA104284507) | Azolla filiculoides | biome: Urban; feature: Water surface; material: Ditch water | place: Netherlands | collected 2015-10-28 | depth 0-0.1 m ... | reverse complement strand
CTGAACCCGGCGCGCAGCCAGTTGGCCAACCGCAAGGCCGACATCCTGGCCACCACCGGTGTGCACATCGGCGGCACCGACTTTGACCGCCTGCTGGACCTGTCCACCGTGATGCCGCTGCTGGGCTACCGCCACATCGGCACCGGCAACCGGCCCGTGCCCAACGGCGTGTTTTTTGACCTGAGCACCTGGCATTTGATACACCAGGCCTACACCCGCAAGGCCATGCACTTTGCCAAGGAACTCTGGACCGACTTCACCGACCAGGCCCTGCACAAGCGCCTGATGGCTGCGCTCGAAGGCCAGTACGGCCACCGCATGCTGGCCGAGGTGGAGACGGCCAAAATCAAGTGCTCCATCAGCGGTGAAGACGCCGCGGTGCACCTGGAGTTTCTGGCGGCAGCACTGGCACCTTTTGTCACTGCTGCGGGCATGGAGCAGGCCTTGCAGGATTCGATTGCCCAGGTGGTGCGCTGCGCCCAGGATTGCGTGACCCGCTCCGGCCTGGCGCAGGTGGACGTGGTGTACCTCACCGGCGGCTCTTCGGCCCTGCAGCCGCTGGTGACCGCCCTGCAAAGCGCCATGCCGCAGGCCACTTTGGTCTCGGGCAATCTGTTTGGTGGCGTGGCGGCCGGCCTGGCTTATGCGGGCTCCTGCGCATAAACCCACCGCGGCGCTGCTGGCGCTGGTGTTTGTGCCCTTGCTGTGGAGCCTGGGACATGCCGTGCTGGCGGGCCTGGATGGCGCGGCTTGGGCTGCCCTCTGGCAAGACAGCCAAACGCTGGCGGCTCTGGGTCAAAGCGTCTGGAGCGGAGCGGCCAGTGCGGCGCTGGCCACTGCGGCCGCTGCGCTGCTGTTGTCCCGCAGCAGCACGCCCGCACAGCTGCAGCGGTTGGCGCGGCGCCAACCCTTCATGCTGGCCGTGCCCCATGCCGCTTTTGCCATGGGCCTGGTGCTGCTGATTGCACCTGCCGGCTGGTTGCTGCGCCTGCTCTCGCCCTGGGCCACCGGGCTACAAGCGCCACCGCCCTGGCCCACCACGCAAGACCCCTGGGGCCTGGGCCTGATCGCGGTGCTGGCGCTCAAGGAAACCCCGTTTTTGCTGTGGGCCGCGCACACGCATCTGCTACGTCCCGATGTGGCGCAGCGCCTGCAGCGCGAACTGCAACTGGCCGCCAGTTTTGGCTATGGCGCACAGACCGCCTGGTGGCGCATCGTCTGGCCGCAGTTGCTGCCGCGTCTGGCCGCGCCCCTGCTAGCGGTGCTGGCCTATGGCCTGACCGTGGTGGATGTGGCGCTGGTGATAGGCCCGGCCTCGCCCCCTACGCTGGCCGTGCTGGCCTGGCAATGGCTGCAAGACGCCAGCAGCCTGGAGAACGCCAAAGGCGCAGCCGCAGCCTGGACACTGGCCGCCACGGTGGCTGTCAGCGCAGGCCTGGCCTGGGCGCTGCTGAACGCGCCGCTGTGGCGTCAGCTGCGCACACGCGGTGCCCCAGACCCTGGAGCCGCTGGGAGCCACGCCGTGCTTCAGACCGCACGCGCCGAGCGGTACGACGCGCGCGCGCCCATGCAAGGCCTGCGTGTCTGGCTGTCGCACGCCACCCCTGTGCAGGGCGCTGCGTCAATCTTCAGCGTCCTCTACATCGCCGTGCTGGCTGCCCTGCTGCTGGGCAGCTTCATCGGCAGCTGGCCCTTCCCGGAGCTGCTGCCCACGCGCTGGAGTCTTGCGGCCTGGCACACGGTGTGGGACAGCGCGGCCACGCTGTGGACCACGCTCTGGCTGGCACTGCTGAGTGCGGCCTGCGCCCTGCTCTGGGTGGTGGCCTGGCTGGAATGGGCGCCGCCACGCTGGCAGCAGCGTCTGCAGACCCTGGCCTACGCACCCTTGCTGCTGCCCGCGCTGCTGTGGGTGATAGGCCTGCACCGCCTGGCTTTGTCCTGGGGGCTGGATGCCAGCGGCAGCGGCGTCTGGCTGGCGCACACCCTGGCCTGCCTGCCCTATGTGTTGCTGACCAGCAGCGGCGCCTACAGCGGCTTCGATGCGCGTTACGCGCAATTGGCGGCCTCGCTGGGGCAGACACGTTTGACTTTTCTGCTGCGCGTGAAATGGCCGCTGCTGCGCGCCGCGCTGGCCTCCGGTTTTGCCGTGGGCTTTGCGGTGAGCGTGGCGCAATACCTGCCCACGCTGTATGTGGGCGCCGGGCGCTTGGCCACCGTCACCACCGAAGCCGTGACACTGGCGGCTGGCGGACAGCGCAGCCTGATGGCGGCCTTTGCCTGGCTGCAGTGGCTGCTGCCGGTGCTGGTGTTTGCAGGCACCGCGTGGCTGGGACGCAACCGCCGCTTTGCCCGGCCCGTGCAGGCCTTGGGCACAATCGCCATATGACCGAACCACGTCCCGCTCCGACCATCGCCATCCATGCAGCCACGGCGCCGCTGGCTTGGCATGCCCTGCCCCACGCGCCGGCACCCGGCACGCTGCTGGGCCACTTGGACGAGGTGGGGGACGGTCAGGTCTTGCTGCGCCAGGTCTTTGCCGCAACAGACGGCGCACAACAGCATCCCTTCAAGCTTTTGTTGCTGCGCAGCGGCCCGGAGGTCAAGGCCTATGCCAACCGCTGCGCCCACTTCGGCGTGCCGCTGTCCGCCAAACAGGAGCACCTGAAATTCCAGCCCCACACCAGCATCAGCTGCAATGTGCATTACGCGCGCTACCGCTGGAGCGATGGCGTCTGCGAGTGGGGCGACTGTGAAGGCGAAGCGCTGATTGCGATTCCCCTGCACATTGATGCACAGGGTGCGATTGCCATCGCCGCCGTTGTGCCCCCGGCATGAGCCTGCGCGTTGACGTTCAAAGCCTGAGCAGCCCCGCGGGCGTGCTACTGCGGGACCTGCAACTCGACATCCCCCCCGGCCAGGTGCACACGCTGATGGGCGACAGCGGCAGCGGCAAGTCCAGCCTCCTGGCCGAGGTCTGCGGCACTCTGGATGCGACCATGCACTTTGAGGGAAGCGTGCGGCTCTACGGCAAGCGTATCGACCAACGCCCCACGCAGGCGCGCCGCATAGGCATTCTGTTTCAGGACGACCTGCTGTTCCCCCACATGACAGTGCGCGAGAACCTGCTGTCCGCCATCCCCCGGGGCGCTTCTGCCGCGCGTGAAGCGCTGGCCGCGCAAGCACTCGGCGATGTGGAGATGGCCGACTACCTGCACGCCGACCCGGCCACCCTCTCCGGCGGCCAGCGCGCCCGCGTCGCACTGGCCCGCGCCCTGCTGGCGCAGCCAAAAGCGCTACTGCTGGACGAGCCGTTCTCGCGCCTGGACGCGGCGCTGCGGGTGCGCATGCGCGCGCTGGTATTTGGCCTGGTGCGAGCGCGCGGCATCCCGGCGCTGCTGGTGACGCACGATGCACAGGACATTGCCGACACGAACGGGGTGACGCGGATAGTGAACCCCGCCGCCTAGTCTGTCAGACCGGGTTGGCCAAACCCAGTGGGCTTCCCAACGGGCTTTCTTGCATTGCGAACCAGCCAACAATATACTAATAACCCATGTATATCTTTTAGAGGTTCGATCATGCAAGTTGCCAAATGGGGAAACAGTCTGGCGGTTCGACTCCCGGTAGCCTTGGTGCAAGAACTGGGTATTGCCGATGGCGACGAACTGGAATTGCGGCCAGTGCCTAAGAAGCCTGGAAAGCCCGCAGTTGTCACCGTAGAGCGCAAGCCCGGCAAGCTTGAGCTACTGCAGGCCGCGCGCATATACCGCGCGGCTTGGCCCGCCGACTTCGTCTTTGACCGCGACGAGGCCAACGCGCGGTGAGAACTTTTATAGACACCCATGTGCTGATCTATTGGGTTGACGACAGCGCACGTGCGGGTACGGTTGAATCCTTACTCGAAGGCGAATGTGTCCTCAGCGTGCAGGTGCTCAATGAATTTGCCAATGTGTTGCGAAAAAAGCGCGCCATGCCCTTGGCCGATATCCAGTCCCTGTGCGGCACGCTGATCAATACTTGCGAGGTCTATGACCTGAGCGTGCGCACACACCAGACAGCATTGGCCTTGATGGAGCGCTACAGCTTGTCTTTGTATGACGCCAACATTGTTGCCGCCGCGGGTTTGAGCGGCTGCACCGTCCTGTACAGCGAAGACATGCAGGACGGCCTGAACATCCAGTACCACGCGTCCACAGTTACCTTCTCGCTGTCCATCCGGAACCCGTTCAGGCGCTGAACCGCTCAATCCACCGCGCCACACCCGGAACTCGGTGCGTCCTACATAAGCTGTCGAGGCGCATTGCGCCTGACATACACCGCGAGTTGCGAGTCGTCGGTGGAGATGTGCTTTACCAGGCAGTAGCCGACAAACTCTTCCATTTCTTCCTTGGACAGCACGTCCTGGTCGACCACATCCAGTATCTTGTTCAGGGTGCTGACCAATCCTTCGTGCTCCTTGGCATGGGTCGCGGTGAAGGGGTACTGGATCTCGCGCATCAGGATTTCTTCGTGAAAAAAATGGTGCTGCATATACCGGGAAAAAGCTTTGCCGGACTCGTACTTCAATTGCATGCTGCCGGCCGTCAAGAATTCTTTCGCCAGCCGAAACCATTCCCGATGCTCCGAATCGATCTTGCCGTCGCCAATGCTGTACCTGTCATCCCAATCCAGCGCCATACCTGTCTCCTGATTGCTTCTACGTTGATCTTCGTTGAAGCCCGTGGACACTGGCTTGACCACCATCAATGGTTAGATTGAAAAATGTTGCGACGCAACACTGAAATAGCTGGCCCGTTTGCGCCAGATCAATGGGCCCCATCCGTTCTGCACCCGGTCCCATAAATGCGTAGCTTCCGGAAGCTGGCGCGACCGCGTTGGGGCCTTGGCGTGGCCGCGCAGTACCATGCAGCCATCCATGTACCATCGCCCTGCCCCATGCTAGACCGCCTCGCCCTGGCCCTGCTGCGCCCGCCGGTGACTGCGGCCGCGCGCGTGCTGGCCCGCACCGGCATAGGCGCCAACCGCATCACCCTGCTGGGTTTTGCCATTGGCCTGGGCGCGGCGCTGGCCATTGCGCTGGGTGCTTACCTGATTGGTGCCGCGCTGATCCTGCTGTCGCGCCTGTGTGATGCGCTGGACGGCGCCGTGGCGCGCCAAACGCAGGCGACCGACGCTGGCGGCTTTCTGGATATCGCGCTGGACTTTGCGTTTTACGCCAGCATTCCACTGGCATTTGCCTTGTCCGACTCCGCTGCCAACGCCCTGCCTGCGGCCGTGTTGCTGGCCGCCTTTATCGGCACCAGTTCGAGCTTTCTGGCCTTTGCCACGCTGGCCGCCAAACGCGGCATGGCGAATGCCGACTTCCCGGACAAGTCGATCTACTTTCTGGGCGGACTGACCGAGGCCACCGAAACCCTGGCGGTGTTCCTGGCCATGTGCGCGTGGCCGCAACATTTCGCACCGCTGGCCTATGGCTTTGCGGCGCTGTGCGCCATCACCACGATGACCCGCATAGTCTGGGGCTGGAGGGCATTCCAATGAAGGCTGCGCGCTGGTTGGTGCTGCTGGTGCTCGCACTGGCACTGGGACTTTTTTTCGCCCTGGATCTGGGCCGCTTTCTGACGCTGGACTATGTGCAGCAGCGCCACCAGGCGTTTGCCGATCTGTACGCGCTGCATCCCTGGGAATTGCGCGGCGCCTACTTTGCCTTGTACCTGGTCGTGGCTGCCATGGCGCTGCCGGGTGCCGCCCTGCTGACGCTGGCCGGTGGCGCGGTATTCGGCTTTGGCTGGGGCTTGCTGCTGGTGTCGTTTGCCTCCAGCCTGGGGGCCACGGTGTCGTTCTGGATGGCGCGCCTGCTGCTGCGCGATTGGGTGCAGGCGCGTTTTGCCACCCAGCTGCTGGAGATCAATGCCGGCGTGCAGCGCGCGGGCTGGCTGTATTTGCTCAGCCTGCGTCTGATCCCGGTGGTGCCGTTTTTTCTAATCAACCTGACCATGGGGCTGACCACGCTGCGCAGCTGGACCTTTTACTGGGTCAGCCAACTGGGCATGCTGGTGGGCACCGCCGTGTATGTGAATGCCGGCATACAGCTGGGTAGTCTGCGCAGCCTGTCGGATGTGGCCAGCCCGGCCCTGCTGGGCTCGTTTGCGCTGCTGGGGCTGTTTCCACTGGTGGTGCGCCGCATCCTGCGGCATCTGGAGCGGTTGCGCGTCTATGCACCCTGGCGCAGCGTGCGTCCCACGACGTTCGAGCGCAATCTGGTGGAGATTGGTGCCGGTGCCGGTGGCCTGGTATCGGCCTATATCGCCGCCGCTATCAAAGCCAAAGTCACCTTGGTGGAGGCCCACACAATGGGCGGCGACTGCCTCAACTATGGTTGCGTGCCAAGCAAGGCGCTGATCCGCACGGCCAAGCTGGCGCAGCAAATGCGCAGCGCCGACCACTATGGCCTCACCGCCACCGAGCCCGTATTCGATTTCCGGCAGCTCATGCAGCGCGTGAACCAGGTGGTTGCCGACATCGCCCCGCATGACAGCGTGGAGCGCTACACCGCCCTGGGCGTGGAGGTGGTGCAGGGCCGCGCCAAAATCATCAACCCGTGGACAGTGGAGATTGCCCTCAACGGCGGTGGCACCCGGCGCCTGAGCACCCGCGCCATCGTGATTGCCGCAGGGGCCCAACCGGTGGTACCGGCGCTGCCGGGTTTGGCCGAGCTGGGTTTTCTCACCAGCGACACACTCTGGGCGCATCTATCCACGCTGGACACCCTGCCGCAACGCTGGGTGGTGCTGGGCGGTGGACCTATCGGCTGCGAGCTGGCCCAGGCCTTTGCCCGTCTGGGCGCACAGGTCACGCAGGTGGAGATGGCCGAGCGCCTGCTGCTGCGCGAGGACGCTGAGGTCTCCACCTTTGCCCAAACGGCCCTGGAGGCGGACGGCGTGCAGGTGCGCACCGGGCATCAGGCCTTGCGCTGTGAGCTGCAGGGCGACACCAAGGTACTGATCGCCTTGCACCAGGGCCGGGAAGTGCGCCTGCCCTTCGACCAACTGCTATGCGCCGTGGGCCGTGCCGCACGCCTGACCGGCTACGGTCTGGAGGAACTGGGCATTGCCACCGGCAAGACCGTGGTCACCGACGACACGCTGCAAACCCTGTTTCCCAACATCTATGCCGCCGGTGATGTGGCGGGCCCCTACCAGCTCACGCATGTGGCCGCGCACCAGGCCTGGTATGCCACGGTGAACGCGCTGTTTGGCGACTTCAAACGCTTCCGGGTGAACTACAAGGCCATTCCACAGGCCACGTTTATTGATCCGGAAATCGCCCGCGTCGGCCTCAACGAACGCGAGGCGCAGGCCCAGGGCATTGCCTATGAAGTCACCCGTTTTGACCTGGGCGAGTTGGACCGCGCGATTGCCGACGGCGCCACGCGCGGCTTTGTCAAAGTGCTCACCGTGCCGGGCAAGGACCGCATTCTGGGCGCCACGATTGTGGGCGCGCAGGCCGCCGAGTTGCTGGCCGAATATGTGCTGGCCATGCAGCACGGCCTGGGCCTTGGCAAGATTCTGGGCACGGTGCACAGCTACCCCACCCTGGCCGAGGCCAACAAGTACGCCGCCGGGCAATGGCGTCGCGCCCACCAACCCGAGCGCCTGCTGCGCTGGGTACAGCGCTTCCACGCTTGGCGGCGTGGCTGAATCGCCGGCCCGCCGCGTGGAACAATAGCCCCATGCACGCATCCGAACACCGCGACACCCCCGGCACAGCCCGACCAATCGGCGCGGGCCCTGCACGCCAGTTGGTGCTCTTGGGCGCGGGCCATGCGCATGTACATGTGCTGGCACACATGGCCAGTGCCCCCTGGGCTGGTGCGCAGGTCACGCTGATTGCGCCCTACGACCGGCAGCTCTACTCCGGCATGGTGCCCGGCTTTGTGGCCGGCCACTACGCGCTGGAAGACTGCGTGATTCCGCTGGAGCCGCTGGTGCGGCGCAGCGGCATACGCTGGCTGCAGCGCAGCGTGCGTGCCATGGACACCGCCTCCCAAACCGTGACGCTGGACGATGGCAGCGTGCTGCACTACGACTGGCTGTCCATCAACACCGGCCCGGTGCAAAACCGCACGCTGATCGAGCAAAGCATGCCCGGCGCACGCGAGCACGCGCTGTTCATCCGCCCCATCGAAGCCTTTGGTGCACTCTGGCCCCAGGTGCTGCAGATGGCGCAAACCAAGCCCCTGCGCATCACCGTGATCGGTGCCGGTGCTGCAGGTATCGAGCTGGCCATGGCGGTACGCCATGCGCTGCCCCAGGCGGCAGTCACGCTGCTGTGCGGCGACACCCCCGTGGGCGCAGGCTATGCCGAGGGCGTGCAGGCGAAGATCAAGGCCGCGCTGCTGCGGCGCAAGATCACCCTGCTGCAGGACAACGCCACCGGCATACGCCCGGGCGAAGTGGTGCTGGCCAGCGGCGCCACCCTGGCCTGCGACATACCCTTGATGGCCACCGGCGCGCAGGCCCCGGCCTGGTTGCTGGACAGTGGCCTGGTGCTGGACCTGCAGGGCTTTGTGGCGGTGGACGCCTGCCAGCGCTCGACCAGCCATCCGAATGTATTTGCGGCCGGCGATGTGAGCACGCGCATGGATAGACCCATGGCGCGCAGCGGCGTCTACGCGGTGCGCGCCGGCCCGGCCCTGGCCATGAACCTGGCGGCAACCCTTGCCGGCCAGCCGCTGACCGAACACCAGCCACCCGACAAAACCCTGAACCTGATTTCCTGCGGCGACCGCTATGCAATTGCCAGTTGGGGCCCACGCAGCGCGCAGGGCCGCTGGGTCTGGTGGCTCAAGGACTGGATTGACCGGCGCTTTCTGCGCCGCTACCGCGAGGCCGCAACATGAGCGCTCCGACTGCACCCCTGGACACCGCCGTGCCGCTGCGCCGCGTGGACCAATTGCTGGCGCACTACGCGCTAAGCCACCAGCACCCCACCAACGAGCGCATCCACTACACCGCCATACCCTGCATCATGCTGAGTCTGGTTGGCTTGCTGTATGCCGCCAGCCCCATGTTCGCACTGGTTTTTCTGGGCGCCAGCCTGGTGTATTACTGGCGCTTGTCCCGGGTGTTTCTGGTCACCATGGTGGCTGTGACGGTCATCATGCTGGCCATCATTGCCACGCTCAACGCCAAACACATTCTGCTGCCGGTGTGCGTGACGATATTCGTGGTGGCGTGGATATTCCAGTTCATAGGCCACCGCATCGAGGGCAAGAAGCCCTCGTTCTTCGAGGACGTGCAATACCTGTGGGTGGGGCCGTTGTTTGTGCTGAGCCGGCTGTTTGGCCGGCTTGGGGTGCGCTGGTAAACCGCAGCGCTGCCTTTGCCTGCGGGCTATTGGGGAACCATCCGCAATTGCAACTTGCAACCCACGGCCAGCGCGTACTTGCGTAGCGTGGTGAGAGAAGGTGCATGGTTGCGCGAAGTCAGCGATGCCTCAACCCGCGCAAGCGATGACTGTTTAACTCCCATCAATGCTGCAACTTGCGCTTGTGTAAGGCCAGCCCGTTTGCGCGCGCTCAACAAGGAATCCAAAGCCTCAAACTCTTCGGCCTGCTCATCCCAGGCTTTGGCAAAAGCGGGGCTTTCTTTCTTAAGCCGTGCCGCTTCGGCAGCGGGATCCAGCGCGATCGGCGCATAGGTACTGGCAGTGCGTTCAAGCGATTTCATGTTTTCAACTCCTTCATGCGCTCACGCGCAACCTTCAACTCCTTGGCCGGGGTCTTGTCAGTCTTCTTGATAAAACCATGCAGAACCACGATGCGCTTTCCCACCAGGGTGCAGTAAAAAGCACGGCCAATTCCCTCGCCTGATTTGGCTCGGACTTCAAATAAACCATCACCCATGGCTTTGGTGTGCGGCATGCCGAGGTCAGGACCGAATTCCACCATCCGGCTCAACAATGCCAGGTACCGCGCCCTCAATTTCACGGGCCACGCATTCAGGGATGCCTGTGCACTTGCATTGAAGTATTCAACTCGGTAGGTCACGCCCAAATAATAACATCCATGCTATACATAGACAAGCTTGCCAAAGGGCGTACCACCGCTCAACCCACCTTGCTGTCCGCAAAACGGCTGTCCAGGCCCTTGGCTTTCATCTTGCGCTCGAGTTCCTCGTTTTCCAGTTCGCGCTTGCGCTGCTCCTGTTTGCGCAGCTCTTCCTGGCGCGCGGCCTCGACTTCTTCGGGCGACAGTTCCTTGTCAAACGACAGCTCGATGCCACCGGCACTGGCAGGTTCGCCGCGCTTGCTCTTGAGCTTCATGGCCAGGCGCAACTCGTTGGCGGAGTCGGCGTTGCGGATGGCTTCTTCGTAAGAGATAAAACCGTCGTTGTAAAGCTCGAACAGCGCCCAGTCAAAGGTGCGCATGCCGAGTTCACGCGAGCGTTCCATGATGGTCTTGATGTCGCCGAACTGGCCCTTGAAAATGCGCTCGGCAATCGTCGGCGTGTTGAGCAAAATCTCGATGGCCGCCTTGCGGCCCTTGCCGTCTTCGGTGCGCACCAGGCGCTGCGAGATGATGGAGCGCAGATTGGCCGACAAATCCATCAGCAGCTGGTTGCGCCGCTCTTCCGGGAAGAAATTGATGATGCGGTCTATCGCCTGGTTGGCGCTGTTGGCGTGCAGCGTGCCCAGGCACAGGTGGCCGGTCTCGGCAAAGGCAATGGCGTGCTCCATGGTCTCGGGGTCGCGGATTTCGCCGATCAAAATCACATCGGGCGCCTGGCGCAGGGTGTTCTTCAGGGCATGGTGCCAGCTGTGCGTGTCCACCCCCACCTCGCGGTGGCTGACCAATGATTTCTTGGATGCGTGCACATATTCCACCGGGTCTTCCACGGTGATGATGTGCCCGCCCGACGTGCTGTTGCGGTGGTCAATCAGCGCGGCCAGCGTGGTCGACTTGCCTGACCCCGTGCCGCCGACCACCAGCACCAGTCCGCGCTTGTTCATGATGACGTCTTTCAGCACCGGCGGTAGCGACAACTTTTCGAAGCTGGGTATTTCAGACGCAATGGTGCGGATCACCATGCCCACGTGCTGTTGCTGCACATAGGCATTCACCCGAAAGCGCGATACACCCGGCAACGTCATGGCGAAGTTGCACTCCAGCTCTTTGGCAAACTCTTCGCGCTGGCGCTCGTTCATCAGCGAATGGGCAAGCACCCGTGTGATCTCTCCCGTCAGACGTTGGCCTGACAGCGGCTGCATCTGGCCGTTGGCCTTCATGCTGGGCGGGAAATCGTTGGCAATGAACAGGTCCGAGCCGCCGGCCTGGCTCATGGCCGCCAGCAGTTTGTGCATGTAGCTGCGGGCTTGGTCTTCGTTGAGGGTGGACATGGTGGTTTGCTAATTAAAAAAGGCCACTGCTGTGGCAAAGCAGTGGCCTGTTGATCAGCGCGTGCCGTTGCTTACTTCAGCGCCAGCAGTTTGTTCACATCGGCGTTGTTGGGCAATGCGTAATCGTGGCCCTTGACGATCTGGCCGGTGTCGGTCTTGACCAGCTTCAGGCTCACGAATGTGGACGTGGCAGCAGCCGAATAGGTGCCCACCACCACCAAGCCGGCGCTGTGCACTTTGGCAATGTCTTTCAGCTCGCGTGACAGCAGCAGTTCGCCGGTTTCTTCACGCACAAAAATGTCGCCACGCAGTTTCAGTTCTTTCACGTGCAGGCCTTTGCCCACCAGGTGAGACGCGTACTGTTCGGACAGCGTGCGGCCCAGGGGTGCTGTTTTGCGCAGGTCGTTCACGTTGACCACGGTGGCCACCAGCATGGGAGTGGTGGTGAATGGCGTCAGGTCAAGCCCAGCCACCAGCGCGTCGATGGCTTCGCGGTTGGCCTGTACAAACTTGCTAGCCTTCGCTTCTTCATAAGTGGGCTCGGGCTTGATGTAAACACCTGAGTTTTGCGTGCTGCAGGCCGCGACCAACGCAGCACCGGCCAGCATCAGGGGCAGGGCGATGCGGTTCATTGGTTCACCACCTTCATGGTTTTGTGCTCGGGTGCTGTTTTGAACAGGGTGTTGTCCACATCTTCGATGTAGTACACATCGGTTTTACGGGTCAGGATCTGGTCGGGGGTGTTGGCGGATGTGGTCAGCACCAGTTCGGTATGGGTAGGTCCGCCAGAGTTCACGCTGGCAGCGTAGTCAGCTGCAATGGCAAAGCCCAAGGCACCGGCTGCTTTGGCGTCCACGTGCTGGTTGCGCAGGCCGTAAATCACGCCCACGCCCGATGTCAACATGGTGTACAGGCCAGGCACAAAATGGGGCCGTTCGCTCTTGTGCTCAACCAGTTGTACCTTGTAACTGAGTTGAAGCGGGTTTTGCCCGCTTGTGGTGACCCGGCGGCCTGAACGCACCAGCTCAGTGATGAGCATTTCGTGGAAGGTTTTCTCAAAGCTGGTGGCTTGCTCGGGTGGCGCTACCGACAAGCGGGCGTTGGAGGCCACACCGGCCTCGTCGAGCATCTTGAGTGTTTCGCGCGCAGCATTTTGCGAAATGACTTGCCAGTGGCCTGCCGAACGGACTTTTTTCTGTTCGGTGATGTCGAAATTGCCCGCAACCGGGATGGGAGACTGCGCACACCCCACCAGGGTGGCCAGGCACAGGGCCGCGCAGGCGCTTGAGACGAATGAAACTTTCAAAGCGGGTACTCCTTGTGCACCGGGTGGTGTTGACTGCAACCTGCCACCGTGTGACGGCAGCAATGATGCGTAAATTATGGCTGAGCGGCTCGCCAGCATGGTACACAAATGTGTGTTTTGTCTTGGCTGCGCCACGGTTTGCTGCTCTACCGACCCTGGCGGATCAATAGTAGTCGCTGTCTTTGGAGCCTTTTTTGCCGCTGATTTGCCATGCCGTGCGTTGTTCCACCAGTTTGGCCAGAAACTCAAGCTCTTCGTCGGTGTGATTGATGGCCTTGGCGGGAAAAATAAAACGACCGTTGATGGCAACGGGTTCGACCCAGAAGGACTGGTGGTAATCCGACTGGCTGGACACCTGCTCAGTTTCAGCATTCACATCCACCGTGCCATAACAGTTGCAAAAATAGCTGCGAAAGTTTTGTTGTGGCAGTACCTCGGTATAGGTGCCGGTGCCGCGTATGCCGACGGTTGCGGTCGGGGTCACAATGCGGCGTTGCGTGCCTTTGCCCCAGACGCTGACCACGGCACCGGTCAGCAAACGCAAGGTGCTCACCACACTCAGGCTGGCACCCCGCTCCACCACCAGATGACTGTCTTGTCGCACCTGAAAGGAGGAGTCTCCGAGCACAAAAATCAGATGTGACATGGGGCCGGTGATGACGGTATCACCGCTCTGGATGGTCTGGTCTGGCCGCAGTGGCTGTCCATTGAGCAGGACATCGCCGGTCAGTTCCACGATATTGCTGCGCTGCTGAGCCTGTGCCCCTGCAGCGCCACCCATGGCAAGCCAGGCGCAGGCGGCCCGCATGAAACTGCGCCGTTGCATCCAGAATACTTCAAGTTCGCTGCGCCCGGCCAAGGCGTGTCTGCTCATGACTCTGCCTGTGCCTGGTCGGCAGCTTCCAGTTCAAAACTGTCGCGGTAGCTAAAGTACAGCGAGGTGAAAAACATGGATGCCAGCAACATCAGTACCGGGAACAGCGCCATGCCCATAAAGGTTGGGCTGCCCAGCAAGTTACCCAGCATGCCGATGGCCAGCATGGCAATGACGATGGTTCCCATCCAGGCGAGGCCAAAAAAAGTAAAGGCCCAGAAGTTGCGGAAACAGGCCACGATGCTGAAAAACATGCTTTTGACCGGTGGCAGGTCGTGCCAGAACACCAGCGCCGGGGCGTGCCAGAACATCAGCGACAGCGGCAGGTGCAAGCCGATGAAAAGCCACATGGCAGCCTGAAATTCTGGCGCTTGCAGGAGTTCAGCCGTTGGCGCACTGCCACCCAGGTAAAGCCTGGCAAAGCCGCCGCCGTCCACGAGGTAAGAGGCACCCATGGCCAGCATGAATCCGGCCGCATACAGTGCACCCAGTTTCAGCATGGCGCGCCTTTGGGCTGGCGCGGCACGCAAAGCCGTGAACAAAATGAGCGGCATGGGAAATTTGCCATCGGCGGCTTCCCGTGTGGCCGCCATCAGACCCAAGGTGGCGGCGGGCAACAGTGTCATGGCCAGCGGCAAGCCCAGCACGGGCACCATGGTGGCCAATGACATGAGCGCCATGAAGATGAAAAACAGGCCGGCAAGTGCCAAGGGTTGCTTGAAGAAAGTCCTCATGCCGAGTTTGACCCAGGTAAAACCAGTGCGGGCAGGTACGAGCCTGAGCTTCATGCGAGGGTCTCCAGGGCTGGGTAATCCTTGGGCTGACTGGCTCGGTGCCGCAGGACGCGTTCAAAATGGCTGGGGTCGTGGGCTTGCAGCATGCTGGCCTCGCGTGGCAGATAAAAGTCCCACAGGCGCGACAGCCAAAAGCGCAAGGCGCCGGCGCGCAGCAGGGCAGGCAGCAATGCTTTTTCTGCTGCCTGCAACGGCCGCACGGCGTTGTAGGCGCACAGGAAATGATGGGCATTGGACGCATGGTGTGCGCCGCTGGTCAGGTCGATACACCAGTCATTCATGCACACCGCCACATCAAACAACCAGTTGTCGATGCCGGCAAAATAAAAGTCGAACACACCGCTCAGCACCGGCTGTCCCGCTACGATTTCAAACATCACATTGTTGCGGAACAGATCGGCGTGAATCGGGCCGCGGGGCAGGGCAGCGTAGTCTGGCAGGCTTGCCACCTGGTTTTGGTAGGCCAGTTCTGCCGTGATCAGGGTTGTCTGACCGTCGCTAAGAAAAGGTAAAACTTCGGGCAGGGTGTCGTTCCACCAGCTCAGCCCGCGCAGATTGGGCTGTTGTTGCGCAAAGTCGCGTCCGGCCAGATGCATCCTGGCCAGTGTGGCACCCATTTGGGCGCAGTGCACCGGGCCGGGCTTGAGTTCGCTGGCGCCACGCAATTTATCCACCACCGATGCGGGTTTGCCTTTGACACTTAGCACCAGTTCGCCTTTGGCATTGGCATGCGGCTCTGGCACCAGAATGCCACGCTGCGCCAGGTGTTTCATCAACTGCAAATAGAACGGCAACTGTTCAAAGCTCAGGCGCTCAAAAAGGGTCAGCACGTAGTCATGAAGCTGGCCGTCTTTGCGCGTGGTGACGAAGTAATTGGTGTTTTCTATGCCGCCAGCACAGCCCGCCATGCTTTCGAGTTCGCCCAGGTCAAGCTGTTGCAGCAGGGTGCTGGCCTCGGAAAAAGAGACTTCTGTGTAAACCGCCATGGCTCAAAAGCCCAGCACTTTCCAGCTGCGTTCACCCGTTTTGGGTTCCACTTGGTAAGCCGGCATGCCGTCTTTGGGCTGGACGATGATGCTTTGGGTGTCGCCGCCCACACGTATTTCGTCAATACGTGCGCCCGCGTCCTCGACCCGGATGTGGATGCGCTCTTGTGATTTGGCGGTTGTGTCGCGCTGTGCCTTTGCACTGCTGGCAGCGGCTGGGAGCGTGGCGG
>ERZ1034361.1062-NODE-1062-length-15592-cov-6.651499_pt1 | contig 15592 bp, 12 predicted proteins | sample MGYA00520617_ERZ1034361 | MGnify/ENA primary metagenome ERZ1034361 (study PRJEB33736, sample SAMEA104284507) | Azolla filiculoides | biome: Urban; feature: Water surface; material: Ditch water | place: Netherlands | collected 2015-10-28 | depth 0-0.1 m ... | reverse complement strand
CACTTAGCAGCGACAGCGCGAGACGATATAGAAAAGTCTTGCAGGTCAGCCATGAAAGCTGGATTGTGAAATAGTTCCTGGTGCGTAGCCAATGTGCGCTCCTCCTGTTAGGTAACGCTTACTAGCCTATCACACCAAATATGGTGTACCGTCAGTGTCGATGTCGATAAAGGGCTGTCCGGGTTCGCCTTGTATTCCTTGTGGTCCGGTAGCTCCGTCGGCTCCTGCGGGGCCAGTCTCGCCTTGAATGCCCTGAATTCCTTGTGGGCCTTGAGGCCCGGTATCACCTTGCGGTCCGGTTGCTCCAGTTGCACCATCAGCACCGGCAGGTCCTGTTGCGCCAGTCGCCCCAGTCTCGCCTTGAATACCTTGGATACCTTGCTCACCGGCTGGGCCTTGCGCACCATCAACACCGTTCGTGCCGTCAGCTCCTGCTGGTCCGGTAGCACCAGTTTCTCCCTGAATGCCTTGAGCACCTGTAGGTCCGGTAGCGCCTGTCGCACCTTGAGGGCCGGTAGCTCCAGTATCTCCCTTGTCGCCCTTGGGTCCGGTAGCGCCGTCAGCTCCATCGATACCGTTAGTGCCGTTAGTTCCGTTAGTTCCATCAGCGCCAGCTGGGCCTTGCGGTCCTTCAGGTCCTGTCTCGCCAGTGTCGCCCTTATCGCCCTTAGCGCCAGGGTTTCCTTGGGGTCCGGTAGGTCCTGTTGGTCCGGCTACTGTAGAGTCAGCTCCGGTATCACCCTTGTCGCCCTTTAATCCTTGAGGTCCTGTGTTTCCGGTGTCGCCCTTAGCGCCGGTAGCTCCTGTCGCGCCGGTAGCGCCGGTGAGTCCACGCGCGCCAGTGAGTCCTTGCGGTCCAGCAGGGCCTTGAACTCCTTGAGAACCTGTGTCGCCCTTTAAGCCTTGCTCTCCACGCTCACCCTGAATACCTTGGATACCCTGTAAACCAGTCTCTCCTTGGATTCCCTGCTCACCAGCATCACCCTTGGGGCCTTGCGCACCAGTAGCACCCGTAGCGCCAGTAGCACCCGTAGCGCCAGTCGCACCTGTGGCTCCGGTAGCGCCGGTTGCGCCGCGAACATTACCTGCAGTGATGACTGTGCCGTCGAAAGTTTCCAGTACGAGGTCATCGCCGTCAATGCTACCAGAGACAACCATCGCGTCAAGCGCAGAAGTAGGAGCCGTGATAGGTTCGAATGTGGCAGGATTGACATCAGTCAGGTCAGCATAAGCAATAGTGGCAGAGCTGTTAGGCACGGTAACGTAGCGACGGTAAATGTCTGTATCGTCATGCGCGTCCTGTGTGCGCTCAACGACAGCCCAACACCAGTCAGCAGCGTTAGGATTTAGCGTGATAGTTACAGGCAAACCTTCAAGCTTGACAATGAAACCAGCACCGACAACAATATCGGAACCGTCAGTATGGCGACGTGAAGGAGAGAATTCTATCTCGCCATAAACATTGACGAGTTCACCGTCAGCATTAGGACGGAGGATGTCGATAAGTATTTGCGTCATAGACGCTCGCCCCCTACAGTCCGGTAGTCTGGTTTACGTAGAAGCGGTCCAGAATCATAATAATAAATGTAGCAACGGACACGCCAACGGCGAGGATAACACCCCAAGGTTTCTTAGTCTCTGGCTGATGGTTAGCTTGCGACTTGAGCACAGCAAGTTCAGCTTCCATTTCAGAGATTTTCTTCCAGTGAGTGTCAGTAGTTTTCTCTAGCTTGTCGAGCTTTTCCATCATCGCATCCTGCTTAGCCTCGAAGCGTGCGATAGCTACGAGGATGTCGTTTAAGGTTGGCTCGGACATGTGGGAATGTTACTTCTTTGTGTCGATGTTCGCCATAGCAAGCGAAGCAAATGCGGGACCTACAGCAGTATATGCGCCAGTAGTGAAGATGAACCACTCAGGTGCAAGCCACTGAGCTGCAGTCAAGCCACCCATGATGCCGATAATGAACAGACCTGCAAGGCCGTAAACTGCCCAAACAACTTTACGTACCATGTTGTTGGTGATGATAGCGCCAAGGTCGGCAGGCTTGATGTTTGACACGAGTGTGCTGTTACGTGCATTGATTTCTGCAATGTCTTGCTTAGATAGTTGAGCCACGGGCTTCTCCTTAGTTTCTTCTTTAATTGGTTCAGGTGTGGGTGTAGGCTCCACAACGGGAGCTGGGGTAGGTTCAGGGGTAGGCTCAGGGGTGGGTTCAACCACTGGAGCTGGAGTAGGCTCAGGTGTAGGCACAGGCGCTGGAGCTGGAGCTTCCAAAATAACTGTGTCGCCAGCAAAAAGACGCTTATTGCCGTTAAGCTCAATAAGCTTATTCATGTTCGCTTCAATAGTGGCATTGTCGCCACCCCAATTACGTTGCGCAATGTTCCAGTAGCCGTCACCGGGCTGTACAATATCGTTAGCCACAGGAGCTGGAGCAGGGGCAGGTGCGCCACCGCTCAAGATACGGTTAACTTCAGCCTGAACTTCATCAAAGCGTGCACCTAAAGCAGCCTGACGCGCAGGACCGTTACCAAACTCTCCACGCAATACGGCAGCAGCAAGGTCTGATACTGAACCAGAAGCATTTTGCTGAACTGGAGCTGCGCCATCGAAGCTGTAAACAGTCATGCCGCGTGGGTCAATCCAGCCGATGTCGTTAAATCGTGCATTGTCGCGGAGTTCCCAATGGAGGTGTGGGCCTGTAGAGTTTCCAGCACCCCAAGTTCCTCGTCCACCACCTGTTAGTCCAATGATTTGACCAGCGGTTACCCAGTCTCCATCGTTGACGTGAACTTCTGACATGTGCCAGTTGCGGATAACGATACCGTCATTGTTGGTAATGTCAATTCCTGTACCATACCCATTGTCTAGGTAGACGCGGATGGTTCCGTCAGTAGTCGCACGCAGTTGTGTGCCTTGTCCGACAGCGAAGTCTGTACCCATGTGGATACCGGAACGTACATCTGCGTATCCGCCACACCATTCTGATACTGTTGACGTATCGAAGGGCCAGTAAATGTTCGCCATTGTAGTCTCCTAGGTATTTAAATCTATACCCAGTTTACCATATTGGTTATGTTTCGATTATTGGCTTCTCGATATTAAAGAACGCATATGCTTCATCTTCTGAATCGAACCAATACCAACCAAAAACTGGATAATCATACTCATCTTTGTTTTCTAAATAAAGTTCAAATTCAATATTTAAAACATAGTTAGGTCCGTAGAACAAGACACCATTATCATTAAAGTAGAATCCTGGATTCATTAGCCAGTCACCGTCCATCCCTTAGCTGTTGCAATTGTTGGGTCATCTGTTGCAGTACCCCAGTTGTTGCTTACTGTGAGGGTAAGCGCAGCAGGTGTTACTGTTCCTGTTCCAGTGGATGTTCCAGTTGTTGTACCAGCTAGGGTGAATGTTGTTGCGGTTGGAGTTGTTTTAATTTTTCCGCTTACTAAGTTATACCCAGTTGGTGTAAATCCAGTAACTGTAACAACTTGTCCGGGAATATAACCATGGGCAACTGTAGTCGTGTATGTAACTAGTGTTCCATTGCCAGATGCGCTAGATGCGCTTCTTACGAGCCTACTGGGTAGTGACGTATATATTCTATTTAATTCAGTCGCAGATAGTTTTGCTCCAGCGTAGGTAAGCGATATCGACGGAATGATTTGCGATGACTGCAGCGAGTAGCAAGCTTGGAACATGGTCGACATATTAGCAACTGCAGCAGTATTAAATAATGGTACGGACTGCAGCGAGTAGCAATTGTAAAACATGCTCGACATATTAGTAACTGCAGCAGTATTAGATAGCGATACGGACTGCAGCGAGTAGCAATTGTAAAACATGCTCGCCATGGTAGTAACTGCAGCAGCATAAGATATCGATACAGACTGCAGCGAGGAGCAATTGTAAAACATGTTCGACATGCTAACAACTGCCCCACCAAGCATTACAAACTTTTTTAAATCTCCTAGATATACTAAATTTGTAAGGGCAGATATCTGTAAAAGATTTAATTGCAATAAAGTATTATCTTTTACATAAATATTCAACCATGGAGCATTATAAACAGCCGTATTTCCTGAGACAGTATAACTAGGATGCTTAACCTGTAAATTTATGCTAGTAAGATGACTACCACTTTGTGGAGTAATTTTTATTAAAGCCTGTCGAAACCCACCAGATGTTAGTGTCAAACTTGAAATAGATGACCATGAATAATTGTGCGCAGCAGTCGCACCTGCAGCAAAATTTTCAGTAACACCATCTCCCCAGTTAACGGTGTATGCTCCTGAAACAGTAAAAGCTACAAAGTTTGAATCACCGTTATGTACAGCATATGTTCCATAAAATGCCTCATTTTCTGCTGGTTCTGAAATTGTTAACCAGTCAGACGGAAGTGGTACATCAGCAGTAACTGCTGTCCTGGGAAACTTTGTTCTATAACCAATGCCAGATGTTTTATCAAATCCAAAATTTCCAGCAAGCTGTTGTCTTACTTTAGAAATTGACATTAGACAGTTTCGCTTCCAAAAGCTTGGAATGTAAGAGCATCTGCGATACTACTTTTTACAACTATAAGGTCGTCGGCATCAATAGTAATACCAATTGTAATTGGAATCATGTCCTGTGCGTTAATGTATGCATCATAGATAAGTGCATTACTTGTTGCAGTGGCTGCTCCATCCTTACAAATAAAAATTCTGAAAGTTGAAGATGTGGAGCTAGTGTTTGTGATAGTCAAAGTAGATACTACCGTTTGAGAGCCAGTGGGCGCTGTATAAAGTGTTGTATCATTTGTTGTAGATGGAGCAGATTGTCCAAGTACTTTGTATGTTGTTGCCATTTTTTATGCTCCCATTAATAGAAAAGTTGGTTCAAGAGTTGAAGTAGGTGCGGAAGCCGCAATAGTTACACTATCAGCTGTCGCATCACCAGTAATAGTAATACCAGAACCAGCGAGCAACGTAAGAGTATCAGTTGCACTATCAGCTACAGGGCTAGTACCAGAAGGTGTAGAGATTGTGCGGAACGAGTCACTAGAAGTACCGCCACCAGCAGCATTAATAGTTACAGAGTCCGATGTCGCATTAGTTTCAATAGTGATATTGGAACCAGCAACTAACGTCAAAGTATCTGAAGTAGAATCAGCAACAACATCAGACTGACCAGAAACTGCAATAGTTCCAAACGTGTTGGGTGCAGTAACCGTAGAAGCAATGGTTACCGTGTCAGTAGAAGAATCACCAGTAATAGTAATTCCAGTACCAGCAGCAAGATTCAAAGTATCTGTTGCACTATCAGCTACTGGGCTAGTCCCGGAAGTTGTGCTGATTGTGGTGAATGAATTACTAGCCGCACTGCCACTAGCTGCTGCAATCGTAACAGTATCATTAGTGGCATCAGTGGTTAAAGTGACGTTAGAACCAGCAACAAGTGTGAGTGTGTCAGAAGTAGAATCAGCTACAATGTTATCTTGACCCGATACAGCAATCGTACCAAACGTGTTAGAACCGCCAGTGCCGTCAGCAGCTGCAGTAATACGACCCTTAGCGTCAACAGTAATGTTAGCTGTCGTGTACGAACCTGCAGTAACTGCAGTAGTAGTAAGTGTAGGGTTAGGGTATGTACCAGCTAGGTCACCACCAGCAGAACCAGAAGGTGTACGAGAATCAGACAGGCGTGAATCTGTAGTAGAAGCAGCGCCAACGTCTGTGTAATCTAAATCAACAGCACCAGTCTGGCTATTGACGCTGAGGACGGCATCAGTAGGTGTAAGAAGTTCTTGCCAGTTAGCGAGAGTAGAAGCTCCAGCAGTCTTCAGAATGAAAGACTTGTTCAAGTCTGTGCGCACGGCAACATCGCCAACTTCAGCAGTTAATGCAAGCATAGCGGACTGGCTGTTTACGACAGAAGTGTCAGTGATAGCGATAGCTGGAAGATAAGTAGAAGCAATCTTAGAGTCAGAACCAAGAGGAGCTACACCGTTAGATGCGCCCTTCTCTGTAGACTGGATAGCGCCAGTGATACGTGAATCATTACCGGCAGCGACAGTTCCAGAAGTAGTACCAACGTCAAGAAGTGCAGCATCGCCAAGACCAGAAACCTGAGTGTTAGCAATAGCCAGTGTAGACTGAGCCTTGTTCTCCCACAAAGTATTTGCAGAGTTACGAATAACAACATCACCAGCAGATGGAGTAACTGTTTTAAAATCTACATCATGCAGTTCATCAAACTCGAAGCCGTTCTGAGGATTAATCAGGATTTCGCCAGTAGAACCATTCTTCTTAGTAACTACACCAATGTAGACAAGATGCGCTGGAGCGTAAGGCTTATTGGCGATACCGTACAGGAACGTACCGGAAGGGCCAAGCCATACAGCATCGCCAGCAGCGCCAGCACCAGAAGTATCCAAGCCTGAAAGCAAGCCATTAGTAGTAACGTATGCGAAACCGTTGTTAGATACAGTCGAATTGATTAGACCAATAGTCTTAGAAGAAGTAGCTTCAGAACCGTTACCCGCAGCAGAGACAATAACATTCGTGCCGTTAGCGCCAGAAATGTAGACAGGCTGACCCTTAGTCAAATCCATGCCAGCCTTGACATAAACTGTACGCGCACCAGAAGTAGTTCCAGAAGCTACAGTAGCGTCAACATATGCTTTAGTAGCGGCATCTTGATTAGATGTAGGGTCTACAACATTGATAACCTTGTGCGTGTTAACGTCAACATCTGCAGTAGGAAGTGCAAGCTTAGAAAATGCGATAGCTGCTGTTGTGCTAACATCCTCATCAACGATTGTGCCGTTAACAATCTTGGCAGATGTTACAGAGTTGTCTAGTGGGGTGCGCTCGTCATCAAGTCGAGAATCTGTAAGGTCAACCTTCAACGCATCAGCATCATCAACATACTGCTTCGTAGCAGCGTGCAAATCAAGAGTAGGGTCACCAGACAGCACGAGTGCACCAGTCATGGTGTCGCCAGTCTTGTCAACCTTAGTATCAAGTGCAGTCTGTACAGAATCTGCAAGGTTCTCAAAATGGGATGCGAGAGGAGCTACCTGGTCGCCGGACTCAGGATAGTAAATGTTGTCTGGTGTAGTGTTAGCCATCGCCTAGTCCTAGTTTGAAGTCATTCTAAATGTCTTAATAGTAAGTTTATCACCTACAGCCCAAGTGAATGGGACTGTAGCGTTAACGTCTGCAAGTGTTGGGTATGTCCCCGAAACGTTTTCAATCTTGGGTATGACCGTTGTACCGTTTGTCATAACTACTCCAGAATATGTTGTAGTTGCTGAAAGGTCATAGAATGTAGCAAATCCGCCAAGAATATTTGAAGAGCTAAGAAATTCACCAACAGGCAAAGCGGCAAGACTGATTACACCACTAACAGTAGTTGTAGAACCAAATGTAATAAGAATGTCATCAACAATTACGGCCCCAGAGCGACCAGAATATGCATAAAGACTTCCGTTACCAAGAGTAATATTGTTCAGAGTTGGAGTATATGTAGCTTTGAGATTGATAGCAGCCTGCGTGCTTGTTGCAAGGTTCTGCAAGTGCGTGTTGAGTGGACCAACAAAATCGCTTGCGACTGGGTAGATGATACCGTTTGCTGTAGTTGCCATGATATATCTATTCTACCAGACTAGAGATTATTCGACATCTTCCAAGTCTAAGAAATCAATTACTGTTTCAGAGTTTGGAATGAAAACTTTTCTTCCATAAGTTTGCGCTGCAGAAAAACCGTTACCAACAGTTTCAGTAACATTCCAGACTGAACCAGAATCGCCAGATGGGACTTCTACTTCTACTGGTCCTGAACCAATGTTGAATGAAATAGATGATTGTTGGTTCTCACCCTGTACTGCAACTTTATAAAATGTGAGCATACCTTGAAGGTAGACCATCTTTCCATAACCGTTATCACGTTTTACGTCAAAAATAATTTTAGTCATAATATAATCCTATCGTTTTTATTAAACATATCCGTTAGATAGTAATGCACTATTACTTATCTTACTTAATGTAATGCTTCCGCTAGTTCCACCAAGATAGTAATAATATTCTGTATGAAATTCATAATTTCCTGGAATACTTATACCAATAGAATGAGTATTTACCATGGGAAGAATTTCAAACATATTTGCGGCTTGTGAAGTAGGGCTTGTAAAATCACGGCGCAAAGTTCCAATAGTAGTAGTTGCGCTTATTACACCAGTATCTATGTTTTTATACCACATTCTTGCCTCAAGCCAATAATATGCACTTACCGTAAATCCTGGACTTGCACTTCGCTGAATAGATATAGAAGATTGAGCACTTGGGGTAAATAGAAGACCAGTATATGGAAGAGTCAAGTTAGCATTAAATACTTTATCATAAATAAAAGTACCATTTGATGGACCATTTAATACATATCCATAATGCGTAGTTCCCTCACTGGCTGAATACCTAGTTCTAGTACCAGACAATACTGCCTGCTGCGCTTCAAGTGTATTCTGCTGCGCATCTAAAGCCTCCTGCGCTACAGTCAAATCAAGCTGCTGCTGAGTAAGAAGATTAACATTAGCCGTAATACCACGCAAAGCATTATCAGTATTGCTAATATTAATGCGCATATCACGCTCTACGGTAGCAAGATTTGCCTCAATAGCACGACCCCAGGGTTGGGATGCTGGCGCAAGATAGGACTGTGGAACAGATACCATTAGTTTCTCCTCATCGGCACAATAGCAAAATCGTTAAAAGACAACTCATAAAATGTATCATTAAAAGATTCAAAAGTTACGTCAGCATTAACAGTATTGAAGTCGCTCATCAAATTATCCCACTCTGCAGTTACATCCAAAGTGGTTGGTGTAATAGATGCAGTACGGATACGATACCAAGAATCACGATACTTAGTTCTAGCGCCAGCAACATTACCAAAAACTTGACCACCAACACGGTCAATCTCTACAGTGGGTAAACTTTCATCGAAATCAGTAAAAGACATAATGTCAAGAGATATATCAAGCTCATTAAATTCTTCACCGCTTCTTAGCCATGCATCATATTCAGCAAAACTAGATAAACTAAGTATCACTGGAGTTTGCAGGAAATCCCCTAGAGCTGGAGCACTAAATTTGTATTCCTGGCGGGGCAAAGCATAGTTAATTACAGCCTTACTAGCTGCAGCCTGCGCCTGAGCCAGCGTGCTAATGTGAAGATTATCAATTGTTGTACCAACAACATTAGATGTTTCCGCTGTTGTAAGTCCAGTAGCTTGTCTCCAAGTTTTTTTATCATAAAAAACTCCAGCACCACGAATACGCAAACTGGAATAATAATCACTTGGTCCAGAAGAAACGCCAACACTAAATGGTGCAAGATTTGGAATGTTCGCACCAGTCAAAGTTACAATAATAGTTTGACCATTATCTGCAAGTGATGTTACTAAACTTCCACCATTATCCAGCCACTGAGCGGGACTGATGCCAATTCCATCATTACCTGCAATTGTATATTTTGAAGCCGTATCAACTTTTGATATATTCCAAAATGCAACTGGTTGCTCTACATAGGTCATGTAACCATCAACTGGAAGTTCTATAGTCACAGTCTGGTTAGCATCAACCTGATAGACCTGAACGCTTTTATTCCACCCACCTTTAGGGTATGCAAGATAAGAATTAGATTTTACATAATCATAATAATTAACATCAACATATTGAGCTGGAGTAGATTCAGAAATAGACCAACCCTCAGAAATAATATCAAAAGGTTGAACAACATTCTGACGCACGGGCCTGAACGTAATCGTATCGTTCAGTAGCGTAATTTCAATGTTTCTTGCAGAACAAAAATCTTTAATATAAACCCACAAATCACCCTCATACCCGGGAGTGATTACAGTAGTAGAGCTAAAAGATGGGTCCACATAGAAACCGGTAAGAATACCAGCCTCACCCAAAACGTATGCGATAAAATCACCAATAGTGGATTGCATAGGGACTAGGGTTCTAGGAATATTCAAACGGCCTAGACCAGAAACGCCCTGAAGGCTAACAACACCATCATTGGAACTAAGCGACTTGATGATACCAGTGGTCATGCCATGATATGAGTCAGTTAATAGAACCTCATCGCCAAAAATATGTTGAGTTGTTTGCTCATCATCGAGAGCGTCAAAAGAAATAGAGCCAATACTTCCAGAAGAATCTCCAGGAATTACGGGAGTAGATTCTTCTGAATAACTATAACCTCTGATATTAGATTTATATTTGAGCTGTTCATTGCCAGAGATTTCAACCTCAATAGCCATTACTGCTCCCAGGCCCCAGTCTCAACAAACGAAGCAACCATTCCAACATTATCAAATGCTGCGCTGTAAGGTGTATATTCTGGCTGCGAAGCAAACTGGCATCCAGAATGTCCTTGTCCCGAAATGAAACCACCAGCATCTGGAGTTTGACCATCCTTCAAAACCTGTACCATCATGCCAGAAAGAGTTACAGTACCAACGCCACCAAGACGCAACTCGACACCATCAAAACCATCCGAAGCAGACACTGTATGGTTATAGCGAGTTGTACTACTAACAGGCATTATGGTCATATCATGATTTACACCATATGCTGTCGTGCCAACGGTGGACTTGGCAATAACTTTACCACCAGTACCATTAGTGCCAAAAACTCCAACATATGCCGTATATCCAGTAGGAACTGGAACCCAAACTGTACGTGGAGTTTCTGTTCCAAGAATAGTATATTCAATAGACTCTAGCGGAAAATTGTTTTCATCAGGAGTAAGCTTGGGTTCACCACGCAATCCGCCAGAAAGTGGAAGACCGTCATAGATGCCCTGCATTGGAGAAGCCCATTGCTGAGGTAACATATTCTTATCAGCGACAAATGGGTCAAGCCAGTAAATTTCACCAGAACCATGTAGCCTATCTGCAAGGTCAAGAATAACTCGAGCCTCATCACGAGTGATAGAGTTCCATGTCATCTCATAACGCTTAGATGCTGCAGTAGAACGACGCACAGAGCTACCGCCATTCATGTAGTCAAGCTGATTGAACCAACCACTCTTACTAGATGGCATACCCACATTGGGGCAAGCCACTTCAAGCATACGTTCACGTGTGCCGATAAACATAGTGCGGCTCATTAGTTACTCCCCCTCTGGGCGCTTACAAGATTGACTGCGTTAGTTGCCTGTGCTACAACCTTACCATCAAGTCGCAACTGTACGTTTCCTGCACTAGCCAACAGCTTGCGGTCGTATGGTGAAAGTTCAACCATCATAGTTTTTGGCGTTTGCTGCTGAGCGCCAGCATATCCGCCACTAAAGAACTGTGGAGTTTGTTGCATGAAGTATGGAAGGCCAGTTGACTGGTTAACGTCCTGCTTGGGTACAACATATTCACCCTTGTGGACAACACCAGCAACATCATACTTCCCACCAGCACCGGTATAGCCACCATCAGAGAAGCCGGTGATTGAACGAATAATCTTACGTGGTACAGAGTTGCTTCCAAAAAGATTATTAAGCAGCGAGGAAATACCACCGCTCATGTTTGAACCAATAGAGTTACCAACGCTTGTTGCGTTTGTCGCAGCAGGGCTTCTCGCTGCGCCAACATTTGAAGAAACAGTTCCTGGAATATTCAGACTTCCGCTAAGTCCCGAGTTAATACTTGATGCGGCGCTCTGTCCCAAGCCAGTAGACTGACCGTTAACAGCACCTCTTTGAGCGGCAATAGATGTGGGGATACTTTGAGCAGTAGATTCAAAGCTTGTTTTCAATAGGTTGAATGACGGAGCAGTGTTGCTTGGGCCAACTACCCCGGTCAAAGCCAAGTTGACTGGTTCTTTTTGCCCAGCAATGCTGGAAGGGATTTTGCTAGCAGTATTATTAACATCTGCATTAAATAAACTAAATGGGCTTGCTGTATTGGCAGTTCCAAAAATGCCAAAAAGAGCATTCTTGAATGGGTCTTTTTTACTCTCAGTAGTTTTTACACCATTGTTGAGCATATCGTTAATGTCGAATGAGAACTGTTTCTTAGCTGGCTCTGTAACAATGTTTGGGAATACGTATCCAGTCTTGAGTGGTCCAAAAGCATTTTCTCCACCCTTGCCAAAAGTTACAGCATTCCAGAACTCATCAGCCTTTTTAGATAGTGCTTCCTTATCCCTTGCTGGGTCTATCTGTGAAGTTTCTTCCTCAAAAGCACTTGCATAGTTTTTACCAGCACGAGCACCAGAAGCTGCAGCCTGTGCCTCAAACTCATTAAGAGCCTGAAGTGCAGGATTCATGTTAGCCGCTACAGTAATGCCGCGGTCAATGTTCCCGATAGCAACCTGAACATCATCAAACGCTGCAGCATACATGCTAAGTTCATTAGCGTTGTATCCAAGCTGAGTAGCTTGAGCCATGAAGTCATTCTTAGCGGCAGCAGTTGCAGCCGCAAGGTCTTCTTGGCTTGCCCCGGAAGACGCAAGTGACTGAATGTAGTCTTGATAATCTTTTACAAGACCAGTAATAGTTTTACGGTTATCAATAGCTGCAGAACTATTTCCGACAAGAGTTTTATTTGTTTTGTCTTGAGCCTTAGAAAGGTTTACATTTTCAGAAGCAAGGTCAGAATTAATCTTAGCAAGCTCGGCACGAAGCTCACCAGCCCGCAGAGTATCTCCGTAAGCTTCTGCTACGCTAAGGAAGTATTCCGTCAGCGCCTTATCAGCTGTCAGGCTATCAATAGTTGCATTAAGGTCGCTAATTTCTTTATTAGCATTTTCAGTATTTTCTTTAATACTGAGGAAACCTGAAGAAATTTTATCAAGAGCAGTCATGCTGCTAAAGCGAATGTCAAACGCACGGTCAAACACCTTAGCCAAGTCGCTTGCATAATCCCTTAGCGTGCGCACCTTAGCGGCAGCGCTAGCAGCAGCATTACCCGCAGCTTTAAGATTCTTGGTGAAACCACTAATGTCGAAAGCTTTTGGAGATACACCCTTGCCGCCGGAAAGTTTAGCAATTTGCTGCTGAAGATATGCAATAGTGCTAGTAGCTGTAGGTACATTAGCAATAAGGTATTCAAGCAGGTACTGCATTTTAGCTGCAGCAACAGTTGGGTCTTCCGCAATAAGCGCAGCCATAGTTGCTTGCAGTGTTCCACCAGCGACAGCAGCGGCATCTCCCTCTTCACCAAGCACTGTGCCGAATGCAGACATCGCATCCATAGTATCTTGTCGAGCGTTTACGCTAGCAAAAAGTTCATCATTATACTTTTTGTATTCGTCAGCAGTTGCCTGCAAGTTTGCAGCTAAATCTTCTTCGCTAACCGAAAGTGCGCTATTAGCAGCAGTAGCTGCTGCGGCTGCATTAGCGCCAACTTCCACCTCGGCTGCAGTTGCTGATGCGGCTGCGTCCATTTCAGTGTATGCGTTTATCAGTTCTTGAGCCTCGGCAGTAGTAATCCCAAGCTCTATGCCAAGATTAACTATCTCTGCTTGCATGACGTAACCGCCGCCTGCTGCGTTATCTGCAATCATCTTTGAGAAGTCAAGCTGTGTTCCACCAACATTAAGCTGTTGCTGCACGCCAGTCATCAATGATGCAAGATACTTCTTACCACCCTCAACGGGGTCACCAAGTATTGCCTTAGAAAACGCCTCTGGGTCTGCTCCAGTAATCTGGAATGCTCCACCAGCTTTAAATAATTCTTGGAATGCTTTATTATTTGCAAGCATATTAGCGAGAGCTTTTTGAGCATTCTCTGAATATGCAATTGTCTGTGTTTCAATAATATCTGTAGCATCAGTTGTTGCTTTACCAAGTGCAACTTGAGCTCCAGTAGCATCTTCAAGTACAGAAACCCAACCCTTAGCCGAAACCTGAGAGCTAGCTACCTGAGTATTAATTCCCTGAATTGCAATAGCACCAGATTGCATATCCTTAGCAAATGCTTCAGCAAGTCCGCCAGATGATTCTCCAAAATATGCTTGCGCAGTTTCTGCAGTCTTCTCGGCAGCCGTCTTTTGTGTATCTTCATACATCTTCCATGCAGCACTAGCAAGTTCTAGCCCTGCTACGATAATACCAATCCAGCCCATTGCCTTCATGGCGCTGTTAAGTACACGGCTTTGACCTGCTGTGGTAACCATGGCGGAACCAAGCCCACGCATGGAAAGCTCTGCTGGCCTTGTTGCACCGGGCATCTTCAAAAGCCAAGAGATTGTTTGTACGAGTGTAGAGTTTAGCTTGATGCCCTCAATATTAGCACCAGCCCACGCTGTTCGCAGTGCAAGGAATCCACCAAACCCGAGGGCTAGAGCTGCGGCTAGTGATGCAGCTGCTCCAACAAGCACCATCATTGCACCGGTGATTCCAAGAATTACCTGACCGACACCAGTCTTACCTAGTTCAGAAATCTTGCCAATAAATTGTGTCAAGAAATCAAGTACGGGCTTGAGCATTTCACCAAGACCAGCGCCAGCAGTTGCCTGAAGCTCTGTAAATGAATTATTTAAAGTTATAATCTTAGATGCAAGGTCGTCAGTTACTTTACCGAATGCATCATTAAGCTGAGTGCCAGCGGCGTATGACGAGCTAACATCATCCATACTCTTTCTAACAACATCCATGTTGTCAGATAAACGAGCAAGGGTGTTGGTTACACGAATATCGGAAAGGCTCATTGCATCAAGCGACTGTGTGAGTTGAGATGCATCCATTCCGCTAAGCCCGTTTAGGAACTTATTGAAGAATGTTTCCATATCACTGTTGGCAAGTTTTTGTGCCTCGTCACGTGTAGTGCCAATAACGCGAGCAAACTCATCAAGCGCTGGTCCACCCTGCTGTGCTGAACGAGAAATTTCCTGGAACACACGGGTCATAGCACCACGAGATTGTTCAGCAGGAACACGCAAAGACGCAAGAGAAGTAGCAAGGCCAAGCACGTATTGAGTACTCAATCCAGCATTTGCAGATACACCAGCAATAGCAGTTGTTACTGAGAGAATTTCTGATTCTGTAGCAACAGCATTAACGCCAGCATATGCAATTGATGAACCAAGCTTATCAAAGTCCTGTGCGGAAACATTCAACAATTCTTTAATAGCACCGAATGATTGCGCAGCGGCTGGCGCACTAACATTTGTTACCGCAGCAAATTTAGCTACAGTATCCGTAAAGCTTGTTAGGTCGCTCTCTGCTACACCAAGCTGCGCACCAAGCGAAGCAATCTCAGTTAGCTGACCGAATGCTAGGGGAATTTCTGTAGACAGCTGCACGAGCTCTTGGCGAAGATTAGCTACCTGTGTCGTAGTTGCGTCTGAGCCTACGGTTCGTTCTACTGCAGTAAATGCGCTTTCATAGTCGGCAAATGCAGTTACAGCAGCAGCCGCAACGCCAAGGGTAGCCTGTGACAAAGTGTTTGCAGCATTAGCAACGTCATACATTGCATAACGGAGGCGAGGGTAGGAATTGATTTCTTCCTGAATTGCCTTCTGGGCCTCAGCTCGCTTACCGGCGGCCTCATCCTCAGCCTTGAAGCGCATCTCCATCGACTGAACAATGGAACGTTGCTCC
>ERZ1034361.1061-NODE-1061-length-15608-cov-5.356062_pt1 | contig 15608 bp, 11 predicted proteins | sample MGYA00520617_ERZ1034361 | MGnify/ENA primary metagenome ERZ1034361 (study PRJEB33736, sample SAMEA104284507) | Azolla filiculoides | biome: Urban; feature: Water surface; material: Ditch water | place: Netherlands | collected 2015-10-28 | depth 0-0.1 m ... | reverse complement strand
TACCAGTGGCGTGTCGGCGGTGCCGACGAAGCCGCCATCGAAGCCTACGCCCCGGAAATGGAAGGCTTCGCCAAGGCGGACCGCGAATTTTTCGTCGGCAACCTGCGCGGCATCATCGCTCAGCGCGAGGCGCTGGTCTCCCAAGTCACCGCTCACCTCGACCGGCCCTTCAGCGAACTCTCGCCGATTGAAGCCTGTGTCCTGATGATGGGCGCGTTCGAGATGAGCCACCATCCGGAAACGCCCTACCGCGTCATCATCAACGAAGCCATCGAACTGGCCAAATCCTTCGGCGGCACCGACGGCCACAAGTACGTCAATGGCGTCCTCGACAAGCTGGCCGCCATCGTCCGCCCGGACGAGGTCGCTGCCCGCAAGCAGGGCAAGTAAAAGAATGGCGGGCGAGTTTGACCTGATCGACAAGTATTTCGTCCGCCCCACCCCGTCGACCATCCTCGGCCCCGGCGATGACTGCGCGCTGATCCAGCCGACACCTGGCAAGCAGTTGGCGGTCACCACCGACATGCTGGTCGCCGGCACGCATTTCCTGCCCGACACACATCCGAAGAACCTCGGCTGGAAAGCCCTCGCCGTGAATATCTCCGATCTCGCCGCGATGGGCGCCCAGCCACGCTGGGCAACGCTGGCCGGCGCCCTGCCGACGGTCGACGAAGCGTGGATCGCCCAGTTCGCCGAAGGCTTTTTCGCCTGTGCCGCCGAATACGGTGTCGACGTCATCGGCGGCGACACCACCAAGGGCCCCCTCAACGTCTGCATCACCGCCATCGGCGAAGTCGAACCCGGCCGCGCCCTGCGCCGCGATGGCGCCCAGCCCGGCGACCAGATCTGGATTTCCGGTCGCCCCGGCCTGGCTAGCCTGGGCCTGGCCCACTTGCAGGACAAGGTCAAGCTGCCCGAACCCTGGCCGCGCCTGTGCGTCGGCGCCCTCGAAAAGCCCCGCCCCCGCGTCGCCCTCGGCTTGGCACTGAACGGCATTGCCAGCGCCGCCATCGACGTTTCCGACGGCCTGCTCGCCGATCTCGGCCATATCGCCGAACGCTCGGGCTGCGCCGCTGCGGTCAAACTGGTCCAGCTACCGCACCTGCCCAAGGGGGAAAGCTACGACGCCGACCTTCGCCGCATGGCGCTTGAATGCCAGCTGACCGGCGGCGACGATTACGAACTGTGCTTCACCGCACCCGGCACGCAAAGCCTTGCCATCGCCCGGATCGCCGCCCAACTGGAACTGCCACTGTGGAATATCGGCGAAATGATCGCCGGCAACAGCGGCGCCGTCACGGTCTTCGATCCTGATGGCAAGCCCGTCGAGTTCGAGCGCAAGGGATACGATCACTTTGCCGCGGCGACCTAGCCTCAAATTTTTGCTCGCCCACCCGGCGCACTTTTTCGCGCTGGGTTGTGGCAGCGGGCTGGCGCCGAAAGCGCCGGGTACTTTCGGCACCCTGTTCGCTTGGGCAACTTACGCCCTCTTTCATGCCTATTTCTCAGATTTCGGCCTGCTTTTCCTGTTAACTGCAGCCTACATCGCCGGCATCTGGTTCATCGACATCACCGGCCGGGCCATCGGCGACCCCGACCACGGCAGCATCGTCTGGGATGAGATCGTACCCTTCTGGCTCGTTCTCCTCATGACGCCGGATACCCTCCTCTGGCAATGCGCCGCTTTCGCCCTCTTCCGCTATTTCGACATCACCAAGCCGCAACCGGCCCGCTATTTCGACGAACACGTCAAGAACGGCTTCGGGGTCATGGCCGACGATCTTGTCGCAGCCGGCTACACATTGCTGTCGCTGGCCCTGCTCAAGATCGTGTTCGGGTAGCTGCAATCCCGAACACGACAGTGGCTTAGTTAACCTGCCGGGCGTTCTGCATCAGCTCTTCGGACACATTCTCCCTGAGCACGATGGTCAGGGCACCCGCCGCCTGGGATGTCTTTTGGTCAAGTGACTCGAGCACCACATCGGTGGATTCGGGCGTCAGGCGATACATGGCACCGGTGATCGGATCAACGACCAACAAACCGATCAGGCCGCCAAACAGGATATTGGCGACATACCAACCGCTAACCTGTCCAGCCAGAACGAACTGATAAGGCTTGAAGCCGTCTTTCTCGATGACGATCTGGTAAGCCTCTGATTTGAAATAGCCCGCTCCACGCTTCAAGGTCACCGTCGCCGGCGTCGTGCCGGTATGAATCTTTTCACCGGCACGATTGGTAATACTGATTTGCGCGCCTTCAGGAGCGCTTTTTACGGTGACGGTATCGCTCGTCCCGGAAATGATCGTGGCACAGCCAGCAAGCAGCACCGCCACGGCCGAAGCCAACAGACTCTTTTTCATTATTTTTCCCTGTATCAGATTATTGTAGAGCGCACCAATGCAAGGCATTTGCGCGGGACGCAATCTACACAAAATCAGGACAACGGTATATATCACCAACGGAATAGCCGGCAAGCCCGTGAAGCCTTGGCAACAGGAAGCCTTCAAGCCTATAGTAGTGATGATTGCAAGGAGCTTCATCATGAGTCACAAGCACGCTCACCTGATGCGCAGCATCTTCCAGGACCCGCCGTCGGCCAATATCCACTGGCGCGAGATCGAATCGCTGCTCCACCATCTGGGGGCCGATGTCGAGGCGGCACATGGCGCCCGCTTCAAGATCACCCTGAACAAGGTCGAGGCCTTCCTCCACCATCCGCACAACAGCAGCACCTGCAGCCGGATGGATATCAAGGCCATCCGCGAAATGCTGACCCATGCCGGCGTGACCCTCTCCAGCTACGAATCGGGCGAAGTCTAGGCCACCCCGATGAGCCACTCTCCATCGCCGACGGGCGTCGACGCTTCGCCCGCCAGATTGCCGCAGCGCACTTTCGGCGTGCAGTGGCTGGCGCTGGGGCTTGCCTTGCTGTTGCTCGGAGCGGAAATTGGCGTCAACCAGATCGAGGCGCGCAGCCGTATCGAAGCCGACGCCATGAATCGCCTGGAAAACCATGGTCTGGTCATCGCCAAGGATTTGGAGCGTCGCCTGCAGGCAACAAGACAGGTCCTCGAAAAACTTCGCGACAAAACATCCGCCCGCTTAGCCTCACAGAATGCTCCGGCCCTTTCCTCTCAGGAACTGGGTATGCTGGCGCTGGCCCTGGAAGGGGTGCGAACGCTCACCTATTTCGATGCCGATGGAAACGTTCTGGCCAGCAGCCGCCGCGAACTGATCGGCAAGAACTTCGCGCATCGCGAGTATTTTCAGAGCATTTTGAATCAGCCGAATGCTGACACCCTCTATCTGAGCGATCCCTTCTTCACCGACCTCGGCGCTTACACGATGACGCTGGCGCGCATGATCCCCGGGCCGCGCGGAGAATTCGCCGGCATCATCGTGGCGACCATCGACGACAACAGCATTGGTGCCTTGCTCCATTCCATCCATGCCGGCAACGCAACGACGCTCTCCGTGACGCACGGCAAAGGCAAGCTGGTCGTCCTCGTGCCCGAACAGGAGCGGGCTCCCCCGGGGCTTTCCGTCAATGTCCCTGGCTCGTTTTACCAGCGGCACATGGCGAGCGGAAAACCGGCCAACCTGATGACGGGGAAATCTTTCGCCACGGGCCGCGAGCGCCTGTTGGCTATGCGGACCTTGCAGCCCGAAGAGTTACGCCTGAATGCACCGTTGCTCGTCAGTGCGGCACGCGATGTCGATGAAATTCTGGCGCCGTGGCGCAGCGAAGCCCTCCATCGTGCCCTGTATTTTCTGTTGCTGGCAGCTGGCGCCATGCTGCTGCTCTACCTGCACCAGCGGCGGCAAAGCTCGTTTGCACGGCAGATTCAGCAAAAGGAGGAGGAGAGCCAGCGTTCACTGCTGACCCTTCAGCACTTCATCGACCACATGCCCGGAACTGCCTATGTCAAGGATGCAGACTCCCGGACACTGATGGCCAACCACGGATTCCAGACCCTGCTCGGCATGAATCCGGCGCGCATGATAGGCAAGACCAGCCAGGAACTGTTCCCCGGCGAATTCGGCCAGAAAATCACCGATGACGACCGCAAAATACTGGCGGGCGGCAGCACCGTGGTCATCGACGAGCACTTCAATGGCCGGGACTACGAATCGACCAAGTTTGTCATCGACGATGGCAGCGGGAACAAGCTGCTCGGCGGCATGACCATGGATGTCACCTCACGCAAGCAGCTGGAGCGCCAGCGCGAGGCGCAACTGCATGAGTTGCGCGAATTGAACCAGAAACTCGCCGCCACCGAAGAAGGCATGCGCCGCCTGTCAACGGCGGTAGAGCAAAGCCCGGCCAGTATCGTCATTACCGACCTTGAGGCCAGGATCATCTTCGTCAACGAGGCATTTAGCCAGGCCAGCGGCTATACGGCGGCAGAAGCCATCGGCCAGAATCCGAAAATCCTCCAGTCCGGCGAAACGCCGCCGAAAACTTATCGCCAGATGTGGCCGACACTGCTCGCCGGCAAGGTCTGGCGCGGCGAATTCGTCAATCGGCGCAAGGACGGTTCGCACTATCTCGAACTGGCGACGATCTCTCCGGTTCGCGACAGCAACGGGCAAGTCACCCACTACGTCGCCGTCAAGGAAGACATCACCGAAAAGCGACGCAACGAGAACGAACTGCAAGATCATCGCCGGCACCTGGAAAAACTGGTCGAACAACGCACCCATGAACTGGCCGAGGCGAAAGACAGGGCCGATTCTGCCAACCGTGCAAAATCCGAATTTCTGGCCAATATGAGCCATGAAATCCGCACCCCCATGAACGCCATCATCGGCCTCAACTACCTCCTCCGGCAAAGCCCCCTCCAGCCGTCCCAACTGGAAAAGCTGGAAAAGATATCGGGTGCGGCCCAGCATCTGCTCCAGCTCATCAATGACATTCTCGATCTTTCCAAAATCGAGGCGGGCAAGCTGATCCTGGAAAGCCGTGAGTTTTCACCGGCCGAGGTCGTCCAGAACGTCAGCGCGATGGTTCGTGACCGGGCCGTCGGCAAGGGCCTTGCGCTGCGGATCAAAAGCAATGGCTTGCCTGGGCGCGCCATGGGCGATGTCACCCGCCTGCGTCAGGTCCTGCTCAACTTCTGCAGCAATGCACTCAAGTTCACCGAAGAGGGCAGCATCTCGATTGAAGGCGAATTGCTGTCTACCGAGGGCGAAATCATGACGTGCCGCTTCAGCGTCAGCGATACCGGCATCGGCATCCATCCCGATGACACCACTCGCCTCTTCAACGCTTTCGAGCAGCTCGACAGCGCCACCACCCGACGTTTTGGCGGCACCGGCCTGGGGCTCGCCATCGCCCGCCACCTCGCCGAACTGATGGGCGGTGAAGTCGGCGTGGACAGCACGCCCGGCGTCGGCAGCCGTTTCTGGATCACGGTGCGGCTCGGCACGGTCAACAACCCTGCCATCCCCGCCCCCCGCCAGGAATACCCGCAGCAAGGGCAACTGAAAGGGCGTGTTCTGGTTGTTGAGGACGAACGCATCAATCGGGATATTGCCGTCGAACTGCTCAACAATATCGGACTCGACGTGGTCACCGCCGAAAACGGCTTGCGGGCGGTCGAGCAGTACAAACAGTCGGGCTTTGATCTGATCCTCATGGATATCCAGATGCCGGAACTCAACGGACTCGAGGCCGCCCGGCAAATTCGCGCCCTCGCCGGGGGTGATGCCATCCCTATCGTGGCGCTCACGGCAAACGCCTTCGATGAGGACAGAAAGCATTGCATCGAAGCCGGAATGACCGACTTTATCGGCAAGCCGACCCAACCCGACGACCTCTATCAATTGCTCGCCAGATATTTGCCGAGGCGGCACGAGGACCCGTTCGCCACCGCCCCCCACCAGGCTGAGGCGCCGGCAGCAGGGTCCGCAGCGCCCGACCTGCTGCCCAGACTCGATACGCTGGCTGAACTGCTGGCCAGTGGCGACATTGAAGCAACCCGCCAATTCAACAGCCTGGAAGCCGAATTGAACAGTTTTTGCCCGGACGAGTGCGAACAACTGCGCCAGAAGATCGCCCTGTTCAACTTTGATGCAACACCGCCACTCATTGAAAAAATAAAAAAGCTGCTAAGCTGAATTTTTCTCGGCTGCGGCGCACGGAATGCCTTGTGTCAGCGCGTTTGAGGAGGGAGACTACGGCCATGAACGAAGTATGTGGAGAGCAGGCGGAATGAGCACGACTCAGGGACCGGGCAAACCCATCGTCTTGATTGTCGATGATGTGCCTGACAACCTCTGCACCATTTCCGAAATGATCGGCCAGCTCGGCGTCGACGTCCGGGTCGCCAACAGCGGCCAGGTGGCCCTTCGCTACGCCCGCCTCGACCCTCAGCCCGAGCTCATCCTGCTTGATGTCATGATGCCCGGCATGGATGGCTACGCCGTACTCCGCGCCCTCCGTGCCGATCCGCAAACGGCCGACATCCCGGTCATCTTCGTGACCGCCCTGGACAATCCGGAAAGTGAGGAACAGGGCATTCAGGAAGGCGCCGTCGACTACATCAGCAAACCGATCAACCCGGCCGTCCTCGGCATTCGCGTCAAGGCCCAGCTTGAGCTGAAGCGGGCCCGCGATACCGTGGCCGGGCAAAAGGCCTGGCTCGAACAGGAAGTGGCCCGGCGCACCGCCGAAAACATCGCCCTTGAAGCCCGCCTGCAGGTTGCCCTGGCCACCTCCGGCTTCGGAATCTGGGAATTCGATCACGCCGCCGGCAGCAACCACTGGAGTCCCAGCCTGGCACAGATTCTCGGCTTGTCCGAAGGACCCCCGAGCATCGCCGCCAGCCTCGATCTGATCCACCCGGAAGACCGCGACACCATGCTCAAGGCCCTCGACGGCTCGGCCGGATCGGGTGACGAAATTCATGTCGAAGAAGCCCGCATGCGCCATGCCGAAGGTCACTGGGTATGGATGGAAGTGCGCGGCCGGATACTGGCGCGCGATGCCCAGGGCAAGCCGACCCTGAGCCTGGGAACAATGGCCGACATCTCCCGGCGCAAGCTTACCGAAGCCGAGCAACGGTTGTCATCGGTCGTTTTCACGGGAATCAATGATGGTATCTGTATCACGGATGCCAATCGCCGGATTTTGCTGACCAACCAGGCCTTTGCCAAGGTCAGCGGTTACAACAGCAGTGAAACGGCTGGCAACACCCCGAAATTGCTCCAGTCCGGCGTACATGGGGCCGAGTTTTATCGCGACATGTGGGACAGCATCAACCGTCAGGGAAAATGGCAGGGGGAAATCACCAACCGGCGCAAGGATGGCGAACTCATTTCGGAATGGCTGAGCATTTCGGCCGTGCACGACGCCAGCGGTCGTCTGACCAATTATGTCGGCATCTTCAGCGATCTTTCGGAACGTAACGCCGCTGCCGAGCGCATCCAGTACCTCTCGAGCTTCGATCCGCTGACCAAGCTGCCCAACCGCAGCCTGTTTGCCGACCGCCTCTGGCAATCGCTGATCAGCGCCCACCGCTTCGGCCGCGAGACTGCCGTCATCCTGCTCGACCTCGACCGCTTCCGCCTCATCAACGACACCCTGGGTCCGCCGATTGGTGACGGCATATTGGCCGAAGTGGCCCGCCGGCTCAATCTCCAGGTACGCGAGGGCGATACCGTCGGCCGACGATCCAGCAACGAATTCGGTTTCGTCATGGCCAGCCTGGGTCAGGAGCGCGATGCCATTTCCCTGGCCCAGCGCATGCTCGATGCCGTTGCCGTGCCTTTCGACGTGGAGGGTCACTCGATCTCCCTCACCGCCTGTATCGGCGTTGCCGTCGCCCCACGCGACGGCAACGACACCGACACGCTTATGAAGTGTGCGGATGCCGCCCTGCTGCGGGCGAAGGCCAACGGACAAAACACCTTCCGCTTCTATTCTCCGGAAATGGATGCCGATGCCAGCCGCCGGCTCGGGCTCGAAGCGGCCCTGCGCCAGGCGCTTCAGAACAACGAACTGACTGTCCACTACCAGCCGCAGATCAGCCTCGACAGCGGCAACATGATTGGCATGGAAGCCCTGCTGCGCTGGAATACCCGGGAATTCGGCCCGGTTTCCCCGGCCGAGTTCATCCCGATCGCCGAAGACACCGGTCTGATCCTGCCGATTGGCGAGTGGGTCTTGCGCACCGCCTGCCGGCAGACCCGGCAATGGCTGGACCTCGGCCTCGCCAACCTGCGCATAGCGGTCAATCTCTCGCCACGCCAGTTCCGCCAGAGCAACCTGACCGGCCTGGTCAGCCAGTGCCTGGCCGAAACCGGGCTGCCCGCCACCGCCCTTGAACTGGAAATCACCGAAAGCTCGCTGATCGAAGAGGTTGACGAAGCAATCGCCCAGTGCCGGATGCTCAAGAAGCTCGGCGTCAAGATATCACTCGACGACTTTGGCACCGGCTATTCGTCACTGGCCTATATCTCGCGCTTTCCCTTCGACAAGATCAAGATCGACCAGAGTTTCATCCGCGACATTACCGAGAACCCGGTCAACGCCGCCATCGCCAACGCCGCCATCGTTCTTGCCCGCAGCCTGAACCTGTCGGTCCTCGCCGAAGGCGTTGAAACCGAAGCGCAGGCCAGTTTCCTGCGCAGCCGACGCTGCGATGCGATGCAGGGCTATCTGTTCAGCCGCCCCGTACCGGCCGCCGAATTCGAGCAATTGCTGGCCAGCCGGAAGCGCATGACGCTCTCGGACAAAACGGAGCAAAGCCGCCAGACACTGCTCATCGTCGACGACGAACCGAATATCCTGGCCGCCCTGACCCGCCTGTTCCGCCGCGAAGAATTCAACATCCTGACCGCCCAGTCGCCAACGGAAGCTTTCGAACATCTGGCCAAACAGTCGGTGCAGGTCATTCTCTCCGACCAGCGCATGCCGGAAATGTCTGGCACTGAATTCTTTGCCCGGGTGCGCCAGCTTTACCCCGACACCATCCGCATCGTTCTGACCGGCTACACCGATCTCGACTCCGTCACCGACGCTATCAATCGTGGCGCCATCTACAAGTTCCTGACCAAGCCCTGGGACGGCGATATCCTGCGCGAACAGATACGCGAAGCCTTCCGCAAGGCTCAGGGGGCTGACCATGAAATCCGATGAAATGCGGCATACCAGTCAGCGCGAACAGGAAGGCCGGCAACGCACGCCCGATGCATTCGACCTCCTCATGCAGGTCGTCAATGCCAGCCCGGTTGTTTGCTTTCGCTGGGCGGCAGGTGATGGCAGACCAGTCATTTTTGTTTCAGACAACGTAGCACAGTGGGGCTATCGGGCCAGCAACCTGGTTACCGGCAACCCGCCATTTGGCGAATTGCTGCACCCCGATGACCGAGCACGTGTAGCGTCAGAAATAGCCAGCCACGAAAGCTCCGGAGCCACGAGCTATAACCTCGAATACCGCCTGCTGACGGCGCAAGGCCAGGTAATCTGGGTGGTTGACCGGACCCGTGTCGTGCGCGACAGCGAAGGTCGGCCCATCGCTTTCGATGGCGTCCTGACCGACATCAGCGAACGCAAACAGCAACAGCAAGTATTGAGTGATGCGCTCAATCAACAAAAACAGCTCAACAAGCGCCTCGAAGAAGCCAACAACCAGTTGATGCAATCGGAAAAAATGGCCTCGATCGGCCAACTGGCGGCCGGCGTCGCCCACGAACTGAACAACCCGATCGGCTTTGTGCACTCCAACCTGGGCACCCTGGATGGCTACATCCGTGACCTGCTGGCGATCATTGACGGTTACGAGCAGATACTCGTCAAACCTGGCGAATGCAGTCCCCATGAAGATGAAATCAGGCAACTGAAGGAGTTGCACGATTTTGCCTTTCTCAAGGACGATATCTACAACCTTCTCAATGAATCCAGGGATGGTCTTGGCCGCGTGCGCAAGATCGTCCTCGACCTCAAGAACTTCTCGCGCGTCGGCGAACAGGAATGGCAGGAAGCCGACCTCCATGAAGGCCTCGACTCGACCCTCAACATCGTCTGGAACGAACTCAAGTACAAGGCCAAGGTGATCAAGGAGTACGGCGATATCCCCAAGATCCACTGCCTGATTTCGCAACTCAACCAGGTTTTCATGAACCTGCTGGTCAATGCCGGGCACGCCATCGAAACCCAGGGCACAATCACCATCCGCAGCTTTCGCCAGGACGACGACAAGGTCTGCATCGAAGTCAGCGACACCGGACAGGGCATTGCGCCCGAGCATATGAACCGGATTTTCGAGCCCTTCTTCACGACCAAACCGGTCGGCAAGGGGACCGGCCTCGGGCTGTCGCTATCCTATGGCATCGTGCGCCGGCACAAGGGCCGCCTCGAGGTTGAAAGCGTCGTCGGCCAGGGGACCACTTTCCGCGTGGTACTGCCGATCAACCCAACACCGCCTACTGAAACCCAAGATTCGGAGACTTCATCATGAGCGAGACCGTGGCCGCTCCCACGCTACTCTTTGTCGATGACGAGCCGGGCATCCTGTCGGCACTGCGCCGCCTGTTCCGGCCGCATGGCTACCAGATATTCATTGCCGAGGGCGGCGCCGCCGGACTGGAAATCCTCGAGAAGGAGCACATCGACCTCGTCATTTCCGACATGCGCATGCCGGAAATGGATGGTGCGACCTTCCTCAAGGAGGTTCGCTCCCGCTGGCCGGCTGTAACGCGCATCCTGCTCACCGGTTATGCCGACATCACCTCGACGGTCGCCGCCATCAACCAGGGCGAAATCTATCGCTACATCTCGAAACCGTGGGACGACAGCGAAATCGTCACCATCGTCAGCGAAGCCCTCGAACACCAGCGCCTGAAGCACGAAAACCAGCGACTGACGCGGCTGGCCCAGGAGCAGAACGAGCAGTTGAAGGAACTCAACGCCGGCCTCGAGCAAAAAGTTGCCGAACGTACGGCCGAGGTTCGCCAGGCCCTGGCTTTCGTCGAGCAGTCGCACAGCGAACTGAAAAAGTCCTTCCTGACCAGCGTCCAGGTCTTTGCCGGCCTCATCGAACTGCGCAGCGGCACGGTCGGCAGCCAGATTTCCGGCCACGGCCGGCGCGTCGCCGAGCATGCGCGCAGTGTGGCCAAGCGTCTCGGCCTGCCCGACACCGAGGTCCAGAACATCATGCTGGCCGGCCTCCTGCACGACATCGGCAAACTCGGCCTGCCCGACGACCTGCTGACCAAGCCCTTCAATACCCTGACCCCGGAGCAGCGTGCCCTCGTCGTCAAGCACCCGGTGATCGGGCAAAACGTGCTCATGGGCATCGACAAGTTCAAGGATTCTGCCCTCTTCGTCCGCCATCATCACGAATCATTCGACGGCAACGGTTACCCCGACCACCTCGTTGGCCATGCCATTCCACAGGGCAGCCGCATCCTGCAGGTGGTCAACGACTATGACTCGCTGCTCATCGGCACCCTTGTCCAGCGCCCGCTCAAGCCGGCTGAAGCCCAGAAATTCCTCATCGAGAATCGCGGCAAGCGCTATGACCCGTCGGTGGTTGACGCCTTCATCGCCTTGCTCACCGAAAACAGCAAACCGAGCATCATCGAAGTCCCCTTCAGGCCCCTGCTGCTCAAGCCCGGCATGGTGCTCAGTCGTGACTTCCTGCACCGCGACGGCTACCTGCTGCTCGCCAAGGGCGCCGTGCTGACCGCCGAAATCATCGGGCAACTGGTCAGGATGGAAGATGCGGAGCAGATTAAACTGATGCTCCATGTTCGCCAGGAGGAAAAATGAGCCGCATCCTGATCGTTGACGACGAGGACTCCATCCTCAAGGCGCTCAAGCGCGTCCTGCGCCTGGCCCCGTGCACCTATGGCAACAAGAGCTACACCCTGGAAATATTCGACTTCAATTCGCCGCAGGCCGCCCTGGAGGCGGCACGCAACGACGAGTTCGACCTGTTCATGAGCGACTACCGGATGCCCGGCATGGATGGCATCGAGTTCCTCAAGGCAGCCAAGGAAGTCCAGCCCGATGCTGCGCGCCTGATCCTCTCCGGCTACGCCGATCTCAATGCCCTGGTCCGCGCCGTCAACGAAGTCGGTATCGACCGTTTCATCGGCAAGCCGTGGAACGACTATGACCTCATGTCGGCCATCGGGCAGGCCCTGGCGCATCGCGACCTGATGCTGGAAAACCGTCAGCTGGCCAATCTGGTTCGCCTTGAAATGGGCGACATCACACCCGAACAACTGGAAGCAGAACGCCTCGAGCACATCGAACCGGGGATCACCGATGTCAATTGGGGACCGGACGGCTCGGTCATCCTCGACCCCGAGTTTCAACACAAGGACTGAAGTCGCCATGCCCGAAAGCGATGCCCGGCACCTGAGCTTCAAACTGGTCTATTACGGCCCGGCGCAGAGCGGCAAGACGACCAACCTGCTCCGCCTGCACGACCAGCTTGCCCCGGAGTTGAAGGGCGAGTTGATGACCATGGAGACCAAGGACGACCGCACGCTTTTCTTCGATCTCCTGCCCCTGGGTTTTCGCGCACCATCCGGACTGCTCATCAAGTTCCGGCTGTTCACCGTGCCGGGCCAGGTGGCGCACGACGGGACGCGCAAGGCCGTTCTCTCGCGCGCCGATGGCGTCGTATTCGTGGCCGATGCCGACCGCGCCCAGGAAACCAACAACGGCGAGTCCTTCCAGAGCCTGGCCGCCAATTGCGCTCGCGTCGGTCTCGATTTCGAACACTTGCCCATGGTTGTCCAGTTCAACAAGTGCGACCTGCCCAATGCCGTGCCCGAGGCCGAAATTCGCGAGCGCTGGTCGGCCGCCCCGTGGCCGCTGGTCTTTGCCGTGGCCTTAAACGGCCAGGGCATCGAATCGACCTTTGAACTCCTGCTCCGCGCGGTCTACCGGAATTTCGGCGAAAAACTCGAGCTACTGGCGCAACACGGCCTCGATGAAAATGCCTTTGTCGCAGGCGCCCTGGGGAAAGCGGCATGAGCCTCGGCTTCGATCGCGAGTGGCAACTCGACGAACTGCTCGACGAGGCCAGCCGGGAAAAAATCGGCCCGGCGCTTCGCGAGTTGCTCAGGGGCGATTTCGCCCTGACGGATGGTGCCGGCCAGGCATTATGGGGACAGCCCTCCGCCGATGTCCGCCGCGAACCGCTGATCATCGAGCTTGAAGCCATCGGCTACCTGCTCAGCAGCACAGCCCCAGCGGCCGCACTGAGCGCCGCGCGGGATTTGCTGCTGACCCTGCTGCGCGCCCAGATTCGTTTCAAGATGGCTTCGACCCTCCACCTCGAGGCCGTGGCCGAGGATTTCGAATCGCTCAAGCGCGAACATGCCCGCCTCAGCGAATCGGAAGCCCGCTACAAGACGCTCTCGGCCGAACTGGAAAGCCGCGTCAAGAAACAGGTCGACCAACTGGAAGAACGTCAGCAGATGCTCTACGAGGCTGAAAAACTCGCCTCCGTCGGCCAGCTCGCTGCCGGCATGGCGCATGAAATCAACAACCCGCTTGGCTTCGTGCGCAGCAACCTGAGCACTTTTGAAAAATACGTCGGCAAGTTTGCCGAGATGAAAACAGCAAGCGGCCCTGCGGCCGAAAGCTGGCGGACGCTCGATCTCGATTTCATTCTCGAAGACAGCATTGACCTGCTCCATGACAGCGCCAAGGGGATGGAGCGCATTGCCCGCATCGTCGCCGACCTGAAGGCATTTTCGAACGTCGACCGGGCCAGCGAAGAATACGCCGACCTCAACAATTGCCTGCACGAAGCTGTCCGCATGCTTGAGACGCAGACGCCTGCCGGCATCGGCTTCCATTTCGACCTGCTGCCCCTGCCCGCCATCGTCTGCCTGCCGGGGCATATCAACCAGCTGTTTTTCAATATTCTCCGCAACGCCGTATTGGCCATCAAGGATGCCGGGCGACCGGGAGAAGTCAGGATTTCCTCGGAAGCCGACGATGAAGGCATCCAAATCCGCATCCACGACACCGGCGTCGGCATGAGCCAGGAGCAGATCGAACATGCCTTCGAGCCCTTCTATACGACACGCCCGGTCGGTGCGGGTGTCGGACTCGGGCTGGCCACGGCGCGCAACGTCGTTCAGGCCCATAGCGGACGCATCAGCCTCGACAGCCAGCCGGACGTCGGCACCACGGTAACCCTGTTTTTCCCGACCCCGCCATGACCGATTACTCCAAGCTCTTCACCGGCAAGACCGCTGCCCCGCAGGCACCGGCCACCCATCTCACGCCGCCGCGCTACCGCCTGCTCTTTGTCGATGACGAACCGAGCATCGTCAAGGCGCTGAGCCGTGTCTTCCATCAGGAAAACTACGAGATTCTGACCGCCTGGAGTGCCAAGGAAGGGCTGGAAAAATTCGCCACTGGGCCCATCCATCTGGTCATCAGCGACTTCATGATGCCCGGCATGAACGGCGCGCAGTTTCTGCAGGAAGTCAAAAAGCAGTCACCGGACACCATCCGCATCATGCTGACCGGCCATGCCAATACCGATGCCGTCATGGGCGCCATCAACGAGGGTGCCGTCTACAAATTCATCCTCAAACCATGGAACGACGATGACCTGCGCGTCACCGTCGCCCTGGCCCTCGAACAGTTCGACCTGATCACGCGCAATCGCAGCCTGAAGGCCGAAAACGACCTCAAGTCGAAGGAAATCTCGGCCCTCTCACGGCTCGCGGCGACCCACCACAGCCGGCTCGGCATCATGCTGCACAAGAAGAAGCTGCTCAATGATGCCCAGTTGCAGGAGCTGACCATGCTCCAGGAGCGGCGCAAGGAGCCGCTCATCACGCTGCTGCTCGAAAAGGACTGGGTGCCGGAGCGCCGCATCCGCGAGCTGCTCAAGATCGACATGATGATCGAGGAAGTCCAGCTCTCGGAATTCAGCGTCGATTCCGCCCTGACCGATCTGATCCCGCGCAGTTTCTGCATGCGCCAGGCCGTCGTCCCGCTCAAGCTTGAAGGTCGCCGCCTGCTGCTGGCCATGGCCGACCCGCTTGATGAAGGTCTGATCGACGAAGTCCGCTTTACGGCCGGCCTCGATATCAATGCAGTGACCGCCGACATCGCCGCGATCCGCAAGAAAGTCGATGAAATCTACGGCGGCGGCGAGGTCGATTTCAAGGAGCTGGAAACCCTGGTCAGCTCGCCTGACCCCTACGAAGGCATCGAGATCGTCATCGAGGAGGAAGATGCCGCCAAGCTCGAAGACCTGCTGCGCGACACCGAGACTCCCCCGGCCATCCGCCTGGCCAATGCGATCATTCTCGAAGCGATACGCCTGGGCGCCTCCGACATCCATATCCAGCCGCGGACCAAGAGTGTCATCGTGCGCTACCGGATCGACGGCGTCCTCGCCGACAAGATTCATATCCCGCATCATCTGCACCAATCGCTGGTGTCGCGCCTGAAAATCATGTCGGAGCTCGACATCTCCGAGCGCCGTCGCCCGCAGGATGGCCGCATTACGGTCAAGACGCCAATGCGCATGGTCGATCTACGCATTTCCACGCTGCCGACGATCAATGGCGAAAAAGTCGTGATGCGCATCCTCGACCGCAATTCGACGGTGCATAC
>ERZ1034361.1060-NODE-1060-length-15649-cov-3.585089_pt1 | contig 15649 bp, 19 predicted proteins | sample MGYA00520617_ERZ1034361 | MGnify/ENA primary metagenome ERZ1034361 (study PRJEB33736, sample SAMEA104284507) | Azolla filiculoides | biome: Urban; feature: Water surface; material: Ditch water | place: Netherlands | collected 2015-10-28 | depth 0-0.1 m ... | reverse complement strand
AAGATGCAGTTCGTTTACCGTCTGCTGGACCGCTACCGGGTGTCACCGCTATGAGAGCAGGCACTCTCAACTCCCGCGTGACCATACAGCAGCAAAGCGCCACCCAAGACGCTTTGGGTCAGCCAGTGCAGACCTGGACGGATGTGGCAACCGTGTGGGCCAACATCAAGCACACCAGCGGCATCGAGTCCATCAAGGCCGATGCGCTGACTTCCACCGTGCGTGCAAGTGTTCAGATTCGGTACAAGTCCGGTCTGGTTAGCGGTATGCGTCTGTCTGCCGGTTCTGTGCTGTACGACATCGTGGCAGTCCTGCCCGACATGGAAAAGCGCGAATACACCAACTTGGTGTGTGAGGTGATTCAGTAATGGCACGCAGGAAAGTTCTAGGTGCGCTCATCATGGAAGTTGACACCACCGGTATTGACCGGATGTTCGATCAACTTGTTGGCGATGTGGGTGAGGCAGTTCGCCCAGCAGCACAGGCCGGTGCCCAGGTGCTGTACGACGAAGTGAAGCGCAACGTAGGCCAACTCAAGACGTACACCGGCAACCTGAAAAAGTCCATCTACCAGAAGTACAGCCCAGAGTTGTCGGTGGATGGGAAAGTTGCCACGTACAACATAAGCTGGAACAAGATCAAAGCGCCGCACGGCTGGTTGGTAGAGCGCGGCCACCTTCAACGGTATCGGTACTACCAGAACGCGCAAGGCGAGGTTCGCCCGATGGTGCGCCCGGGCATGGATGGAAAAAAGAAGCCATCCAAGAGCGCCAGCCAATCGGTGAAGGATGCGTACTACGTCACCTTGGACACTCCCGTTCAGGTGGCAGGTAAGGCGTTCGTTCGCCGCGCTGCTGACAAGCGCCCTATGGCGTTCTTGGCTATGGAGCAGAAGTTGTTTGAAATCCTGAGCGGCCAACGTGGGGTACGTCGATGAGCCTTGAGTCCCAACTGTTCACTGTGCTGCAAGCAGTGTGCCCCCGCACGTTCCCTGACTTCGCACCGACCAGCACAGCGCGTCCCTACGTGACGTACCAGCAGATCGGCGGCGATGCGGTGAACTTCGTTGACCGGCTGGTCCCAAACAAGCGCAACGCGCGGGTACAGGTCAACGTGTGGGCCAACTCCCGAGCAGATGCAGTCACCACCATGCAGGCCGTTGAAGACGCCATCCGCATGTCAACCGTATTCCAAGGCGAACCTGAGTCGGCCATGAGTGCTGACTTTGACGCCGACTTCCCTGTGTACTCCGCTATGCAGGACTTCAACATCTGGGCTGATCGCTAAACCCGAACAGCCCGCCCCCGAGTAAGCCCCATTGAGAAATCAGTGGGGCTTTTTTCTTGCCCTCGCCCGAGGGCTTTTTACTTAAAAGGAGCCTTCAAATGGCAGTTTCCCTACCCAACGGCGTTACTCTCGCCGTAGCAAGCGCAGTAGCCAGCGCAGTGACCGTGACAGCAGTGACCAATGCGTCAGAAGCTGTTGTGACCGCAACCAACACATACACCAACGGTGACTATGTGCTGTTCTCTAGCGGCTGGTCGCGTGCCAACAACCGCGTATTCCGCATCAAGACTGTATCTGGCACCGGCTTCACGCTGGAAGGCTTCGATACATCCAGCGTCACCCTGTTCCCCGCAGGCTCTGGCACTGGCTCTGTGTTCAAGATCACCACTTGGACTCAGATCACCCAAGTGCTGTCTTGCACATCGTCCGGTGGCGACCCGCAGTACCAAACCTACTCCTTCTTGGAGCAGGACTACGACTCGCAAATCCCCACTACCACCAGCGCACAGTCCCTGGCCCTGGAACTGGCTGATGACCCCACGCTGGCTGGCTACGCTGCTGTCAAGGCTGTTGCCCTGACCCGCGCTAACACTCCCCTGAAAGCAACCCTGCCTTCTGGTGGCGTGATTCTGTATTCGGGCATCTTCGCCTTTGACGAAACCCCCTCGCTGACCAAGGGCAACCTGATGTCTGTGAAGGCCGGTGTCGCACTGCAAGGCCGCCCGGTTCGTTACTCGACCTAATCGTTGCCGAGAGCGCCCCCACGCTGCCAAGCCTGGGGGCTTTTTAACGCCCAGCAGAAACGTACTGCAACAACGGGCGCTTTTTCACAATAAACGAGATATTCATCATGGCAAAGACCAAGTTTTCCCTCTCCGTAAAACCCACCTTCAAGGCCAAGGTCGCAGTACCGGTGCCCGGCCAAACCGCCGAACTGGTGGAGTTCACCTTCAAAGGCCGCACCCGCGATGAGTTCAAAGAACTGATCGACGGAATGAAGGACCGCGACGATGTGGATGTGATCATGGACATCGCAAGCGGCTGGGAACTGGAAGAAGCATTCGACGCCGAGAACGTCGAAATCCTGACCCAGAACTATCTGGGTGCAGCACGCGCAATCATTGAAAAGTATCTGTCCGAGTTGACCCAGGCCCGCCTGGGAAACTGAAGGACGCTACAAAAAAGCTATACGAAAAAGAACCCGACGCCGCAGAGCTTGCGGCGGCTGGGTTGACGCCAGAAGACTTTGTAGCGGAGTCGATGGAAATCTGGCCTGAAAACGAAGCAGCTATTGCGCTTTTTTCTAGTCTCAGCACACAGTGGCGAATCGGTATGTCTGGGCCAACGGGCCTTGATTACAACGTGCTTTTTGCACGTATGGAGCGCATGAAGCTGGGTGACGAAGCGCATGAGTTGTTGTTCCAAGACATACGAGTAATCGAAAGCGAGGCGCTTTCCATTCTCAACGAACGGAGTGACTGATGGCAGGCAATGAACAAGACGGAGGCGGTGCGGTTTACCTACGGGCCAAGCTCGACGTTTCCGACATTGCATCCAACGCCGAAGTTGGCAAGACAGTAGTTAAGGACTTCGCAAACTCCGTTGCGAACGATGTCAACACCGCCAACAAGAGCCTGTCCAATCTGGGCGGTGGCGGCAACCAGAACATTGACCGCATGGCGGCGGCATTCAGTGGTGTCACTGATGCTGTCAAGGAAATGGTCAAGGAGTCTGACCGCAGCCTCAAGTCTTTCGTCAGTCAGATTCAGAACTCAGCAGCCAGCACTGAATCTGTCACCTCGGCTATGGCCGACACCTACGAGCGCAAGGCGAAGCTCAAAGGTCTTGACCCCGCAGTAACCGGCCCGTATGTGGCCGCACTGCGCCAACTAGCCACAGAGAACGACGCACTCAAGGCGGCGTCCGACAGGCAAGCAGAGGCTACCCGCAAATCCAGTGCCGCAGCAGCGGAAGCCGCAGCCAAGTTCTCCAACTTTGAGCGGTCGGTTCAGACCGCCAAGATCGAGCTTCTGTCGTTCGGCAAGACCGCAGCAGAAAAGTTCCAGATTCGCGCAGAGGTCATGGGGCTGGACAAGAATAGCGCAACCCAGGCCATCCTGGCTGACCTCAAGGCCGCAGAAGCCCAGATGCAGGCCACGGCCAGCACCATAAGCTCCAAGGCCACCCCGGCTATGGGCGGGCTGGTGGAAGGCTCCCGCGCATTCAATGCGGCCATGCGCCAAGTGCCTGCGCAGATCACCGACATCGTGGTTGGCCTGCAAGGCGGGCAAGCCCCGCTGACAGTGCTGCTCCAACAGGGCGGTCAGTTGCGCGATGTGTTCGGCAGCGTTGGTGGTGCCGCCAGCGCCTTGGGCCGAGTGCTGATGTCGATGTTGACACCGTGGACCGCAGTGGCGGCAGCGGTTGGTGCGGTGGCCTACGGCTACTCGCAAGGCTCCAAGGAAGCAGATGAGTTCCGCAAGACGCTGGTGTTGACCGGTGGCGCGGCTGGTGTCACCACTGGGCAGTTGTCGGCTATGGCCGGTGCGCTCGATGGCATGGGCACCACACAGTCGAAAGCGGCTGAGTCCCTGAACCTGTTTGCGCAGGCTGGTATTACCGGGGCGTCCAGCCTTGAGCGTTACACCCTGGCTGCAATCCGGTTGGAAGAAGTCGGCGGCAACTCCGTCAAGGAAACCGCTGCTGCGTTCGCTGACCTTGGCAAAGAGCCGTTGAAGGCTTCCATCAAGCTCAACGAGTCCACCAACTTCCTGACCCAATCCGTATACGACCAGATCAAAGCTCTGGATGACCAAGGCAAGTCCGTTGAGGCCGCTCGGGTAGCGCAGGAAGCCTACGCCACTACGGTGGAGCGCAGCGCGTCTGACATCGCCGGGAACCTGGGCTACGTCGAGAGCGCATGGGTGGCTATCAAGAAGGCCACCAAAGAGGCCATTGATGCGGTGAAGGACATTGGCCGCAACGACCCACTGGAAGTGCAGGCCAAGAAGCTGCAAGAAACGATCAAGCAGTACAAAGACCTTGGCTACGACACCACCAAGGAAGACGCGCAACTGTCGGCGCTGTCCAAGCGCATCCTGCTCCAACAGGACTCCGCGCAACTCGATGCCCAGCGTGCAGAGCAGTTGAAGGCTTCGATCAAGTGGAGCCAAGACGAAACGAAGTACCTGGGCGACAAGCTCAAGATGGAGCGCGAGATTGCCAAAATCCGCAATGAGGGTTTTGCCGCAGGCGCTTCACAAAGCGACATCGACTCACGCATATCAAAGGTGCGCAGCGACTACGCCAAGCGCAACAAACCGGCCAAGGAAGACAACACCTTTTCTAGCCTGATGGCTGACATTGGCAAGTTCGATGAGTCTGCGCGGCAGTACCTTGAAACCAATACCAAGCTAGAAGAATCCGACAAGTTCAGGATTGAAACACTGTCCAAGATAGCGGAGCAGTGGGCCATCGGAAAGATCACACTCGACCAAGCGGTTGAGGCCGAGTTGGCGATGTATGACGCCCAGCAGAAGCGGGTTGATGTTGAGCTGACCCTGCGCGAACTTGAGCAGCAAAAGGCCGACATCATTGAGACTGCCAAGAACTTCGATGATGTGCAGAAGACAACCGATGCGCTCATCAAACAGGTCGCCACCCAGCGCGACCACGTTGCGGCTCTTGGCCTCACCAAAGACGCAGTGGCAGAACTGGAAGCCGCCAAGCTGCGTGAGCAGGCCACCTCCAAGGACCGCCTTGCCACCGTGGCCGATGAGATTGACTTTTCTGGTGAGCTTGGCAATCAGTACCGGGCGCAGGCCCAGGCTCTGCGCGACTTGGCCGCTCTCAAGACAGAAGGCGCTTACAAACAGATCGCCATTGACGATGCCAAGAAGGCAGCAGAAGAATGGAAGAAGACCGCCGACAAGATTGAGTCCAGCATCACTGATGCGCTGATGCGTGGGTTTGAGTCAGGCAAGGACTTCGCCGCCAACCTGCGCGGCACAGTGGTCAACATGTTCAAGACGCTGGTGCTGCGTCCAATTGTGTCTGCCATCGTCAACCCGGTGGCCGGGGCCATCACCGGCTCTTTGGGTCTGAGTGGTGCGGCCAACGCAGCCAACACCATTGGTGGAGTAGGCAACGCTGCCAGCGCATTCAGCATCGGCGGTCTGGGCAACCCGTTCTCCAACATTGGCGGCTTCCTGTCAAACGGTGTTGCCGACTTCGGAACGGCGCTGGTAGACCGTGGCTTCACGCAGATCGGCTCCAGCTTTGAGGGCTTTGGCCTTGCTATGAAGTCCAACGAAGCCGCGCTCAATGCGTTGGGCGACGGACTTGGCTATCTGGGCGCAGTGATGTCTGCTGCCGATGGCAAGTGGGGCGCTGCAATCGGTGCGGGCATCGGAACCTACTTCGGTGGGCCTTTGGGTTCTGCCATCGGTGGAGCCATTGGTGGCTGGCTGGACAGCGCGTTCGGCCCTGGCCGTGAGTACACCACCGGCCAAGGTATCTCTGGGAAGTTCTCAGGCGGCGGCTTCACCGGCCAGAACTACCAGACATGGCGTAACGATGGCTCCAGCGGCATCTTCGGCTTTGGCGGCACCGCAGCAAGCTCTGGCACGCGCTACAGCGCAATGGACGCAGCAACACAGTCGGGCCTGTCGCGTGGCTTCATGGCGTTGCAGGTCGCAGCGGCAGGCATGACGGTTTCCCTTGGCCTCGACGCCAAGAAGATCGCAGAGTACAGCCAAGACATTTCTGTAGCCCTTGGTGAAGACGCTGCGAAGAATAAGAAGGCCATAGAAGACGCATTCAACGGCGTGGCCGACAACCTCGCACTGGCAGTGGCCCCGCAGATCGCGGAGTTCTCTAAGAGTGGTGAGACTGCATCGTCCACACTGTCGCGCCTGTCATCGAGCATCATCACATCAAACGCTTGGCTGTCTATCCTGCGCCAGCGGTTGTTCCAGGTGTCGCTGGCCGGTGCAGACGCTGCATCCAAGCTGGCAGACGCCTTTGGTGGTCTGGACAAGCTCACAGCCTCCAGCCAAGCGTTCTTTGATCTGTACTACTCCAACGGCGAAAAGGTTGCAGCCAACCAGAAGGCGATGACCGACACGCTGGCTAACCTTGGCCTTGCGCTGCCGACAACCAAGGACCAGTTCAAAGCCTTGGCCTTGAGCCTGGACCTCAACACCGACTCTGGCCGCGCAGCCTACGCAACGCTCTTGGAGCTTGCACCGCAGTTCGCAGCAACTGCTGACCTATCTGCACAAGCGGCCAAGGAAACGGCAGCAGCGTTGATCAAAGCGTTTACCGCAAACGGGCAACTGGTGCCCACACTCAAGGCGGCTGAACTGTCGCTGGCTGGAGTGCAGTCTGGTGCCAACATTGTGGTTGGCGCGATGACGCAAATACACACAGTGATGGGCGACACCACCAGCCCGGTGCTGACGTTCAGCGGCTCGGTGACAACTCTGTCCACCGAACTGACCGGTGCGCAGAAGTCATCCTTGAGTCTGCAAGACCAGATTGAAGCCTTGAGCGGTGCATCCGCTAAGGCTGTGATCGACTTCGACGGTCTTACCCGTGCGCTTGAGGGTGCCAGCACCGCTACGTTCGTAGAGGTGGTGGGTCAGGTGTTCGACGCCCTGGCGACCCGCATCACCAACGTGATCGACAGCATCGGAACTGAGCGCGTGGCCGTGCGCGAGGCGGCACTCCAGATCATCAACCCCACGGCACTCAGCAAGCAGAGCATCCAGGCTGGTATTGCGGGTATCAACACTGCGCTGCCAAGCAATGCCGCTTTGATCAGCGCCAATGCAGCCCTGAACGCCGCCAACACAGCGCAGACCCAGGCGCAGGACAAGATCACTGCTGCCAACTCCACGCTGGTTTCTGCCAAGAACACGATGGGCGCGGATGTCGCCTTCTACCGTGGGCTATCTTCGCAGTTCTCCAACATAGTCGCATCGGTTGGCGGTACAGCATGGGCATCCAACGGCGGGCAAGCCTACGGGTTTGATGCAAACACAAACCGGTTCAACGACTGGTCGAACGCATCCTGGCCGAGTGTGAGTGCGAAGTACGCAGCACTCAACCAGCTTCGCGGCCAAGGCTATGCAACCGCAGGTACATCACCGACATCCATCATCGGACAGTTGAGTGGTGAGGGCGGTGCAATCTCGGCCAATGCCAAACTCGCCGCTGATGAGGCTGCAATCGCTGCCGCTGCAAATGCTTTGGCAGTAGCCAGCGCCGCAGCACAGGCGGCAACGTCATCTCAGGCCGAGGCATCCGCTGCCGCCGCCAAAGCCCTGCTGGACTACCAGAAGGCGCTCCAAGGCTTCGCCATCGACGCCAGCAAGTCAGTGTCCAAGCTCTCCAACCTGCGGGCTGAGACAGTGAAGTATTACGAAGCGCAGAAGGCTCTGGCAGACCTGATGCAGACCAGTGCCACCAACTTGCTGTCCACGGTGGCGAACTACCGCTTCCAGCAACTCAGCCCAGAGGCGCAGTCTGCCAACCTCCAGGCGCAGTTTGGCTCTGCCTACTCGATGGCCTTGGCATCCCAAGCCGATGGCAACACCCTGGCGACCTACGCTGACAAGCTCAACAGCACACTCGGCCCGCTGATCGACAGCCTCAAGGCCACCGGGCAGGACTCGCTCATCAACAGCTTCTTGGCGCAGGCCGAGGCTGTGGCGAAGCTGCTCCAAGACAACGCACCGCAGAACTACGCTGCCGACAGCCTGGACATGCTCTCCAGCATCGACGCAACGCTGGCCGCACTCGATGCCTCCAGCAAGAGCGCAGAGCAGGTTATCAGCGATGCGGTGACAGCAGGGTCAGACCGCACGGCTGCTGGCCTGTACGCGGTCATTGCGGCCATCACCGGCAAGACAGTGCCTGCGTTCGCATCTGGCGGTGCTTACGGTGGCGGTTTGGCACTGGTTGGCGAAGATGGCCCAGAGTTGATCAACTTCAACCAGCCCGGTCAGGTCTACAACGCCGCGCAGACCCAAGGCATGTTCAGCAACGGAAGCGTTGTGGCCGAGCTTCAAGCCATGCGTGCGCAGCTTGAGGCGATGGGCGCGGAAACCCGCAGCACAGCTATCAGCAGCAGCAAGACCGCCAAGATTCTTGAGCGCGTGACACCCGATGGTGTTTCCCTACAAACGGTGGCCGCATGAAAGTAATACGACCTTTTGATATGGCGTCTGCCATGCTGGTGTCCACCAGCGCGGTTGAAACCAATGCAGAGTACAACGCGGCCACTACCTACGCGCTCGATGCCCGCTGCACGATGGCCTCCACGATGCGAACGTACCAGTGCATCCAAGGCCCGAACACCGGCCATACACCGAACACTTCGCCCCTGTGGTGGACAGACATCGGGCCATCGAACAAGTGGGCGATGTTTGACTCTCAGGTAAGCACCACAACCACCGCGCCACTGACGCTGACGGTGACGGTTGCAACCGGGTTGATCGACACCGTGGCACTTGTTGGTGTGGTTGCGCAGACCGCACAAGTGGTGGTGCGTGATGGCCCAGGCGGGCCAATCGTGTACGACAGCACCTTGTCGTTCGTTGGTGACATCCCGACCGATTGGTACTCGTACTTCTTCTATGACGAAACCAGCCCCCGCAGCATCGGCATCTACGAGAACATTCCTCCGTACTTGACCGCCAACGTGACGGTGACGCTCACCAGCGGAACTGATGCAGAGCTTGGGGCGATGCTGTTTGGGCTTACCTCGCAGATCGGAACAGCCGAACACGGAGCCACTGCTGGAATCATCGACTACAGCCGCAAGACAACAAGCGCGGCTGGAGTGACTACGTTTGAGCAGCGGGCCTACAGCAAGCGCCTGTCTGTGAATCTGGTGCTTGACAGGACAGAAATGAACCGTGTGCAGCGTCTGCTGTACGGGCTGCGTGCAACGCCTGCTGTGTGGATTGCCTCAGAAGACACAACGCTTGAAGAAGCAGGGATTGTGTACGGCTTCTACCGCGACTTCACCGCAACGATTGCGTACCCCAACTACACCTTGTACTCCCTTGAGATTGAAGGATTGATATGACCATCACCGCACTGCCCACGCCGCCCACGCGCAGCGACCCGACTAACTTCGCAAGCCGCGCTGATGCGTTTCTGGCTGCGCTGCCGACCTTCGCGGATGAAGCGAACGCACTGGCAGCGGCTATGAACCTGAACGCCACCCAGGACACCAGTGCCACCAGCAACAGCATAGGAACCGGGGCCAAGACGTTCACCGTAAGCACAGGCAAGAGCTTCTTTGGCGGCATGTATATCCTGATTGCCGACACCGCAGCGCCGACCACCAACGCGATGATCGCCCAGGTTACAAGCTACTCGGGTAGCACGCTGGTGGTGAACGTGAAGTACATCATTGGCAGCGGAACAAAGACAGCATGGCTTATTTCTCAGTCGGTGCCATACGTTGAGCATATTGATGGCGTACCGGTAGGCGCAACGACCCCCGCAACAGGTGCGTTTACTACGCTGAGTGCAAGCGGCGCAGCGACATTGCAAAACAATGTTTATCTAGGTGCCGGGACTGTTGCAGACGGGGCATTGATATTCCGTAGAGCAAGTGACGGCGCGACAGTAGGGACTCATGTTGTCGATATAGCCAACTCGCAGATGAAGTTAACTTCTGGTTATGACAAGTTTGATTTTTACGGCAGCGCGGCATCTTTTGGCACTTGGACACCAACAGGCCTCTCCGTCACTGGCGCGCTGAGTGCGACGGGTGCGCTTAACTTTTCCGCTTCTGGATCAAGCCCTGCAAGCGGATACGGGGTCTACCAAAAGTCGGGGACAGGAACGGTAATCGTATCCTCTTACAAGACAGTTATCTCTAGCGATGGTGGTGTTACCGATCATGTGACCCTAGACACCAGCGGCAACCTCGGACTAGGTGTTACGCCTGTAGCTGGAGGTGGGATACTGCAACTTCCAGCTGGAAACGGAGTCACATGCCAAGGTGATAATACCAATTTCACGTCCAACGCGAAGTATGTCTCCGGCTGGAAGCGCATACAGGCTGGAATTACACCAGTCCGTTACGAGCAGGTTAACGGCGCAAGTACTTGGTACAACGCAGCAACAGGAGCCGCCGACAGCGTGATTAATTGGACGCAGGCGATGACGCTGGATGTTAATGGTTTTCTAATTGTCGGGCGTACATCATACGCATCAGGAAGCGCATCTTCAGGTACTTTTAAGTCAGCTGGAACTACTCTCTATGGTGTAACCATCGCCAATAGTTCCGCAACAGATACTGTTTTCCTGAATTTTCTAAACAATAGCGATACAAGCATTGGCTCTGTAACTCAATCAGGCTCCGCTGTTGTTTACAACACCACATCCGACCACCGACTAAAGCTCAACGTGCGCGACGCAAACGCCGCACGGTTTATGGATATTCAGTTCCGTGACTTTGAATGGGTTGACGGTCGCCACGACTGCGGTGTGATTGCCCACGAACTGCAAGCGGTTTATCCCGACTTGGTGTTGGGCGAGAAAGATGCAACGGAAGTACGAACGGTTGAGATTACACCTGCTGTTCCAGAAGTCAAAGACGAAGAAGGCAACGTAGTCACTCCCGCTGTACCGGCGGTTACTGAGCAACAGACATTCCCTGTTTACCAGCAAGTCAACTACATCGGGCTCATTGGTCGCATGGGTACTCGTATCCAGCAGCAACAGCGCACGGTTGACGCGCAAGCAGCGGCACTTGCAGCACTTGAAGCACGACTCACCGCAGCAGGAATCTAATCATGCAAGCACTAATCCAACGCCTTAAATCGCGCACATATTGGGTTGCTCTGGTCGGCGCACTGCTGACAGTTATCGAGGCTAACAGCGGCTTCTTCGGGCAGTACATCCCAATGCCCTACCGCACATACATCGTGATGCTGTGGCCTGTCCTGATGCTGGTCCTGCGTGAAGTAACAACCACTGCACTCGCTGAAAAATGATGGACACACAAACCGCCTTCAACATCGTGCTATCGCTAGTTGCTTTCTTGGGTGGTTGGGTGCTTAACTCATTGCGGGACAGCATCAAAGCCCTTCACGATTCTGATACTGCTTTGGCAAACAAGGTGCAGAAGATTGAAGTGCTGGTTGCCGGTCAGTACATCACCCGCGAGAGCTTCGACAAACTCGCCGCTGCCATCTTCACAAAGCTAGACCGGATTGAGTTGAAGGTCGATGGGAAGGTTGACAAGCCATGAACTTCGACCAGGCCTTCGACAAGTTGATCGGCCACGAAGGCGGGTATGTCAATGACCCGCGCGATCCCGGGGGCGAGACCAAGTTCGGAATCAGCAAGCGCGCATACCCCGACCTGGACATCGCGGGCCTGACCATCGACCAGGCCAAGGCGATCTACAAACGGGACTATTGGGACCGCGCACAGTGCGACCGGCTGCCCGCCGTTGTGGCGTTCCAGGTGTTTGACACTGCAGTCAACAGCGGCATCGGCCAGGCCATCCGCTTCCTACAGCGTGCGGTCGGCGTAGCGGACGACGGCCAGGTCGGCCCGCTCACTATCAAGGCCATCGGCATGGTGGAGCAGGAAGCCCTGGTGGCCAGGTTCAACGGGCAGCGGCTGGACTTCATGACCCGCCTGTCCACCTGGGATGTGTTCGGTAAAGGCTGGGCCCGGCGCGTGGCCAAAAACTTGATGGAGGTGTGAGCATGGACAAACTGACCAAGGCCGTTTTGTTTGCCGTGGCTCTTGTTTGGGTGGCTGTGGTTGTGAGCGTTGCGCGTGCGCAGGTGTTGGACCCCATCATCGACTACAGGTTCGTGCCGGAGGTCATCAAGAACGCAGACGGTTCTACCAAGCGCAGCACTCGCATCATCAATGCGTTCAAGAAGAAGCACCCATGCCCAAGCACAGGACTCACTTCTGGAGCCTGTCCAGGCTGGGCAATCGACCACGTTATTCCGCTAATCGCGTGCGGGGCTGACTCGATCAGCAATATGCAATGGCTACCGGCGACGATCAAATCCTGCGCTGGTACTCAGTGCAAAGACAGGTGGGAGCGCAAGGTCAACAAGTGCCCGTTGCCTGATGGCACGCCTGATGTTTCAGAGCTTCCGCTATGAGCAACCTGCCCAACGCCGAGAGCGTGCTGTCCCAGATCGACTTGCAAGACCCGCGCATCACCGAACTGGAAGCGGTCGGCATGGCGAAGATTCTCGCCAAGCGCGAACAGTACGTCAGGCAGGGCCGGTTTGAAGAAGCGCACGGTGCAGGCACGGCGGTGTGGCTGCTCTGGTTGACGCTCACCGAGGGGCGGCAGTACATCACAAATTGGGGAGACATCAATGGCTGACTTCTTGAAGACAATCGCGCCTATGTTGGGCACTGCGCTGGGCGGGCCTCTGGGCGGCGCTGCTGCCACGTTCATCGCCAACCGGCTGGGCATGGACGATCAGACCGTTGAGGCGGTGTCCAAGGCCATCACTGGCGGGAAGATGACACCCGACCAGATCAGCCAGATCAAGTTGGCCGAGCTTGAGTTTGAGAAGTTCTGCAAGACCAACGCCATCGACCTGGAGAAAGTCCATGCCGGTGACCGAGCCAGCGCCCGCGACATGCTCCGCGCGACAGGCTCCTATGTCCCTGCCATCCTGACCTTCGGCATCACCATCGGGTACTTCGTGGTGCTGCTGGGGATGATGCTGAAGCAGTTCACCGTGGCCGACTCCCAGGTCATGCTGATGATGCTGGGCCAGCTTGGGACAGCCTGGGGCGTGACCATTGCCTTCTGGTTCGGGACAACCCGCAACAGCCAGGAAAAGACCAACCTGCTGGCGAACAGTGCGCCTGTGAAGTAGGGACTGTCCCTAAACTGTCCCCAAAACTGCTGTCTCCATTGGGGAAAGTGGTGCCGGAGAGATGAATCTGAATCGTACAGGATAGTGTTCGATTCGTGAATTTTCCAGGGGCGGGGACAGTAAGAGTTCACTATCTTTCATGGTTTATCATGGTTGGACTGTCCCCAAACTGTCCCAACCATGCCCACCATCACCCAACGCGCCAACGGCTCATGGCAAGCCAAAGTGCGCCTAGCTGGGTTTCCCGCTGCCTCAGAAGTCTTCGATAGCAAGTCTAAGGCTTCCGCCTGGGGCTATGCCAAAGAGGCCGAACTGCGGGCCATGCGCAAGGGTGTTGCCAAGGCTACGCTCCAAGAAACCATCGACCGCTACCGGCTGGAAGTCTGCCCCACCATGAAGTCTGGTGCCAACGTGTCCTTGCGGCTCAAGTCGCTGTCGGCAACGCCTGGGCTACTACCAGTGCAGCGACAGGTGGCCGATGTCACAGCGGCTGATCTGAGCCGGTTCAGAGACACCCGCGCAGCACAGGTGAAACCGGCGACCGTCTTGAAAGAACTGGCAATCCTGTCCGGTGTGTTTGAGTCGGCCCGCAGGGATTGGGGCACCATCACCGTCAACCCGCTGGCAGACGTAAAGAAGCCGCCGCAGCCACCCGCCCGAAAGCGGCTGTTCTCTGATGCCGAGGTGGTAGCTGTCTTGGCGGGGTTCGGCTATGAGGAAACGGGGCCGATCACCAACCGAGTGCAGCAGGCAGGGTTAGCCTTGCTGCTGGCGCTGGAAACCGCCATGAGAGCAAGCGAGATGCTTGGCCTAGAGTGGGACAGGGTGCATCTTGATAAGCGGTATGTCACGCTGGAAGAAACCAAGAACGGGGACGCGAGGGATGTGCCACTGAGCAAAGTGGCCGTGGCGCTGCTGGAGCGCATGAAAGGCGTAGACAAAGAGATGGTGTTCACGCTGACACCGGCCACGCTGGATGTGCTGTTCCGCCGAGTGCGTGACCGGCTAAAGATCAAGGACTTGCACTTCCATGATTCGCGTGCAACTGCGGTAACCAGGCTGGCGCAGAAGCTGTCCATTCACGAACTGGCCCGAATGATCGGGCACCGTGACCTTTCTTCGTTACTAATTTATTATCGAAAGCCAGCGGAAGACATAGCTAAGTCGCTGGACTGACATGCTTCCATGTTTTTCCGCGCCTGACATAACTGACTGCTGTTTCAGTTACACCGTACCTATTAGCAAGTACCGCTAATGTTTCTGTTGAAGTACGAATATCAATAACCGCTTTGTCGGTAAGTTTTGCCTTCTTGTTAGCTTCGCCCTTTGGAATCCTATCTTTAAGCCTTGTGCTCCAATGATTTGCTCCGCTCTGCTTCCTAGCGTGGTCTTTATAGTCCTGCGCCCTGCCTTTTGAATGCATGTCAAGCATGTTCTCTTTATGGCTTCCCCACCGCAGGTGGTCTGGGTTAAAGCACCCTTTGTTATCGCAGATATGCATTGCACAGAGCGAAAAATCGTCGGGCTGTCCTTTTGACAAAACCAATGAGACACGATGCGCGGCAAAACTGAAGTGTTTACCGTCCTCGTAGTAACCCATCTGCCCGTATCCAGTTTGGACGTTTCTACTTTTAGGCCACTCCCAGCATTCATTCGATGGCGCAAATTCTGCGTAAATGTCACGCATCCTTTCTAGGATTCTTGGCGGCATTGGCTTCGATACTCTTTTGCTCATGATTGCACCCCAGCCCATGCCAGCACAGTTGAGCGGTCCCATCGTGGCTGCTTGAAGCGGTCCAGCTTGGGCGGGAAGCCTGGCTGGTGCTGGAGGTCGTTGCGCACATAGTTGACCGAGTACCCGAGCACGGCGGCAACATCCTCCAGGCTCATCACGATGGGTGGGTGGGCGCGTGAGAACACGGCCACCAGTTGTTCTACTTCTTGTTCGCTCATAGCTTTGCAAATCCTGAATCTGGTGGTGGGTAGTCTGCTTCGTCAATCTCAAACACACGGCGAATCTCAGCGGGGTCATGCACAATTTCCTGCTGTTTTTGTGCAGGTTGCTCGGATGCGCTCATCTTTTCGCAGATTCTGCGCACGGCATGGAGGAAGTAGTTATGGCTGTGCGTTGATTCGTAGTGCATAGCCATCAGTTCTTTGAGTACGTCTTCTACGGTCATGCTTCCTCCTTCACCAGCGGCACATCGCGCCATACGTAGCCTGTGATACCGCCAACGCCAGTGTGCGCCCACTTCTGCTGCAATACACGGATGGTCTGTTTTTGGTAGTAGCCAAACTCATCCATGTAGGTCTTTCCTGTTTCGCGCTCAACAAAGCGCAGTTCCACGGTCGGGGTCAAGATTGCACCTCCTTGATTGCTTCATTCACTTCTTTGGCATGAAACAATGCCACCATTGCACTGATAGCCACCCGCCGCTTTACAGCACCGCACTTCTCGCAAGCGCACACTT
>ERZ1034361.1059-NODE-1059-length-15672-cov-3.779801_pt1 | contig 15672 bp, 23 predicted proteins | sample MGYA00520617_ERZ1034361 | MGnify/ENA primary metagenome ERZ1034361 (study PRJEB33736, sample SAMEA104284507) | Azolla filiculoides | biome: Urban; feature: Water surface; material: Ditch water | place: Netherlands | collected 2015-10-28 | depth 0-0.1 m ... | reverse complement strand
CAAGGCGAATATAGACGGGGTTCATTTTCTCAGCCCTTTCAGGATTGCAAGGATTGCCGCGACCATCTGCGACCATATCGACGGCGTTAACATGACATGCGCAACGTGTTCGGTTTTTGTGGTTTTGTTAACATCAACCGGATTTGCTGACAGTTTCGGCGCTGTTTCTGTCGCCAATGCCTTGCCGAACTCAATCGCATAGCTTGCGATAAGATCGGCCCGATCCGTTCCATTCACCACCCGCCGCGCGTTGCGGAAATCATCGGGCAGGTAGTCAGACAGTTTCTTTCCCGTAAACCAGCCTTCCGAACACCCGCGCACGAGGATACGCGCGGCAATGTCGGGATTTAGCGCCGCATCAGGATTGGCGATCAGATCGACGCCCAGCTTGCCGCCTGCCTTGGTGTAATTCGCGCGCCCCGTGATCTGGACATAGCCGCGCCCACGATACCGAAATCCGTCGCCGTCAGCCTCTGGCGTGTTACCTAGTGCCTTCGCCAACTTGCCAGTGTCGTATTTGTCAAAATACCGCCGCCCTCCGTATTCGGTGATAGGCTGCAAGGTGTCGGCTGTCTCGTGTTTCGCCGTCGCCAGCAAATACGCGCGATGACTGATCGGTAGACCATCGGACGCGGCAAGTATGGTTTCAATCCCATTGACCTGCGATTGCTTCAAAACCCCGCCAAACATAGGCCGGATTGCATTCCAGAATGCTGCATTCACTTTGACCGCTCCTCAATAATAGTTTCGACCTTAACAAGCCGCTTATCCATTGACGTTAGCAGCGTTCCAATAGCGTCCAGCTTTTCGTTTACCGGATCGGCCTTTGGCTCAGTCTTTGCCGCCCGCGCGGTGGTCAAAATCCACCAGATGATAAAACCAGATGGGCCGAGATTTACCAGCACAGCCGGAATATCAGCGGGGTTCATACCTCAATGCCTCCACCATCAGGATCAGGTGAAACGGCACAAATAGCACCGATGGGTAAACACCTATCACAAATTGACCGCCCGTAAAACTGGCAGAATATGCCAGAGCGGCAAACTGAACCGCCTGAACCGCCGCGCCAATCGCCACGCGCATTGCGGTGACAGGTCTCAACAATCCGGTGATAATCATCGCTGCAGAAATTGACTGCACAGCAGCCCACCATACCGCAGGCCACTGGCAAGCCCATTCTCCCCATGTCTCAGGGCTAAAGCTATCCACCCCGAAGCCTGTGGATACCCAAAACAGCAGCCCAACCATCAGCAGCGCGCTTTCAATGCCCAACCACATCGGCCTGAAACGATCAAGCGATTGTGCCGTTAGCAGATCACGCCAGTCCACGCCGCGCTCCCATGACCATTAGATACGCGCCGCATCCTAGCATGAGCATAGGCCACCACCAAGGCCCGTAAAAGCATCCTAGCCATACCATGAGAGCATCCTCGATGCCGTCGCGCACGTCGCCGCCTCGGCCAATGTCGCCAGCCTCTTTTGCCAGCCAATAGGCCAGCGCCACGGCGAGGCCAGCAGCTAATCCATACCAGCCCAGAACGCTAGCCATCGCCGCGCCGATCATAGCATGGCCTAGACCCTGCACAGCCCTATCATAGGCCCCGTGCAGCGGCCCTTGCTGATTAGACGGGGTGCGGAGTTCTGCTAAGATGAGGCGAAGCATATTGCAAAGACCATGAAAATCGCCCCCACCAGCGTTGCGATAAAGTCGGCCAGTTCTGGCGTCCCATTGCCGCGCATGTCCCATGCTTCTTTCGCAATGCCAGCTACCGCAGCCAAGACAATGCCAGTGATCTGAGGATATCCCATCCATGCAGCCGATCCGGCGATGATAGCACCAGCCGCGACGTGCAGAAACTTGTCACGCATCAGCTTCCACCCGAACCAGACCGTTTTCCGCCAGCGTAGCAATCCAATGGTCGAATGGCGGCACACCATCTGCAAAACTGGAGACCATGACGGCAAGCAACGGCACGGCTTCCGGTGGCGGATCAGCCATCATGGCGAGGAAGCCTTCCGTCACATCGGCGCGGCATCCGTAGTGCGTTACTGGCGTAGTTCCAGAGGCAGACAGCGGCACGGAGAAGTTGCCGTCACCCCATCCTTGAGCCACGCCAAAGGCGTCACCAGCCGCGCGATAGGCATCCGGCAGGATCAAAACTGCGCTTGTCATAGCGTCACCTCCGGAGTGTTTCTGGCGATTAGGCTTTTCACCCGTGCGATGGTTGCGGCGTCAAGGTTCGGCCCGAAGCGCACAGCATGGCCGAAGTCTAGGCCGTTGAATGGCAGCGATGTGCCGCCGCGACCGTAGATGTAGGCTTGGTATGCGAGATAGTTGCCAGTGCCTTGGTCAGCGGTGGATTGAGCAACTTGGGTGCCGTTGATGCGCAGGGTGGCGGTATCTCCGGAAATGTCCCCAAGTCCCGTGAGGACGTTGGTGATTGGGGCTGCAAAAGATGTGGCAGAGATAGCCTGTCCGTCGCCTGTTCCCCTAGAGTTGAAGTAGTAGTTGGCCCCGGAAAGTGGGGCGGTAAGCGTAAATACCCCGTTCTGAGTGCCTGTTGTTCCCATCTCAGCCACGATAGCAGCCGCCGCATCCGACAGCTTCCGCACCCCTGCAAACACCTGCACCTTATCCGTGTTCGGCGTGATCGTCGGCGTCACATAGGCATCATCCACCCCGTCCGCTTGGACGTAGTAGCAGGACGGCACGCCCGCCTCTGTCACGTCATATTGCGAGTTGACGCGCTGGTAGGCGGTGGCGGTTGAGCCTATTTCGAGTTGTGCGCCCCAGATGAGGAAAGACGATGCCGCCGCGACGGGGCTATTCGTAGCAACCACCACAGAACGCGAACCACCAGCACTAGACGCAATGCTGACAGAAACGCGTGTCCATGTGCTTGTCGGCGTAAAAGCAGTGACAACACCCTCAAGAAGCAGCGCTTGTGCAATTTGGCTTGTGCCATCAGACTTGACCCACGCGGAAAACGTGTAAGCCTGTCCGGCTGTCAATGTTAGCGTCTGAAAAATTTGAGGAAAGCTACCGCCAGATGATACGAAACGATCTGCCGTTATTGACCCGTCTGGATCAGTGTCGTAATTAGCGGTCACTGTTGCGTTGGCTTTGCTCCACACCGCATTATCAAACTGCTCAGTATAAGTCAGCAAATTCCGCCGACCCGTCTTAGGCATCCATCCGTAAATCCCGCGCTTGGCGTCATTGATTGCGACTTCGTGGTTGCCTGCGAGTTCGCGGACGGAGATGTTGTCGATGGACCCCGTAAACCCTGCACTACCAGCGCGGGATTGAAATACCGTCACACCAGACGAAACCGCTTGGAAAATGCGAGTGAATGTCCCGCTAGATGCGTAACCGGACGATTGATCGTTGCCTACTCTGACCAGCAATGACCCGCTAGAAACAGTCACATCGAATGTGGCGCGGTAGAACTTTCCGGCTACAACAGAAGTATTGTCCGAATACGGGCCATAGGCGTTAGCCACAATTCCGGTCCCTACCAATGCTCCTGCGGTCACAGCCCAAGCACCGACTATGTCGGTCCAGCCCGTCGCACCAGCCGCAAAATCTCCATTCGTCACCAACTCAGGCCCAAGCGCCAACCCCTTCGACTTATCCAGCCGCAGCCCGACACTCTGCCCAGCAGCCGTTACAGGCGTGGTGCCTGCGCGGTCCTGATACAGGGTAGTTATGTCCCAAGGCTCGAAGGTGAAGCCGGGTTCTGCCTGACCGAATAGCAGGGATTGCAGCGTCCTATTTCGCTGCGGGCCAAATGGCGATGAAAACCCATCAAGCGGGCTGGAGATATCACGCATGGCTGACGAACACCGTTACCGGGCCATATGCGTAGACCCACACTCGATCACGGCTAGTCAGACCCGGCCAGATATCCGACAAGAGCGTGTTGCGCTCACCCTGCCCCGGATTATACCGGATTGACCCGTCAAATGTCGTTGGCGCGGTGGTGTCAGTCGTGGCCTTCACCATGATATGCGTCCCGCCTTTATTCTGGAACGTGATCTGCGATACGTCACTATCGGTGATCATAGTCCAAGTGTTTGCGGCGATATTCAGGTCGGTATTCTGTGCCATTGTGGCCTCCATTCATTTAGGACTAACGATGTTATACCATAACATGCGCTGAATTTACAGTCATGCGCGGTAATCGCGTCTCCTGAACATGTAGATTTCGCACGGTCCATTTGCAGACCCGATATTGTTTGGCGTCATTGAGAATTGCGCGCGCAGGATTTTTTGTGCAGTTGATCCATGCGCGACAAACAGCGTTTGATCTATACCAGCGCCCGGAGTGACAGTCGCAGAACTGTCAGCAAGACACGTCGCCACGGCAAGGCTGTGCGCCCGCAGAACCTGACGCGGTCGGTTGATTTCGACCCACCCGCTAAGGCCCGGAGTGCTAGTAACAGATCCGCCAATCGTCGCCGCAGATATTGCCTGCACACCAGCATAGGCTGCGGTGGTTTGTCGATACATGTTAATGCGCATCGTATTTGTCGTTCCAGATGATGCGGAAATATGGTTTAGCAAAAACGCATATTCATAACCATCCTCAAAGTCTGGGCTAGTTACAGTAGCCTGCGCCCCATTCACGGCGAATGAATAGATCAGCCCTGTGTTTGCGTCGCCAGCCGTTACCTTATTGTATGGATGCCATCCAGCCGCGACAACTGGCGCGCCTGATGTAGCCTCAGCAATAGCCAGCGGGTTATCTCGAAGCGCCTGAACGGTCGTAGCAAAAGGCTTTGCCCCAACTGCGACAAGTGCGTTTGAAATTGAGGTATACGTCGTCATATCAGATCCACCTGTAAGGCATCAGATTGCCAGCCCCATCCGTTCCATCCGCGTCAACCCAGCATCCAGTTTCTGCAATAGGGTCGGTGTTGCCATCCGCCACCCATTCCCACAGCAATCCTGCGCTTTCGTTATCCTCGGCAACAAAACGATAAACCCCGCCCTGCGATACCGTCTCAGCTGATGTTATCAGCCAAGCCCCGCTTTTGGTAGCCCCGTAAAAGTCAACGTCAAGGAAATGGCTAATCAGCAAAACGTCACCAGTCCATACCGACGCAATATCCTTGGCATCCAAGTTAAACGTGATCGACTTTCGAACATCCTTGAACCGCTGCAAATATGCGTTGCCAAGTGTTGACGCGATTACGCTTGTGTTGACCCATCGGCAGAATATTTCCTTGACCTTGCTTTCGCCGTATTGCCGCTCTTTATCAACGTCAATGATAGCCTCGCCATTGGCAAAGCTGAATTTGTCGGTGACGTTCAGTGTCGGGTTTCGCAAGCCATAATAGACATAGACCTGCGAAGCGCGGTCTTTTGGGTTTTCCTCAATGACCGCGCTATCTGCCACAATATTCGCAGCATCAGTCAAAGTTGCCGCGCTGTAATTAGGACGCTGGGCGCGCAGTAGGATTTTCTGCACCCGCTCATCCCACCAGACATTCGCAAGCCCCTGCTGGCACAACTCGCCAACCAGCTTTTGCACCTCAACAGGATCGGACAGATACGCGGTGAAATTGTAGATCGCCCGCCACTCGGCAAATTCCGCATCCCAATCAGCCTTTGTGATGTAGCCCGTTGGAATGCCGCCCCATGTCGTTAGCAGGTCATAGATGATATCGGTAAATGGCTCGGCCTCATAGGCTACCACCCGCTGCACCTTATCAAATTGGTTATGCGCCGATGCAGTGGTGTTCAACCGGCCACGCGTGACCCCGCTAAACGACACATTCGACCCTACCAGCGAAACCGACGTATAGGACATGATCTCGGAGTTGATCCGTACCCAACCGCTTGCCGCGTAGTCTGCAACCTCGGCCCCTGCCACCTCAAACGTAGTCGCAACCGCCGTCAATGCGGCAGACAGAGACCCCGGCGACAATGGCGGGCAAGTCACCTGAGTATCCGTCACCTTGCGCAAGATATCCTTGGCCGTGATCTGCACAGACGACCGTGACGCATCGATCTTTTCAATCGAGTATTCGCGCTTGATCATATCGGTCAGCGCATCGCCAAAGTAGCCATCATAAATCCGCATCACATAGCCCGTGTGATATGGATTTCGCACAAGCCATTTTGTCCAGAACGATCCGCGTTCCATCGGATCATAAGACCGCGATGATAGGTAAGGATCAAACCCCACATCGTTATATGGGAAGTCTTTGATTGCCACCGTTGCCACGGCCCGAAGTCCAAGCGGGGAAATATCGTCATTGCCTGCGCCCACATTCAGCACCGTGGGCGCGGTATCGACAGCCATCAGCGCAGGGATTGCAGACGATGGTTGAAACGCCAGCGCATCATTGATCCAGCGATTAGCGGCAGGCGCGACAAATCGCATTACCACTTCATCGGTAAGGTCCAGAGCGGCAAGGTATTTGCATGTCACGTCGGTGTTAAAGCACTTTTCGCCCGTGGCAAGGCATGGCGACGTGCCGAAAACGCGGCTGCACAATGGCTGCACAATCTCGACAATTTGCAGAGGCTCACGGGTGAAGGTCATTCGAGAAACCCCGTGATATTAAGCGATACCGCCATCAGATCGCGCGTCCCCATGTTCTCAGGCTGCGGAGTTTCATCGGTCCAGCACCATGCTACACTCTCTGGCATCTTGGACGGGTTTTGAATAAGCCCGAATGGGGTTTGCGGCAGGGTCAGGGCAAACGGCGCAAACGTGCTGCGATACCATGCAGCCGTGAGATTTTGCCACGGCATTGACGTTCTGGACGCCTGCCGCTGAATTGTGCGGCCAAGCCATTGCCCCGTCTCGCTGATGCTGTGCCGCGTTTCCACAAGCCGCGTTAGGCCGATCGGCTGGATACCGCCATAGACAGGCCGCTCCATTTGCAGCGACACACCTGCGCGGATGATACCGATCTCAGCCAAGGCCGATGCGCCCGTGATGGTCAGTTTGATTTCGCGGATGGTGTATGCCGTGCCTGCATTGTTGATCATCACCGCAATGGCGCTATCATCCGTCGGAACAACCGTTGCCCGCGTGGTATGCGCCCCGCCCACAGTTGACGCCGTGCTAATGGCGACCGTGCTGCCCGTGCTGCCAAGGTTATGCGCCGCGATGAATACCGTATCCACAGACGCATCCGCCGCCGTGACAAGGTTCCACGTTGCAGTCAGCGCCCCGCAGGCCCACCGCTGAAAGGTATAGTCATTCGTGGCATAGTCGCCATTGGTGCCGCCAGCCGTCACCGTGCCAGTGATCGGGCTATAGAGGATGCGCGCATGATTGAGCGGCTGATTTGCCCCTACAGTGTAGCCTGATGTTGATAGGGTCATCGCACCACCGCCTGAATGTTCATGCCGTTCCTGCTTGCCTGATTGAGTTGAGCGGCGATCTGCCGGACAATACGCTCCCCAAAGCCGAATTGGTCATTCGTCAAAGTGAAGTTGAGCGTTTGCGTCGGGCTGGATTGTGCCGCTGCTGCGCCGATAGACCCAGACGCGCCCGCGCTTGTCTTTGACCCGCCCTTGATTGCCTGCACGGCACCCATGCCAGCAGCAAGCACCTTTGCAGCCGCTGCAAACTTCGCCAGCGGATTAAGCCCCGGTGTTGCTAGGGTTTGTGCATAGGCCCGCCATGCGTTTATCAGCGCCTCAGCCGCGCCAAATGCCCGACCGATCTTCATCATCTTGTCATTTCCGGATGCCATGGCGTCGGCCATGGCCCCGAAGAATGCGCCAGCCTTTTGCAACCCGTCGCCATAGCGGTAAACGTCAATCTCGCTCATCTTGTCGGAGTGCTGTTGCTGGGCTTGCTCCATCATCGCGGCATATTCGGCTTGCGTGATAAGTCGCTGATCAAGCGCCGCGCGCAGGGTTTCTTGCTGCCGCGTGTAGCTTTCCAACTGCAACTGCTCTTGCGTCATGAGGCTATTTTGCAGAGTTTCCAACTCGCCGACGATTGGGTTTGTTCCACCGCCGCCTCCACCGCCGCCGCCCATAGGCATGTTGATTGTGCCACCGCCCGCGCCGCCGCTATACCCTAGCTTTGGCGGCGGGGCGTTGCCAACCTGCGCCGATCCTTCCGCCTTCAGTGAAGCCTGCGCCGATGCCGCATCCCATAGCTTTGCCGCAAGCGCTCCTGCATCGCTAATAGCCCCAGACAGCCAACCGCCGCTTGGGGCGTTTGCCACCATCGCTGCAATCGCATCTTTAGCGTCAAGAGTATTCTTGACCATGCCACCCATGCTTGACGTGATACCATCGACATTATCTAAAAGCCTGTTTGTCTCATCTCGTGCGGCACGATAATTAGAAAGCAGTTGTTGCTGCTCTGCAATTTGCGCATTTATTGATTTCCGTTGCAACTCAAGTGCAATGAGGGCTTTGCCAGTGGTTTCAGCCATTTGCGTCTCAAGCGCAATTCGTTCTGCCGTAAGCCGCTTGATTTCCTCAACGCTCGCGACTTCTTCTTGATCAACGCCAAGAGTGATTGCCGCCGCCTGTAGGCGGAAAGCCTCAGTCGCATCGGTCAATTCCTTGGTGGCAGCCGCAAGCGCCGCAGCCTTTTCGCTTGTGCCGCCAAATGCGGACATAAGCAATGGCAGAGCGATACCAGCCAGCAAGCCCGCAGCCGCACCAGCCGCACCAAATGCTAGGCCAAGGTCTGGCAACTGGATTGCCAGCGCCTGCACAAAGTTGCCCGTCGCCATTGTCTGCTGACCGACTTGCGAAAGCTGTTGCGCCGCACCGCGCAGCATGTTTGCACTATTGCCAGACGCCGTTCCGACATTGCCAAGCCCCGTCGCAAGCCGCGCCGATCCAGCGTTGGCCTTATCTGCCGCAACCGCAACCTTTCCAAGCTCGGAAGTGGCTGATCCGACCGCCGCCTTTAGGTCAGTCGCATCGCCCGTAATCTTGATGTTAAGCGCGCTCAGTTCGGCCATTCATCTTTTCCCTATGTTCCCTGCGCGCCTTGTCCCATTGGGCCTTGCTGAATCCGCCATCCTTGGCCTTGCCGCTTGATAGTTCCTCAATCCGGCGGCTTTCGACTATCTTGGCGTCTAGCTCAACCCACCAGTCATAGATCGGCAACCCCCAAAACTCGCTCGGCTGCATGTCCCAAGATCGGGCGGCTTGATATGCGGATCGCTCAAAAGCCGCCCAAGTTACTCCCCCGCCGCGTCCTTACCCTCTTCGGCTTGAGCCTCCTCAGACCGTGGCGTGACAATCAAGGCCAGATAATCAGAAGCAATCGCCTTGCCCGTCAAAAGCCCTGCATCAAAGACAGCATCCTGAACATCGGCCAGCGTCACCTTTTCACCCGCCGCCTTTGCGCCGATATGGATAATCACAGGCACGTTATCGACGGTAAATGAAAACTTCGGATGGTAAACTTGCCCGACCTGCCCCATCATTGCCTCTAGCGCGGCCTCACGGGCGATTGCCAGCGGATCTGCGACCTGCTTTGCAATATCCCGCGCTGCCCCGAAGTTCGCGGCCAGTTCAAGCCGCAAGCCGCCAAATTCAGCCGTCATTGATCGCATCAGGTTTCCTTACGGGTTGGTCGCGTTGTAGGTCAGTGTCCCGGTAGACATGAACGTAGCGGTGAATTCAACCGCACCATCACTCTCGCCAGTTTGCTCAAATGACGAACACAGGAAAGAACCAGTGATGTTGCCAGTGGTCAGCGGAAACTCGATATGCATGGTTTTCGCCGTGACGCTGCCCGCCATGATATCTGTAATCAACACCTGATCCGAAGAAATTCCGGAAACCGTTACCTCGATTGATCGCAGCCCCGGGGTTGCCAGTAGCGTCCGCCAACCTGCATTGTCGTCGGTGGTAACATCAACATAGTCGTTAGTGATGGTGTATCCCTTGGACCGTACCCCCACCAGCGTAGTCGGGCCGGAACCCCACTCAATCGTTAGATCACGCCCAGATGCGCCCGCCATTTATCAAGTCCCCGCCGTATAGGTTACAGTTCCGGCAGACATGAACGTAGCAGTGAATTCCACCGCTCCATCATGTTCGCCAGTTTGTTCGAAGCTGCTGCACAGAAAAGCACCCGCCAGCGTTCCGGTGGTGGTAGGCAACTGGACAGTGAGCGTCTCGCTATCAACCGTAGCTTCCATCATTTCAGCAATCAGGATTTGATCCGATGAAATGCCAGATACGGTGACTTCAACCGACCGCAGGCCGGGATTGGCAAGCAAAGTGCGCCATCCGCTATCGTCGTCAGTTGTCACATCGACATAATCGTTTGTGATTGTGTAGCCTTTTGACCGAACACCAACAAGCGTGGTGCTGGCCCAATCAATCGTCAAGGAACGGCCATTCGTGCCAGCCATGTCATGTCACCTTCTGTATGGTCAATCGGTATCGTTGTATTCCGTGCTTTGTCACCCCGTCAGGGTCGTCCATTGCCTCGGAAAACTCATGCAGGCAATCTAGCACAGAATAGCCTGTTTTGGAAAGGCTTGCGCGGTTTAGCCGATCATATGCGGCCTGCATGATGGTTTTGACTTGGTTAAATCCTTCGGCGCGCGACCAGAAGTGCAGCGTTACCGTGATTTCCGCTCCAACCTGATCGTCTGTGTCGAAAGGAACCCCAGTATCATTGCCCATGACGACATAGGGGAATGACGTGCTAGGCGCGCCCTCTGGCAGATATGGCGCGGTATCGAATAGCGAAACGCCAGACCCAAGATTACCTGTCAGGCGGTCAAAGATGATCTGTTGCGCGATGTTTAGGAAGCTCATTTGACGTAAGCACCTTTAACAACCCATCTTGCCATGCCATTCACAATCCTGATGGCGCTTTTTGATCCGATCAGTCTGCAAAAACATGCTGCCCTGATAAGATATATCGCCGCGCGAACGGCAATTATTCGATAACTCGGCATACAGATAGTGATGCTATGTTTCTCGTTCATTTCACCATTGCCTCAATACGCGCCTTCAGTTCTTTCTCAATGCCGACTTTCGCCCGCTCAAACGATGGTAGCAGCCAAGGACGCGCAGCCATCCGGCTTGTGCCAAACTCCAGCCAAGCGCCGTATTTAACTGCCGTGCCAACCTCGCCAGCCATGCTAGACGCCGTTGGCAGGATCATCCGCACCGATGATGCAAGACGCCCCGTATCCGTTGCAGGGTATGCCCCCGGCGCTGATGCGCGATGCGTTCGGTTCGGATTTGATTTCTGATAGACGCGACCACCGCCGCCGCTCTGAATGCCTGCGACCGCGATTGCATGGGTGTCCGTCACCAGATCGGTGATCACCTCACGAACCACATCATCCGCCTCGCCGACCAGCGCATTAAGCTGCCCAAGCAACTGCCCCATGCCGTCAAGATCAATGTTGATACGGGTCATTTGTGGGCTACCCCGCAATACTGGCAATATGTCGAATTCCCCCATGCGCCGCATCCAACACACTGAAGCAATGGCAATTGCTTTGGCCGTGTCGGCGTCGGTGGCGGCGGGCGATCATTGGTGGATCGCGGCTGGAGAACACCACAGCCCATTACGATGCCACCCCGTCAGCAATGCGCCAATCAAGCCAAGTCTCAGTCCCATCAGGATCGACCACGCCCAAGACCGCGTATTCCTTGGTATTCCAGACCACCTTTTGCGCCGCCGTGGCCCCGTCAAACCAGCGCGTTACCATCTTCATGGTGTTGCCCGGAACCGACCGCATAAAGCCCCACTTCTCAGACCCCGGCGCGGCGGTAATCATCGCCCGCGTTGCTGATCCCGACACGGTAGCCCACGACGTTGTAAAGCCGCCCTGCCCGTCAGCCGTGCGCGTCTTGGCTTGAATTGCCACAGTCTGCCGTAGCGCGCCGATAGGGTATTTCGCGCAGGTCATTCAAACCCCATCAGATCAAGACGACGATAAGCCCCCAGCATGGCCTTGCACGCCGCTGGCATCTCGCACCCTTCACGGCACTCATACATCGCTGCAACGTGGGTTTTTAGCGCCTGCACGATAGCGGCAGGAATAGGCGACGTGCCTGACACATAGCGGATTGCAACAGCGTCCACGCGCCTCAGATCGGAAGGCCAGCTTGATCCTTCATACAGATACACCCGCCCCGCATCAAAGCCATAGTTGGCCGATGAAAACACCGCGCTAGTGTTATCCCGCGCGTAGGTGGTAATCGACGTGATGGACGCCACCGGACCAAACGGCAGATCAATCACGTTGGGTGAGCCTTCGATAAACGGGACCGATACGACATGCACCCCCGGCCCGAGCCGATCCAGCCGGTCTAAGCTATACTGCGGAAATCCGTCCATCCGCAGTTCCAGCGTTTCCGCCACCAAAGACCTGCGGCAATACTGCCGAACCGCATCAGCCGCAGCATTGATAAATGCCTCGATCAGCGCATCATCAGCCGTGCCTTCGACATTCAGGAAGGCTTTGCAGTCCGCCACAGACACGGGCAGCGACGCAGGCGCGGTAATGATTGAAACCGTGCGGCGGTTATAGGTCATGGCTTGAACGTCCTCTGAATGAATATCGCCATGCTATGCACGGTCACGTTGACAGAAGGGGTCAGGAACAGTCTAGCACCATTTAGCCCGAATGTCCCTAGGGTGAAAAACGGCGCTGATATGGTTATCAGCGAAGGAACCCCGTTCCCCTTGTTTAGCGGGATGGATTGAGACGCAGCGATAAATGGCGATTCTTCTGTGCCAATGTCAGCCTCAAACGTCACATGATGCCCAGACCCCGCCTGCGCTTGCGTTACCGTGGCAGTCAGCCGCAGGTTATAGCACTCGCCAATGTCAGACGGTTTGAACCTGTTATCAGACCACACATCCTGCGGCATGCCATTGGCAAACAGCTTATTCGTGGTCGCGCCAAGCCCGTTGATTGTCAGTTGTGTCCGAACCCCGCCAGTAATGGCAAGCGGTGATCCGGCAGTGTATTGGCTATCCGCCACATTGACCCAACCGGATTGCAGATAGGGCAATGAAACATCAACCCCACCAGATACGCCAGCGATGCGCGCCAATGATTTCTCGGCAAACGTCGCAGGTCTGATTGATCGGATGATTTCGGAAAGCCGCATGTGGTATCCCCTGCGCTATGGATGGGGGCGGATTGCGCCGCCCCACACCATAAATCAGGTAGCAGCAGTTGCGGTGCCAACCAAGGTAGGCGGCAGGCTGGCAGCGCGCGACCGACGACCGATGACAAACACAGTTGCATCGGATGCGGTGGTGCCAGTGGCGGAAACGCGCACATAACGCTTGCCTCCGATGTAGCCAAGCACGCCTGCGATCTTGTCGTCGTCGGTGTCCAGTGTGGTCGTCACAGTCGCAACGCCATTTACGGCGTTAGTGGTCGCAACGTCCGTGAAAGACGCGGCGGTGGTCACATCGGCTTCTTGCAGCTTGGAAGTAAAGCCAGCAGCCGCGCCAGCATCCGTGACGGTGCCGTTGACGAAAGCGATTTCCAGAGCGTCAAAGCCCTGCATATCGACAAGCGAAGTGGTGACGGTCGAGGTGCCGGAAAGCGTCAGCTTGCCAAGAATGAGCCAAGACCCGTTGTTGAGGCTGTCAAATTTTGCCATGGTAAGGTCTCCTTATGCCGAGGCTTTGACGAGTTTGATTGCGTCAAACGAGGTGACATCGCCACCAGTCCGACGGCGCAGGCGGAATACGGTGTAGGGGTCAGCCGTGAAGGGGTCGCGCAGCACTTGCATGCCGATCCGGTCAAGGATCGTATAGCCGCGCCCAAAGTCACCATACGCGGCAATAAGGTTGCTGCCAGTGCCAATCGCCTGCATGTCGTCACAGAAGATCACTCGCTTGCCAAGAAGCTGCATGGCGGTGTTGCCATCGCGCAGCATGGTTTGGCCGAAGTAGAAGTTATCGGCCCCCTTCAGCTTCAAAACCGCGCCGAACGATGCGCGCTTCATAAGCCAAACGGCGTTGGCCTGATAGTCCTCTTTCAGCGCGGCTTGCGCGTCAATCAGGCCGTCAGCGGTGAACGTGGTTGCGGCACCAGAGTTGACTTGCTCCAGCTTGTCGCGCTCATATACGCCAGCCGATGCCCATGCAGAATAGGTCAGAAGACCGCGCGGCTTGTTCACGCCAGTGCCAGTGAAAAACGCGGTATTCTCGCTGCGAGCGATCTTGTCCGCACCTTTGCCTTGCAGCCACCCTGCCAGATCAAAGTAGGCATCTTCCAGCATGTCGGCGGTTGCGTTCATCTTGGCGGTGATATCGTGCGCCACGATTTCTTTCTGCCCCACGTCCGGCGTATCTTCAGTGGCGACGGCGCGCTCACCCGACCACTCCGCCGATCCTTCATCGTCATCGATCAGGAACGTGCGCGATTTTGCGCCAGTCTGCTCAACATTGGCGACCAAGCGCAGCGGCGACGTTTCAAACACGCGGCCAACAACGGTAGCCGACAGTTCAGGCATGACAAGGAAGCCGCCCTTGGGGCCGGTGTCCGTTGCCATTGCGCGGATTTCAAGCGATTGCTTGCCTTCCTTGCGGGCAAAGTCATTCAGATCGGCGTGGGCTTTGCTTTCGTCAGCCTTGCCGTTGCCCATGTCGCCGCGCTGGATCATTGCTTCAAGCGCAGCCGCCTTGGCTTCTATCGCTTGCAGCTTTTCCATTGCGCCAGTGACTTGCGCGGCCATTTTGTCGAATTTGGTTTCATCGACAACATCGCGGTTTTTCACCGCCTCGACATCCGACCGAAGCGCGGTGAACGCAGTGTTCACGCCCTCAATCAAGCTCTTGATTTCATTCATGTCAGACATTTGCCAGACCTTTCAGGAGTTGTTGCAGTTGCTTTTTGACTTCTGCCTCAGCGTCCCGCTGATCTGCCGCGTCAAGACCCATGCCCGAAGCGTCCCGCTTCTCAGCCCAAGCCTTCCACCCATCCGCCGTGATGATCTTTGCATCCCAGCGGGAAAACCCTTGCGCGCGCAGCATCGTTTCAAACGCGCGCTCTGTCATTGCCGATTTAACGCTCTGGACAACCGCCGCCTGATCTGCCGGAATAGTCACGAATGACACTTCCCATAGATCAACCTCTTTCAACAGGCGAGTGCCACCTTGCACTACTTCATCCGCAATAGTGCGAAAGCCGATAGATAGACCATCAATCGCGCCCATAGAAAGCAACTCATACGCTTCCATGCCGCCTTCGGTTTTCATCGCCAGACGGCCTTGAACAAACAAGCCCTTGGCATCCTCACGCACATCGTCCCAAACGCCGATAGGTTCATCCATGTCATGCTGCCAAAGCATCTTTGGCTTGCGCTTTGCCAATGACTTAACGAAAGCCCCCGGCATAACCGTGTCGCCGTATGCGTCAACACCGCCGAAAACAGATCCATAGCCGGACACAACGCCAGCGGCATCGGCTTTCAGTTCAAGCGTGAGTGACTTAAATTCCATGCCGCGCCTCATACGTTTGCGATGTTATACCATAACTAGACAAGCCGTGCAATCATTCGCCAGATTTAGGCCAAGGCCGACCGACACGGCGATACACAAGTGAGCATCTGCAAGAAATTACGTTAGCAGCCGATCCATTAGGATCACCCGGACCAGTCATGAGTTCAAACGATCCGCCCTTGCTTGGCACGGAAAACAATTCATCCGGCCCGACCGTTACTTCCTTCAT
>ERZ1034361.1057-NODE-1057-length-15741-cov-3.003703_pt1 | contig 15741 bp, 14 predicted proteins | sample MGYA00520617_ERZ1034361 | MGnify/ENA primary metagenome ERZ1034361 (study PRJEB33736, sample SAMEA104284507) | Azolla filiculoides | biome: Urban; feature: Water surface; material: Ditch water | place: Netherlands | collected 2015-10-28 | depth 0-0.1 m ... | reverse complement strand
GGGCACGAGGTCCTTTGCCGGGTCGAAGGGCATGCGGGGCAGCAGGGTCGGGTTGACGGTGAAGCCGGTGGCATCCAGCAGCAGCGTGGTGCCGTCGGGCGCCGCCTTGGCAACGGCCGCTGCGCCGATGGTGCCGCCCGCACCAGGACGGTTGTCCACGAGTACGGGGGTCTTGAGCCGCTCGCCCAGCTGGAGGGCGACCATCCGCGCGGTCTGGTCCGCAGCACCGCCGGCCGAATAGGGCACCACGAGCTTGATGGGGCGCTCGGGCCAGCCTTGCGCCAGGGCGGCGGGGGCCACCCAGGGGGTTGCCGACAATGCCAGCAGCGTGAGCAGCTGGCGGCGGGTGTTTGCGTGATGCATGAAGGTCTCCATCGATTCTTTTTTGGGGTGACTCACACTGTTGCGATCGGTGTGGCAGGGGAGCCGACCGCGCCCGGCAGCCGCAGCGGCGGCGCGGTCAGCAGGAAGCGGCTGCGCCGGTGCTGGCGCAGCCAGCGGGCGAGTTCGGTCAGGTACCAGAGTTCGCCGAGGTGGATGCCGTTCTTGAACAGGCAGTGTGCGTGCAGCGGCAGGCGCGGCTGGCGCAGCGGCTGGCCCGGCTGGGCTGCGCTGGCCAGTTTGGGTACCACCAGTTCGACGGCCGGGTTGTCGGCCAGCAGGCAGGCCAGGCGGGTGTCGGTGATCCAGTTGAGCAGTTTGGCGTCGTGCCCGTCCAGGCCGCTGCCGATGGCGTGCAGGTGCGCCACGTCGGGTTGGCGGTGCATGGCCAGCAGCGTGTCGGCAAAGCCGGTGTGGATACACACCATGTCACCGGCCTCGACCTCCACACGGTCGGCGTCCAGCATCCGCATCAGGGCGTCGTAGCCCACGGCCTGGCGCGTGCGGCCGATGTGGTGTTCCAGGTCGATCAGTACGCCACGGCCCTGTGCGCCGTGTTCGGCCAGTACGGCGATGCTCATCACGCCGGCCTCGGGCTGCGGGTAGCGGGCCCAGGGCGCGGCGGAGTTGGGGTCCTCGATGCCCGGGCGGATTTCCTCGCCAGCCCGAAACCCGTTGTAGAACACAGCCTCGGCCATGCCGTCGCCATCCGCATCGAAATGGCTGCCGACATGGGCAAAGCTGTCCCACTGGGTGGAGTACTGCAGGCTCATGAGCACCACGTCGTCGTTGACCACGTCGGTCAGGTCCGGATCTTCCGACTGGTACGACCAGCAAAAGCCCTGCTGCCCGGCGCTGGCGCCGTCGCGCAGCACGCTGTAGCGGCGCGGCGGCATGCGGCGCGGGTTCATCGCCTGGCCGCCGGGCACGTCCAGCGGCAGCGAGAGGCAGAAGGTCCTGCCCTCCTTGACCTCGGCCACGCCCTGCAGGACTTTGGCGGCATCGACCAGGTTCATGCGGCCGCGCTGGTCATCGGGGCCGAATTCGCCCCAGTGGCTGCCGGGCGGCGCGTGTTTCCAGCGTGGGGGTGCCATGGCCGGTCAGGCGGTGGCGGCCGCGCTGGCCCGGGCCAGCGCGGCCAGCGTGTTGTTCGCAGCAGCCACACCCATGTTGATGTAAGCGTCGCTGGTCACGCCGCCGATGTGCGGACTCAGGATGAAGCCGGGCTGGCCGTGGAAACTGTGCGGCGCGGTCATCGGCTCGACGGCGAAGCTGTCCAGGCCCGCCATGCGGACCTGGCCCGACTGCACGGCGGCCAGCAGGGCCGGCTCGTCGATCAGGCCGCCGCGCGCGGTGTTCACCACGATCACGCCCTTTTTGCAGCGGGCCAGCGTGTCGGCGTTGAGCAGGTTGCGGTTCTCGGCCGTCAGCGGGCAATGCAGCGAAATCGCGTCGGATTCGCGCCAGAGCATGTCCAGATCGACGGTTTGCACATACGGCGGCAGGTGTTTCGCAAACGGGTCGAAGCCGATCACGCGCAGGCCCATGGCGTCCGCCATCTTCGCAAAGCGCAGGCCGATGGCACCCAGGCCGACCAGCCCGAGGGTGCGCCCGCCCAGCTCCAGGCTCTTGTGCGTGGCCTTGTCCCAGTGGCCGGCGTGCATGCGTGCGTTGAGTTGCACCACCGACTTGGCGCAGGCCAGCAGCAGGGCCAGCGCCTGTTCGGCCACCGCAGCGGCGTTGGCGCCGACGGCCGAGGTGACTTCAATCCCGCGTGCCGCGGCCGCAGGTTTGTCGATGGTGTCGGTGCCGCTGCCGTGTTTGGAGATGACCCGGAGCGCGGGTGCCGCGTCCATCACCTCGGGGGTGATGCTGCTGTAGCGCACGATGATGCCCGCGGGGTTGTGCTGCCGGGCGAGTGCGATGAGGTCCGGCACCTGCGGGGTTTTGCCGGCGTAGACGATCTCGAAGTCCTGGAGCAGTTCCAGTGCCTGCGGGGCCAGATCGGCGGCCGTCACCAGGATGACCGGGCGGGTGCTCACAGCGACTCTCCCTCTTTCAGGACGCCGGCTGTGACCAGCGAGGCCGTCAGCCACGATGCGCTGGTCTTGCCTTCCTTGATCTGGGCAATGCGTTTGGCCTCGGCCGCCACCTTGTGCGCGGCCAGCGGCAGCAGGGCTTCGACCTTCTCGCGCTCGATCACCACCACGCCGTCGCCATCGCCAATGATGAAGTCGCCGGGATGGACCGTGACGCCGCCCACCGAGACCGGGTGGCCGATGCGCCCGCCCACCTGCTTGGTCGGGCCGTTCGGGTTGGTGCCGACGGAGAAGACGGGGAAGTCCATTTCGTCGAGTTCCAGGCTGTCGCGCACCGCGCCGTCGATCACCACGCCGGCCAGGCGGAGCTGCTTGCACGCCGTCATCATGATGGTGCCCATCAGGGCCGAGGTCTGGTCGCCCTTGCCGTCGATGACCAGCACGTCGCCCGGTTGGGCCAGGGCCAGCGCGGCATGGATCATGAGGTTGTCGCCGGGGCGCACTTCCACGGTGAAGGCCGGGCCGGCCAGTTTCATGCGCGGTCGCAGCGCCGTGATGCGACCGTGCAGCGCGCCGCGCCGGCCGGCGATGTCCGAGAAGATGGCAGGTTGGTACTGTGCGGCCTGGGCGACGATGTCGGCGGGGACGCGGGGAAAGTCTTTGATGATGTCGGGAGTTGGCATGGGAAATCCTGAAGGAAGGGATAAATGGCGGAGACGTGCGGTGGCATGGCGCGGAGACCCGGCGGCTCAGTCCACCTTGGCGCCCGACTCCTTGATGATGGGCGCCCAGCGTGCGATGTCGCTCTTGATGAGAGCGCCGAATTGCTCGGCCGAGCCGCCCAGCACGTCGGCGCCCTGGTCGCCCAGCTTCTTGCGCACGTCAGCGGCCTGCAGCGCCTTGTTGACCTCGACGTTCAGGCGGTTGACGATGTCTTTCGGCGTGGACGCGGGAGCGACGAAGCCAAACCAGGTGGCCGCCTCAAAGCCCTTGTAGCCCGACTCGGCGATGGTGGGCACCTGCGGCAGGTCGTCCACGCGGTTCAGCGAGGTCACGGCCAAGGCGCGCATCTTGCCGTTGCGGATGTGCCCGATCAGGGTGGGCACCGAGGACATGTAGAGCTGTACCTGTCCGCCGATCACGTCGGTGGCGGCCTGGGCTGCGCCTTTGTAGGGCACGTGGGTGAGCTTGATGCCGGCGGTCTTCTGGAACAGTTCCCCGGCCAGGTGCGCGACGGTGCCGTTGCCGGAGGAGGCGATGTTGAGGCTGGCCGGCCTGGCCTTGCTCGCATTCACCACATCGGCCAGCGTCTTGAGCGGTGAATCGGCCGCCACCACCATGACCATGGGTGAACTGGCAACCAGCGCCACGGGCGCGAGGTCCTTGACCGGGTCGTAGGGCAGTTTGCTGTAAAGCGTTGTGTTGATGGCCAGGTTGCTGGTCTGCCCCAGGGCCAGGGTGTAGCCGTCGGCCGCTGCCTTGGCCACCGCGTCCACACCGAGATTGCCGCCGCTGCCCGGCTTGTTCTCCACCACGAAGTTCCAGCCCAGCGTGCCCTGCAGCTTGTTGGTGACTTCGCGCGCAATGATGTCGGTGCCGCCACCGGCCGGGAAGGGCACGACGACCTTGATGGGCTTGGTGGGGTAAGCCTGTGCCAGGGCCGATCCGGCGGCCAGCGCCAGACAGGCGGCGAGGGTGTAGCGATGCAAAACGTTCATGGGTGTCTCCTTGTGGTCCGGGATCAGGTCAGGCCCGGAATGCCTGAAAAATGACTGGGTTGGAATGTAGCCATGCGTTGCGTTCAGTGCAATAATGGTCCATCTAGTGAAACATGTCACATCAGGTGAACCATGAAAAATGCGCCCGAAAGCGCTGCAGGCGCTGCCCTTGGGCAGGCTGATGCCGATGTCGCCACGGCGGGGGGCGTGACCGCGGTGACGCGCGCACTGCGTCTGCTGGAAGCCTTTGGCGTGGACGACCCCCACCTGTCACTGGCCGAGTTGAGTCGGCGCACTGGCATGCACAAGACCACGGCCCTGCGCATTGCGCGCACCCTGGCCTCGGACAACTACCTCGTGCAACGTGAAGACGGCAACTGGCGGCTGGGCCGCGCGGCGGGCTGGCTGGGTGCGTGCTACCAGGCCACGTTTGACGTCCACGATCTGGTGGAGCCCGTGCTGCGCGACCTCGCCGTCCAGACCGGAGAAAGCGCGTCGTTTTACGTGCGCGAGGGCAACCAGCGCACCTGCCTGGCCCGGGTGGACGGGCCGCGCACCATCCGCCACCATGTGCGCGTGGGCATCGGGCTGCCGCTGGATCTGGGTGCGCCCGGGCGCGTGATCCTGGCGTTTTCCGGGGAGCCTGGCGAGCCCTACGAGTCCATCCGCCAGCGCGGCTACCACCTCTCGCTGGGCGAACGCGAGCCCGAGGTGTCGAGCGTGTCGGCGCCGGTCTTCGGCATGCACTGGCGGCTGCTGGGGTCGGTGTGTATTTCCGGGCCCACTTCCCGCCTGAACGAAGAACGCCTGCAGGAACTGGCCCAGACCATCATCCGGGCGGCGAACCAGTTGTCGTATGCGCTGGCGGGCGGACGGGCGCCACAGGCGCCTGTGCCGGCGAGCGGTGTGGCGGCCTGGCACCCTTGAGGGCGCGCCAGAGGGGCGCCCATGGAGTGGCAGGGCCATTCAGCAATCATTTTTCAATGAAAAGTGCCTAATCCCATCGCCAAGTGGTCATTTGATGCTATTGAATTTAAATTGATTTCGTCGCTCTTCCGCGGCCCCCAACGGCCGGCGCTGCTAAGCTCGGCGCATGCCTGACGCCCGCCTGTCCGAACTCTTCACCCACCGTCCTTTCGTTCGTTTCTGGCTTGCCCGCCTGGCGGGCATCACCGCCAACCAGATGCTCATGGTGGCGGTCGCCTGGCATGTGTACGACCTCACGTCCAGCGCCTGGGATCTGGGGCTGGTCGGGCTGTTCCAGTTCGTGCCGGCACTCGTCATGACGCTGCCGGCCGGGCACCTGGCCGACCGGCTGCACCGGGGCCGCATCTTTGCGGCATGCATGCTGGGGCAGGCGCTGGTGGCGGGGCTGCTGGTGGCGGCCACGCAGGGCGGGTTTGCCACGCGCGAGCTGATCTTTGGCGTGTCGATCGTGCTGGGCGTGGCGCGGGCCTTCCAGATGCCGGCTCAGCAGGCGCTGACTCCGCTGCTGGTGCCGCCGGCCCTGCTGCAGCGTGCGATCGCCCTGAGCAGCACCGGTATCCAGGCCGCCGTGATCGGCGGGCCGGCGCTGGGCGGCGTGCTGTATGCCGCGGGGGCCACCACGGTGTACACCTGCTGCGCGGCGCTGCTCCTGCTGGCCTGCGCGCTGACGTTGACGGTGCGCTACCGCCATGTGCCATCCACCGAGTCCGCCACTTGGCGCACGGTGCTGGCGGGCGTGGCTTTTGTCTGGCAGCGCAAGGTGTTGCTGGGCGCGACCTCGCTGGATCTGTTCGCGGTGCTGCTGGGCGGTGCCACCGCGCTGCTGCCCATCTACGCGCGTGACATCCTGCACACCGGCCCGGCCGGCCTGGGGCTGCTGCGGGCGGCGCCAGCGTTTGGCGCGCTGGCCATGTCGCTGGTGCTCACGCGCTGGCCGCTGGAGCGCCGGGTGGGCCACCGGTTGCTGGGGGCGGTGGCCGTGTTTGGCGTGGCCACCGTGGTGTTCGGCCTGTCCACGCATTTTGGCCTGTCGCTGCTGGCGCTGGCCGTCACCGGCGCGGCGGACAACATCAGCGTGGTGACGCGCCTGACGCTGGTGCAGCTGGAGACGCCCGACGCCATGCGCGGGCGGGTGGCGGCGGTGAATTCGATCTTTATTGGCGCATCGAACCAGCTGGGGGAGTTCGAGTCCGGCGCCACGGCCGCGCTGTGCGGCCCGGTGGGCTCGGTGGTGATGGGCGGCGTGGGCACGGTGCTGGTGGCCGCGCTGTGGCTGCGCCTGTTTCCCGCGCTGGCGCGGCGCGACCGCATGGTGTGAGCCTGCGCGGGCGCCGCTGACGCTGGTCGGGTGTGGCGTACAGGGGTCAGGGGGCGTGCTGCAGCAGCGCCTCGATCTGCAGGTCTTTTTCTTCCCAGAGGTCGGCCAGCCAGCGCTGCAGCACGGCACGGAAGGCGGCGTCGCCGTCATAGTCCCCTTCGCAGAACGCGGCCGGAATGGCCACCTGCCGCGCCCGCAGCACCACGCGCGGCGTGGTGCCGCACAGGAACTGCCAGAACGTGGGGGCGCCGCCGGGGTAGACGATGGTGACATCCACCAGCGCGTGAAATTGCGCGCCCATGGCGTTGAGCGCCAGGGCCAGCGCGCCGGCCTTGGGCAGGAGCAGGTGCCGGTAGGGCGAGGCCTGGGCCGCGTGCTTGGCCTGCGTGAACCGCGTGCCTTCGGCAAAGTTCATGACGCTGGTGGGGACGAGTGCGAACTTTTCGCAGGCGCGGCGCGTGGTGTCGCGGTCCTGCTGGCGCAGGGTGGGGTTCTTGCGCAGCGCGGCGCGCGAATGCCGTTTCATGAACGGGAAGTCCAGCGCCCACCAGGCGAGACCAATCACCGGCACGTAGATCAGCTGCTGTTTCAGGAAGAACTTCAGCAGCGGGATGCGCCGGTTCATGACGTGCTGCAGCACAAAGATGTCCACCCACGACTGGTGGTTGCAGTTCACCAGATACCAGCCGCGGTAGGGCAGTTCCGCCACGCCCTGCACGTCCCAGGCGGTGCGCTGGGTCAGCCGCATCCAGCCGCTGTTGCAGGCGATCCAGGCCGTGGCAATGGCGTTGAGCCCGGGGTCGATGCGCAGGCGCACTGCCTTGAAAGGCAGCACCAGTTTGACCAGGGCCAGCGCAAACAGCAGCGCGCACCAGAACAGCGTGTTGAGCACCAGCAGCAGCAGGGCAATGACGCCCCGGACAAAGGGTGGCAGAAATCCGAGCATGGTCTTGACCTGTTGAAGGAACGGCGCGGCCATTCAGTCGCGCAGGAGTCGCGCGCGGGCTGCAAAAAAGATTATGGTGCGCATTGCCCCGGACTGTAGCGCGGCGGCGGATGCGCGGCAGGCCTGTGGGCGACAGCCCGGCCGCGGACCCAAGGAGAACCCCATGAAAACATTGAGCGGCATCGACGGCGCCTTTCTGCACCTGGAAACGCCCGAAACCCCGATGCACGTCGGCTCGCTGAGCCTCTTCGACCTGCCCGAGGGCTACCACGGCGATTTCCACGCCGACCTGCAGCGGCAGATGAAAAAGCGCCTGCACCTGGTGCCGGTGTTCACCCGCAAGCTGGCGCCCATGCCGCTGCAGTTTGCCAACCCCGCCTGGGTTGCAGACAACCGGGTCGATCTGGACTACCACGTGCAGCGGCTGACGCTGCCGGCGCCCGGCAGCCTGGACCAGCTGGAAGACTGCGCCGGGCGGCTGCACGGCGAGCTGCTGGACCGCAGCCGCCCGCTGTGGCGCCTGTACGTCATCGACGGGCTGCAAAGCGGCCAGGTGGGCTACTACATCAAGGTGCACCACGCGGTGCTGGACGGGCAGGCCGGCGTGCAGTTGGCGCAGGCGTTGTTTGACGTGACACCCAAGCCCCGGGTGATCCCGCGCGGCACCGTGCGCCATGCCGAGCCGCCCGGCATGCTGGCGCTGGCCGCCGCTGCCCTCAAACACGACGCCGGGCAGTACGTCAAACTGGTGCGGCACCTGCCCGACGTGGTGAATGCGCTGGCCGGCATGTTCGGCGCCTCCGCCCCCCAGGAGGCCAAGGGCAAGCTGGGGCAGAACTTCTCCTTCGGCCCGAAGACGCCGCTGAACGGGCCGATCACCGGCGCGCGCGGGTTTGCCGCCGCGACGATTCCGCTGGAGACCCTCAAGACGCTGGCCGAACGCCACGAGGCCAAGCTCAACGACGTGGTGATGGCCCTGTGCAGCGGGGCGCTGCGCCGCTACCTGGCCGATCACGGCGGCATTCCGAAGAAACCGTTGACCGCGTCCATGCCGATCTCGCTGCGCGCCGCCGGCAACACCGAGTACAGCACCCAGGCCACGCTGAGCCTGGTGAACCTGAACACCCAGATCGCCGACCCGGTCAAGCGCCTGAAGGCCATCCGTGACGCCTCTGGCGCGGTGAAGGCGGTGGCCAAGCGGGCCCGACGCGTGATTCCGACGGACTTTCCGTCCATCGGTGCGCCCTGGCTGCTGCGCGGGCTGGCCGAACTGTATGGGCGCTCGGGCCTGGCGGGCGCGATCCCGCCGATCGCCAACGTGGTCATCTCCAACGTGCCGGGCCCGCAGGTGCCGCTGTACGCGGCCGGCGCGCGCATGGTTCGCTACTGGCCGCTGTCCATCGTCGAGCACGGCGTGGGGCTGAACATCACGGTGATGAGCTACGCCGGCACCATGGGTTTTGGCTTCACCACGGCGGCCTGCGCCGTGCCCGACGCGCGCGCGCTGTCGGCCGCACTGCTGGCCGCGCTGGACGAACTGGTGGCTGCGGGCGCAAGACGCCCACGCAAAGCCCCCGGTGTGGCGCGCGCGACAGGGGAAATTGCCCCTGCCGCACTACCATCCGCCGATTCCGGCCCGGCGGCAACGTCGCTCAAGGCCCCCCGCAAAAGCAGACGAAAGACTTCCGATGACCAAACCGTATGACCTCGTTGTCCATGGCGCCACCGGCTTCACCGGCCGGCTGGTGGTGGAATACCTGTTGCAGCGCTACCCGGCGGGCAGCGGCCTGCGCTGGGCCATGGGCGGGCGCAGCGCCGGCAAGCTGGCGGCCGTGCGCGACGAAGTGGGCGCGCCCGCCGACACGCCGCTGGTCGTCACCGACAGCACGGACCCGGCCAGCCTGCAGGCGCTGATGGCGCAGACCCGCCTGGTGCTGACCACCGTCGGCCCCTACCAGCTCTATGGCAGCGCGCTGGTGGCGGCCTGCGCCGCCAGTGGCGTGGACTACGTGGACCTGTGCGGCGAGCCAGCCTGGATGCGCCAGATGATCGACGCCCACGAGGCGCAGGCCAAAGCCAGCGGCGCGCGCATCGTGTTCTCGTGCGGTTTCGACTCGATCCCGTTCGACCTCGGTGTGTTCATGCTGCAAAACGAGATGAAGGCCCGTTTCGGCCATCCGGCCCCCCGGGTGCGTGGGCGGGTGCGCAAGATGAAGGGCACGTTCTCAGGTGGCACCGCCGCCAGCCTGAAGGCGACGATGGCCGCCGCCACCGACCCCCGCGTGCTGGACCTGCTGCGCAACCCGTTCTCGCTGACGCCCGGCTTCGAAGGCCCGCGCCAGCCCTCGGGCGCCAAGCCCATGCTGGACGAGGCGCTGGGCCTGTGGGTGGCGCCGTTTGTGATGGCCGCCATCAACACCCGCAACGTGCACCGCTCCAACTTCCTGCTCGGCCAGGCCTGGGGTGCGGACTTCGTCTATGACGAGATGCTTGTCACTGGCGCCGGCGAGAAGGGCGAGGCGATCGCCAAGGCTGTGGCGGCCGACAAGTCACTTGGCGCCGAGGGCGGCCCCAAGCCCGGCGAGGGGCCGTCGCGCGAAGAGCGCGAAGCCGGCTTCTACGACGTGCTGTTCCTGGGTGAAGACGCCGCCGGCAACCAGCTGCGTGTGGGCGTCACCGGCGACCGCGACCCCGGGTATGGTTCGACCTCGAAGATGATCACCGAAGCGGCGGTCTGCCTGCTGCGGGATGCCCTGGACACCCCCGGCGGCATCTGGACGCCGGCGTCGGCCATGGGCGGGCGCCTGATGCAACGGCTGCAGGCCCACGCCGGCCTGCACTTTGCGGTGGAAGCTGGCTGAAGCGGCCCCTGCCGCGCCCGCCCGTCAGGGCGTGGCCGGGTCCCGCGTGGCGCTGTAGATGTGCCAGACCGCAAAGAACATGGCGGCAATCGCCGGGCCCACGACGAAGCCATTGATGCCGAAAACCGCCATGCCGCCCAGCGTCGTGATCATCACCACGTAGTCGGGCATGCCGGTGTCCTTGCCCACCAGCAGCGGGCGCAGGATGTTGTCAATCAGCCCGATGACCAGCACGCCCCAGGCCACCAGCGCCACGCTTTCCCAGAGGGCGCCGGTCATGAACAGGTAAATCGCCACCGGCACCCAGACCAGCCCGGCCCCCACGGCCGGCAACAGGGACAGAAAGGCCATCAGCACCGCCCACAGCAGGGCGGCGCTGACGCCCAGAAACCAGAACGCCACGCCGCCCAGCGCGCCCTGGATGGCCGCGACCAGCAGGTTGCCCTTGACGGTGGCGCGGATCACGGTGGCAAATTTCTCCACCAGTTCCTTCTTGTGCGCGGGCGCCAGCGGAATCGCCCGGCGCACGCCGCGTGCCACGCCATCCCCATCGCGGATCAGGAAAAAAGCCAGGTACAGGGTGATGAACAGGCTGGCAATGAAGTCAAAGCTGTTCTGGCCAATGCTCAGCGCGTTGGTCGCGATGAACTGGCTGCCTTGGGTCAGCGTAGCCATCAAACGGCGCTGCAGCGTGGCGAAGTTCCCCAGGCCGAAGCGGTCCAGCAGCTGCATCACCCACTGCGGCAGCGCGTCAAACACCCGGTGAAAGTAGAGCGCCACGTTCCATTCGCCCGACTGGATGTGCCCGTAGACCGCCGCGGCCTCACTGGCCAGCGAGGCGGTGATCAGCGCAAATGGCACGATGACGATCAGCACCACCACCAGCAGCGTCGCCAGCGCCGCCAGCGTGCGCCGCCGGCGCAGGCGCGGCAGCAGCCAGCGGTACAGCGGCGCAAACAGCAGCGCGATGATGGCGCCCCACAGGAGCGTCCCGAAAAACGGCTGGAGAATCCAGGCGAGCGCCAGCGAGACCGAGACCAGCAGCACCACCAGGGCACGGTTTTCGGGAGCAGCGGGCGAGCGCGTGTCAGGTGGATGCATCAATGTCCTTAGGGAGCGCCTGGGGCGGCTGGTCTGTACGTTGCCGATTCTGGATGAAAAATGGCTTTGTCATTTTCAAACGGTCCTCCATTGCGTTTTAAATTGTGCATTGCGCGGTGCGGAGGCGGGCGGTGCGACCGGGCCTGTGGCACCCCCTGGGGGCTGCCCGGACGCCAGACGGACGCGCGACCTGGCGCTGGCGGCCAAATGGGCGTGTTTTCAGCCTTTTCCCATCACAAATTGGTGATTGTTTGCTATCAATACATGACTTTCCCTTGCGTTGCCTTGCCCCACTACACTTCGGTGCGCATTCATTGAATGCGACCCCAATCTCCTTGCTGTCCCCGCCCACCTGTACTGCACCGTGCTGAACGACCCCCTTGACCTTGTGACGCTGCGCGTCATCGTGGCCGTGGCCGATGCCGGCTCCATCAGCGCGGGCAGCGACCAGGTGCAGCTGGCGCTGGGCGCGGCCAGCGCGCGCATTTCCGCGCTGGAGGCAGCCATGGGCATCCGCATCTTCGAGCGGTCTTCGCGCGGCGTGAAGGTCACGCCCACCGGGCAGCTGCTGGTGCAGCGCGGCCGCGAACTGCTGGCCGATGCCGACCGGCTGGCGGTGGAACTGCACGACTTCAGCCTGGGCCTGCAGGGCCATGTGCGGGTACTGGCCAATGCCTCGGCCATCCTGGAGGTGCTGCCCGACCGGCTGGCGGCCTTCCTGCAGAGCCATCCGCTGATCCGCGTCGATCTGGAAGAACGCAGCAGCCCCGAGATTCCGCTGGCCCTGCTCGACGGGCGGGCCGACCTCGGCATCGTGGACATTGCCCACCCGCTGCAGGGGCTGCAGTTCCACGACCTGTTTGCCGACCACTTGGTGCTGATCGTGCCGCGCGCGCACCGGCTGGCCGCGCTGGCGCAGGTGGCGCTGCGCGACGCGCTGGACGAAGACTTCATCTGCCTGATGGACGGCAACGCCATCTCCAGCCGGCTCATGACCGCCGCAGCGCTGATGGGGCAGACCGTGAAGATCCGCATGCAGATGCGCAGCTTTGATGCCGTCTGCCGCATGGTGGCCAGCGGCCTGGGCGTGGGCGTGCTGCCCATCGAGGCGGTGGGGCCGCAGCTGGCTGGCCTGCCCATCGTCGCCGTGCCCATTGCCGACGCCTGGACGCTGCGCACCCATCGGCTGGCCACGCGCGAAGGCGTGCAGCCCTCGGCCGCAGCCCAGTCGCTGATGCAGGCGCTGCTGCAGGCGCCCGGGGGCTGAGGCGGCTGCAAGACCGGGCAGGGTGCCTGGCCTTCGCGGATGACGAAGGCCGCTTTCGGCCCGCGTTGTTGCCGGCCCCGGACAGACGGCCTACGCTGCAAGGCTTCGAGACACGACCCGCCCGAGGCACCCTACATCCCATGAAAATCACCCGCGTCCACGCCACTCCGCTGAACCTGCCCATCACCGTCGAGATGGCCGGGCGCACCAAGACCACCTCGCTGTCGGTGTGCCTGGTGGACATCGAGACCGATACCGGGCTGACCGGCACCGGCATGACGGCCATCACCGAAGAAGAGGTGATTGGCTCCATCGTCAACGACATTGCCGCGCACGCGCTGCTGGGGGCCGACCCGATGCGCCACGAGCACCTGTGGGACCGGCTCTACTGGCTGCTGACGCCGCGCGGCCAGTCCGGCTACGCCAGCCACGCCATGGCCGCCATCGACCTGGCCCTGTGGGACCTCAAAGGCCAGGCGCTGGGCCAGCCCTGCTGGCGCCTGCTGGGCGGCGCCCGCGCGCAGGTGCCGGTGTACGCCACCTTTGGCTTTGCGTTTTTCGAGCGCGACGAGCTGGCCGCCGCCGCGCAAAGCTGGGTGGCGCGCGGTTTCAGGCGGCTCAAGATGACGGTGGGCCACCACGGCCTGCAGCGCCGCGACGAGCCCCGGCCGCTGGCCGAGGTGATTGCCGAGGACGTGCAGCGCATCCGCGCCGTGCGCGAGGCCGTGGGGCCGGACGTCCAGATCTATATCGACGCCAACTGCAGCCTGGACTACTTCCACGCGCTGAACCTGGCCCGGCGGGTGGAGCCCTACGACATCGCCTTTTTTGAAGAGCCGGTCACGCAGAACGACATTCCGGCCCTGGCCCGGCTGCGCGCCAAGACCTCCATCCCGCTGGCGGCGGGCCAGAACGAGGGCCTGGCCAGCCGCTTCCGCGACATGCTGGTGGCGCAGGCGGTGGACGTGGTGCAACCCAATGCCTGCATCACCGGCGGCTACACCCAGTGCCTGCGCATCGCGGGCATGGCGGCGGCCTTCAACACCCAGTACGCCAACGGCGGCGCCTGGCCGCACCACAACATGCACCTGCACGCAGGCCTGGCCAACGGCTCGCTGGTGGAATACCACGCGGTCGCGGTCGATTGCTGCAAGCTGGTGTTTGACGGCCTGCCCGAGCCGCAGAACGGCGTGCTGACCCTGCCGGAGCAGCCCGGCCTGGGCTTCACGCCGAACCGTGCGCGCATTGCGGAGCTGGCCCAACGTCCCGGCTCGCGCGGTGTGGGCAAGGCCTGAGCCGCACCGCGCAACCGTGCCCTGCCCGGCGCCACCCATCCAAAAAAACCACAGGAGACCCGCGTGAACCCATTCAATCTTCCGATGCCCCGCCGCAGCGTGCTGCTGGCCGCTGCCCTGGCACTGGCCGGCGCTGGCGCGCAGGCGCAGAGCTACCCGGCCAAACCCATCCGCCTGCTGGTCGGCTACTCGGCTGGCGGTGGCGTGGACACCATGGCGCGTGTGCTGGCGCCGCGCCTGTCCACCCTGCTGGGCCAGCAGGTGGTGGTGGAAAACCGCGCCGGCGCCGCCGGCCTGATCGCCGGGGACGCCGTGGCCAAGGCCGCGCCCGACGGCTACACCCTGCTGCTGGGCGAAAGCGGCCTGCTGATTGCGCAGCACCTGCAGGCGCGCATGGCCTTTGACCCGATCAAGAGCTTCACGCCGGTGGCCGGCCTGTTCACCTCGCCGCTGATGATCGTGGCCAGCAACAGCTTCCCCGCCAGGACGCCCAAGGAGCTGGTGGCGCTGCTCAAGGCCAGCCCCGGCAAGTATTCGTATGCGACCTCCGGCGTGGGCACGGTGCAGCACCTGGGCTTCGAGATGCTCAAGGGCCAGACCGGCGCCTTCGTGGTGCACATTCCCTACCGGGGCGCGGCCCAGATCGTGCCCGATGTGGTGGGCGGGCAGGTGCCGCTGGGCGTGGTCAGCGCCACGGCCGGGCTGGCGCAGTCCAAAGCCGGCAAGCTGCGCGCGATTGCGATGATGAGCCCGGTCAAGCTGGCCGGCGCCGAAGACGTGCCGCCCATCTCGGATGCCTTGCCCGGCTTCAATGTGGCGCCGCGCCTGTACCTGACGGCCCCGGCCGGCACGCCGGCGGCGGTGATCGAGCGCCTGGGCGACGCGGTGCGCACCGTGCTGGCCAGCCCCGAGCTGGCGCAGGCCGTGAGCGTGCAGGGGGCCGTGCCGGCCTACATGGCCGCCGGGCCGCTGGCGGTGGACCTGGCGCGCGAATCGGCCGCCTGGGGCCAGTTCATCAAGGCCCAGAACATCACCGCCCAATAAGGCAAGGAACCCTCGCATGACCTCACAGAACCCTCCCACCATCGGCCTGATCGTCCCGCCCGCCGGTGGCACAGTCCCGCAGGATGCGGCGCTGCTCTACGGCGACCGCGTGCGCTTCATCGCGCGCGGCCTGGGCATCGGCGCGGTCTCGCCCACGGGCTTCAACCCGGTGATTGACCAGGTGCTGGACAAGGCCCGCGAACTGCGCGATGCCGGGGCGCAGGCCATCTCACTGATGGGCACGTCGATCAGCTTCTACCGGGGGGCCGCCTTCACCGAAGACCTGCGCGCTGCCATGCAGGACGCCACCGGCCTGCCGTGTACCACCATGAGCCACGCCATCGTGGCGGCGCTGCGCGCGCTGGGCATCCAGCGGGTGGCGGTGGCCACGTCCTACATCGACGAGCTCAACGACCGCCTGGTGGACTACCTGAGCGCCGCCGGCTTTGAGGTCACGGCCATCCGCGGCCTGTCGATCACCGGCGTGAAGGAGGTCGGCGAGGTCACGCCGCAGACCCTGCTGGACCTCTCCGAGTCGGTGTACGCGCAGGACCCATCGGCCGACGGCGTGTTCATTTCCTGCGGCGGGCTGCTGACGCTGGACGTGATCGGCCCGCTGGAAGCCCGGCTGGGCCGACCCGCCACGGCCAGCTCGCCGGCCGGCTTCTGGGATGTCATGCGGCTGGCCGGGCTGGACCCGTCCTCGCCCGGCTACGGGCGCCTGTTCGCGCCCGCGCGCGGCGGCTGAGGCGACCGGCGCCGGCTTGCTGACCGGTGGGGGATG
>ERZ1034361.1054-NODE-1054-length-15782-cov-3.151226_pt1 | contig 15782 bp, 15 predicted proteins | sample MGYA00520617_ERZ1034361 | MGnify/ENA primary metagenome ERZ1034361 (study PRJEB33736, sample SAMEA104284507) | Azolla filiculoides | biome: Urban; feature: Water surface; material: Ditch water | place: Netherlands | collected 2015-10-28 | depth 0-0.1 m ... | reverse complement strand
CAGCAAAGCCTTTCTGGAAATGGGCCACGATCCCATTGGGCAAAAGGTGCTCGCCAGCGCGTCGGATCTGGTGAAATTGCCGCCCACTACATCCTTCGTTGCTTCCACCGGGTCGGACTATGCGGCCTACCGCAACTTTTACCAGACGGCACCGGCCAGCCTGCGCTGAATCGCACGCTCCTCACGTTCTGATCAGATCTTATGAAACTTCTTGGGCGCTTGTTGCCCTCGTCACTGACCAACAGGGTGTTTGCACTGTACGCCGTCACCCTGTTGCTGCTGGTGGGCGGTGCTGCGCTGGCCGAGGGCAGCCGGGAACTGGCCCTGTCGGGCGGCAGCCGGTCGCGCCTGGAATGGAAGGACGGCACCACCAACCTGACCAATTTTGTGCGCCGCACGCTGTTGCATGCCTATGCCGCACCGGGTGAATTGATCGACCTGGGCTCCAGCGCCAAAGGCATCGGTGCGGGCAACATCCGCTGGATTGCTCCGGATGGCGCCACCGGCAATGCCTTGACGACTTGCCCCGGCGCCGCAGTCGGCGTGATCCAGAACCGCACACAGGAAGCGGCCGGGCCGTCCAGCCTGTACGCTGGCGGCTATGCCCCGTGCACCCTGACGGTCGGCGCCGGACAGACCGGCATCTGGACCTTCGAATTCATTTCGCCAGTGCCGACCGACACGGGCAACGCCACGCCCCTGCTGGCCACCGATGCCTGGACCGAGGTGGCCACCATGGCCTATGTGACGGCCTGGGACATTACCGTGCGCCAGGCCCTGGTCGAGCGCAAGGGCCGCGTCTACACCAACCTCTACAGCGGCAACGTGATGGATGCGCTGGCGCAGTTCTCGGGAGTTTTTTACGTGCAGACGAGCGATGGTTTTCGCTACAGCGTCGATCCCAACGCCTTGCAACCCTTTGGCTTTCACTTCTTTGCTAACAACAAGGGCATCCGCGGTGCGGCCGGTGCACCGCTCTACCAGAGCGGGCCCTCGGGATCAGTGACCAGCGTGCAGCACCCGCTGGCCGCGGATGATGCGACCAATGTCACCCACAAGCTGTTCGTCAACCGCCCCGACACGGGCATGCCGACCTTCGCCGTGGGCAGTTTCCCGACCAATTACCTGAGCACCGGCAACTGGTCCTACGCACAGCGCAGCGTCTGGCTGTACCGGGAGCCGGCATTTTCCTCGGCCACCGACGTCCGGTTCGTCGGGCTGGAGGGCACGCCCAACGCCATGGGCGCTGCGCCGATGGGCGGATTTTTTGAGTTCACGGCAGGGCAGTCCGGCAGTTACAACGTGGTGATTGACGTCAACCAGGATGGCGTCTACGGCAATGGCAACGACCGCACGCTGGCGGGCAACGTCAGTGCAGGCTTTAACCGCATCTACTGGAACGGCCTGGACAGTGCCGGCGTCGCCGTGCCGGCGACCAGTGCCTCCTTGGCACTGCAGACCGCCCTGGTGCTGGGCAGTGGCGAGGTGCATTTCCCCTACATCGACGTCGAGAACAACACCAGTGGCCTGACCGTGGTGCGGGAAAACGGTGGGGGTTCGCCGAACAGCGCCATTTACTGGAATGACACCGCGCTCGGTGGCACTGCCGCGCTGACGGGCGCCGCCTCATCCCCCAGCGGCACCCATGCCTGGGCCGCCAACTTCGGCAACGACCGGTTGCTGGACACCTGGGCGCTGGCCACACCGGCAACTGCCGTGCTGACCACCACGGTGGCGATCCGTGCCGCCGATTTGCGTGTGGCGTCCAAGACGCCTTCGGCCCCGGGGGTGCTGCAGGGCGCCACGTTGACCTGGACCGTGACGGTGACCAACAGCGGCCCGTCAGGGGTCACTGGTGCGGTGTTCATTGACAGTTTCCCGCCGGAGCTGACCGGCCTGTCCCTCACGGGTTGCAGCGTGGCCGGTGGCGGCAGTTGTGGCAGCGGCGGCTTGGCCGGCAGCACCTACACCCAGACCCTGAACCTCAACAGCGGCGCCACGGCCACGCTGGTGTTTGCCAGCACCGCCTCCGCCTCCGGCACGCTGACCAGCAGCCTCAGCCTGACCAATGCGGCGGGTGTGCAGCGGATCGCCGACATGAAGGACGTGGATGCCTTCACCGCGCCTTCCGGCACGCCCGTGGGCACCATCACCGGCCCGGTTTCGACCTTGGCGGGCATTCAGACCCAGTGCGCGAACGCCGGGCAGGGCACCTGCAACAACCTGATGACGGCCTCACTGACCATCACGCCCACGGTCAGCCTGGGGATCACCAAGACCAACGCGGCCAGCAGCGTGACGGCCGGTGGTACCACGGCCTACACCGTGACGGTTGCCAATGCCGGGCCGGGGGCTGCGGATCGCAGCGTCCTGAAGGATGTGCCTTCGGCGGGGCTCACCTGTACCAGTGTCGCCTGCACCGGCAGTGCGGGCGGCGGGGTGTGCCCCACGGCAGGCGCAGGCGCGGGGCAGCTCTCCATTGGCAATCTGCTGGGGGCCGGCGTGCTTCTGCCCACCTTGCCTGCAGGCGCCAGCCTGGTGTTCCTGCTTGGTTGCAACGTCACGGCTTCGGGCAGTTAGCCGTCCATGGGACGCCTGGCGGGAATCAGGCGCCGGGGTCCAGCCAGTCACACCGCAGGCGGTGTTCTGCGTGGGCCTGTTTGCGCCACCTGATATAAAGCCTGGGGCTCAGCATGGCCAGTCCGCACAAGGGCAGCAACCACCCCATGTCCAGCGCCAGAGCGGGCAGCCAGCCGATCCAGCCCATCACCCAGACGGTCAGCACGGCGTCCCACAGGTGGTATTCCAGTGGATGTTCCGCACGGTGTGTCACCACCCAGCGTTTGATGCGCTGGAGCTCTGCGAGGGGCAGGCGCGAGGTCATGGGCTTCTCCTGAAGGCGAAGTCTGAATGTAGGCAGCGCGCCAGGTTGCGTCAAACCGCTGCATGCTGATCCTGTGAGTTTCCCGTGCCAGCCTAGTCAAACAGTTGCGGTGTCATATTATCTAAATTGATAGCGGACAATGACCTTTTCACGCTGGGGTGAGGCGATTTTTGTTCGGGAAAAAGTGTGTCGCCTGTCCGTGCCAGCGAGCCGACCCGTACGCCGAGCAGGCGCAGGCGGCGTGTCAGGTCCACACGTTTGAGGCATTGGCCTGCCGTCTGGCGTATGGCATGGGCGTCGGCCGTGTAGCAGTCCAGCGTCTGGTCGCGCGTGACGCTCTTGAAGGTGTCGTAGCGCAGTTTGATGCCGATGGTCTTGCCCACATAGCCCTTGCGTTGCAGGTCGGCGGCCACCTGCTCGCACAGCCGGGTGAAGATCGCGCCGAGTTCGGCCTTGTCGCGCACCGCGTGCAGGTCGCGGTCAAAGGTGGTTTCGCGGCTGATGCTGACGGGCTCGCTCTCCGTGACCAACGGGCGCGCGTCGCGGCCCCATGCCGCCTCATGCAGCCAGGCGCCGTAGCTTTTGCCGAAGGTCTGCACCAGCCAGTCGGGGTCCCGTGCCGCCAGGTCACCGAGGGTGCGGATGCCGTGCGCCAGCAGTTTTTCATCCGCCTTGGGCCCCACCCCGTTGATCTTGCGGCAGGCCAGCGGCCAGATCAACATCTGCAGGTCCTCCGGTTGGACGATGGAGATGCCTTTGGGCTTGTTGAACTCGCTGGCCATCTTGGCGAGCAGCTTGTTGGGTGCCACGCCGATGGAGCAGGTCAGCCCGGTGGCGTCGGAGATGCGCTTCTGGATCAGGCGCGCCAGCACGCGCCCGCCCTCGCGCTGGCCGCCGGGCACCTCGGTGAAGTCGATGTAGACCTCGTCCACGCCGCGGTCCTCCATGACCGGCGCAATCTCCAGGATCAGGCTTTTGAACCAGCGCGAGTAACGGCGGTATTCGTCGAAGTCCACCGGCAGCAGGATCGCTTGCGGGCAGAGTTTGGCGGCCTTCATCAGGCCCATGGCCGAACCCACGCCAAACTGCCGTGCCGCGTAGGTGGCCGTGGTGATGACGCCACGCCCGGTGTAGTCCTTGAGCACGGGGAAGAAATCGACCGGGATCTCGCCCAGCTGCTCCTCCGACCACGCACGCCCGGGGCGCTCGCTGCGCAGTCGTGCCAGCACATCGTCCACCCGGCGCCGGCCGCCGCCAATGACCACCGGCAGGCCCTTGAGCTGCGGGTAGCGCAGCAACTCCACGGAGGCGTAAAACGCGTCCATGTCGAGGTGGGCAATGCGCCGGGGCAGGGCGGTGTCGTGGGGGGCCGGAGTCGTCACCGCGCAAGCATAGCGCCGGCGAACACGCCGGCCCGGTCAGGTGCGGCCACGCAGTGTTTCAATGACCTGGCTGCACCGCTGCCCGACCTGCACCCCCAGCGCCAGGGCCAGCGCATTGACGTGGCTGACCACGCCATCCGCCAGCGTGCTGCCGGCTTCGCCAATGCGCGCGCTGTCGTGTGCCACGGTGCAGGCCGCCAACGCGTGCGACTGCAAAAAGAGGAGGGCCGCCAGGCCGGCGGCATCCTTGCCGCCACCTGCGTCGTTAAAGACGCTCAGCAGCGGCCGTGCCGCCAGCGCATACCGGGCAGAACTCATGCCGCCGTGCGAGCCGCTGACGGCCAGGCAGCCGGCGTCACCCGGCTGCAGTTCGGTGATGGAGTCGACGACGCGCAAGTGGTTCATGTCCGGCTTTGGGGTGACTGTGCCAGCCATTGTCCTACGGCGGTCCCCCCGCACCGTCGAGCCCGCACTACTCTGCGACGATCTTCTTGTCCGTGGCGATCTTCTTCCAGCTGGCGAGGTCGTCCCGGATGCGCACTGTCAGCTCGGCCGGTGACAACGGCGTGGGCAGCGCGCCGTCGGATTCGAGCAGCGCGCGCACCTCCGGCTGGTTGGCGATCTCGATGAGTTCGCGGTTCAGCTTCTGCACCAGCGGCGCGGGTGTTCCGGCTGGCGCGAGGATGGACACCCAGATGTCTGCCGCAAATCCCGGTGCCACGGCCCCGAGGGTGGGCAGGTCGGGGAAGGAGGCCGACGGCTGCCGCGACGTCACGGCAACCGCACGCACACGGCCGGCCTTGATTTGCGGCACCAGCGACGAGTAGTTGGAGATCATCAGGTCGATCTGCCCGCCGGCCATGTCCATCAGGGCGTTGGCGGCGCCCTTGTAGGGCACGTGTTTCAGCTGGATTTTTGCCCCGTCGCTGAGCATCTCCGTGGCCATGTGGGCAATCGAGCCCATGCCTGAGCTGCCGTAGGTCAGCGCGTCGGGTTTCGCCCGGGCCGTGGCCACCAGATCCGCGGGGGTCTTGATGCTTGTGGCGGCCGACACGGCCAGCAACAGCGGGCCCTGGCCGACCATGGCCACCGGCGCGAACGCCGTCAGGGGGTCGTAGGGCAGGCGCAGCTGGGTGGCAGCCGCTGTCAGGAAGGTCGATGAAGTCAGCAGCAGCACCGAGCCGTCCTTGGGGCCCTTGGCCACGTAGTCGGCGCCGATCACGCCAGCGGCGCCGGGCTTGTTCTCCACGATCACCGTGTTGCGCAGCCGCTTGGCGAGCCAGGGCGCAACCGCCCGGGCGATGGCGTCGTTGCTGGCGCCGGCAGAGAAGGGCACGACGATTTTCATGATCGCCGGCACCCTGGCCTCCGTGTCGGTCTGGGCGGCCGCGCCCTGGGTGATGCAGACACTGGCGATGGCCAGGCCGATCTGGGTCAGGAATTTACGCATCTTCGTTGTCTTTCTTCAAAGGATGGAAACAGGCGTTCAGACCGGGATCTCGATGTCCAGCAGCGGGGCGTATTGCTGTGCGCCGAAGATGTCACCGTCGCCGGCGCAGCCGCTGGGGCGCAACCGGTAGATGGTGAATTTGATGGCGTTGCCCGGGTCGTACTCGACGAAATCCGAGATGCGCTCCGGCGGAATGCCGTAGAGCGCGGCCATGCGCTCGCGGGTGATGGCGCCCGAGCGCTTGACGTGTGCGTACTGCGCCGCCTCGCGGAAGATGATGTCGAAGGTGATCTTGTTGACGCCGGCATTCTTGCTGCGGATCGTCTTGGCCAGTTCGTGCAGTTTTTGGGTGGTCATGGGGGCTCCAGGGTCAGATGCCGGCTTCAACGAGGTGGGTGGGAAACAGTTCCATCGGGTCATCGACCTCGACGGTGTGGTTGAGCGTCCAGCGGTAGGCGGGGCTGGCGTGCAGCACTTCGTCCAGCGGGAACGAGACCGATCCCGCCGTGCCTTTCACGTCCGGCAGCCGCGCGTAGAACATCTGCCGCAGGCCGATCATGGTCAGTTCCTCGGCCATCTCCCGTGTGGGCGCCACCCCCTGCACCATCACGCAGAGTTCATGGCCGGGCTGGTCGCGCAGCGGCTCCAGGTCGCCCATGACGCCGTCGCGGCCATACACGTTGTAATGCAGCTCGTAGCCGCTGTCGCCAAAGCGGGCCCGCACCTGCTCGCGCGCCCAGCCAATCACGCGGTCCACGTTGGCCACGGTGTAGGGGTCGCGAATGCCGCAGATCCCGACATAGCGTTCGCCCACCTTGCCCGCGCCTTCGAGCTTGACGCGCACCTTCTCGGCCGGCAGGAAGCGCGAGCCGGTGATGCGCGTGGTGCGTTCGTCGAGCTGCTCGTAGTGGCAATGGGTCATGTCCAGCTTGCCGCCGGCAAAAAATTCCTCGTAGGGGTTGGAGCGCTCGTACATGGCGTGGCCCGACACCGAGGCGATGGTGCAGCGCTGGGCCGGCAACATGGCGGTGACCTGGACGTCGTCCTGCGAGATGGTTCCCATGACGGTTTCCTTGCCGCCATAGGGTTCCGCGCAGAACGACGCGCATTCCAGCACTTTGCCCAGGTAGTAGGCCCGGTCCGCAGGAAAGCCGTGGTGCAGTGCGGGCGCGGCGAAGACGGCGGCGTCGGAGCTGCGCCCGCCGATGACCACGTCGGCGCCCTGGCGCAACAGTTCCATGTACGGATGGACACCGGCCATGGCCACAATGCGGTCGGTGGCGTCCAGCTCGCTTTCAGTCAGCGTGGCGAAGCCGTCCAGCCCTTCGACCGCCTGGCCTTTGCGCATCTTGCCGCGCAAGTAATCCTTGCTGACCTCGGAATAGAAGTAGCCCAGCTTGAACTTCTTCAGGCCGTGCTGTTGCGCCAGTTCTTTGATGATGGACACGTAGAGGTCCACGCGGCTGTTGGCGCCGGTGTCACCGGCCGAACCGATGACCATGGGCACGCCCAGCTTGCGCGAGGCGAGCAGCATGTGCTCCAGGTCCTGCCGCTGCCAGGCCTGCGGGCTGGTGGAGGTGTCCGAACCCAGCGGGACGGGCCCCACGTCGTCACTGCCGGAGTCGGCAGCAATGTAGTCGGGATGGGCTTGCACGCCCAGTTCGAAGCTTTCGGTACGCAGCGGTGCAAAGCCGAGGTGGCCGTTGGGACAGATGATCTTCAGGTTCTGCATGGAAGTAGGGTTCAGGTTGGCTCATCCCCCGATGGGCGAGTTGCCTTCCCTTTTGCAGAATCTGTGCCATGCTTTTCCCTAGGGAAAACCCTTTTAAAATCAATGGCCTGGAGAGGTTTTTATTCGTTTTGCGTGATTTCCACGCGGCCTGGTGCGTGGGGTGTTTGAGTTTCACGCAAACGCACGCAGTCGCTGTTGCCCGCCGTGCCGGACAGGCCCAGCTTGACCATCTGGTGCCGCAGGGCATGCCGGCTGAGCCCCAGCGCCTGTGCGGCAACGGCTATGTTGCCGGCTGCGGCCTGCAGCGCCTGCGAGACCAGGCTGATCTGGAACGCGGTGGTTGCGGCGTGGTAGTCCTGCGCAGCCATGGCAGGCTGGGCCGCATGCGCAGGTGGCGCGATGGACGGCGCGGCGTCCCGCGCAGCCACCGGGGCGGCCACTACGTCGCGCAGGATGCGCTGCGGCAGATGCGCGATGCGGATGCGGTCGCCGTCTTCCAGCAGACAGATGCGCTCCAGCAGGTTCTCAAGTTCGCGCACGTTGCCGGGCCATTGGTAGGCCTTGAACACGTCCCGGACCGCGTCATCGAGGTAACGCATCCGGCTCTGGTACTGGGCGTTGTATTTGACGAGGCAGTTTTCTGTGAGGAGAAAAATGTCGTCGCCCCGCTCGCGCAGCGGCGGAATATTGATCGCGATCACCTGCAGGCGGTAGTACAGGTCGTCCCGGAAGTGGCCGGCCTTGACCTCGCCGAGCAGTATCTTGTTGGTCGCCGCGATGAAGCGCACATCCACGTGGATGGGGCTCACCGCGCCCACTCGCCTGAAACGACGGGTGTCGAGCAGGGTCAGCATCTTGGCCTGCATCACCGGATCGAGTTCGCGCACTTCGTCCAGAAAGACCGAGCCCCCATTGGCCGCTTCAATCAGTCCTTCCTTCTTGCTGACCGCGCCCGTGAAGGCCCCCCGCTCATGCCCGAAGAGTTCCGACTCCAGCAGCTCGGCCGGGATGGCCGCGCAGTTGATGTCCATGAATTCGGCCTGGGCGCGGTCGGACTGCTGGTGGATCATGCGGGCCACCAGCCCCTTGCCAGTCCCGGTTTCGCCATAGATGAGGACCGTGTTCGCCTTGCTGCGCGCCACGCGGGCGATCAGCTTGCGCAGCGCGACGATGGACGGATGTTCTCCAATCAGCGACAGGGTGGACGCAGGGGATGTCATCTGGATGTGGCGCAGGAAAAAGGGTTCGGGCGGGTTGGGGTGTTTCAATTTTGCTTGAACTGGCAGGGTTTGCCTGTACTTCCTGCATCAACCCTGTCCAAGGCAAAAAAAAAAGCCTCCCGCTCCGGGAGGCTTTTGATGCTGCGCAGAAAAATTACTTCTTGCGGGCGGCGATCGCGGCTTCAGCCGTCTTGACCAGATCCGTACCGACCGTCATTTTCCATTTGTCGTACACCGGGCGGGTCGCCTTGACGAAGGCGTCACGTTCGGCCGCGGTCAATGAAGTCACGGTCACGCCCATGCCGGCGATGTCCTTGAGCAAGGGCTTGTCGGCTTCCACCAGACCCTTGCGCGCAATCGCGATTTCCTGCTTGCCCGCGTCGACGGCGGCCTGGCGCACGATGGTCTGGTCGGCTGGCGTCCAGGAAGCCCAGATGTCCTTGTTGACGACGAACACCAGCGGGTCCGCGACGTAGCCCCAGGTGGTCACGAACTTCTGGCCAACGGTGTGCATCTTCAGCACCGTGAACAGGAACAGCGGGTTCTCCTGGCCGTCCACCGCGCCGCTGGACAGCGCGGGTTGTGCGTCCGCCCAACTCATCTGCGTCGGGTTGGCGCCCATGGCACTGAACATGTCCGAGAAGATGGGCGAGCCCACGACACGGATTTTCATGCCTTTGAGGTCGGCGGGCGACTTGATCGGGCGCTTGGAGTTGGTGACTTCGCGGTAACCGTTTTCGCCCCAGGCCAGTGGCACCACGCCGGACTTGTCCAGCGTCTGGAAGATTTTCTTGCCGACTTCGCCCTGGGTCAGCGCGTCGATGGCCGCATAGTCGGGCATCAGGAAGGGCAGGGAGAACAGGTTGAGTTCCTTGACCTGTGGCGACCAGTTGATGGTGGAACCGACGGCCATGTCGATCACGCCCTGACGCAGTGCGCTGAACTCGCGTGTCTGGTCGCCCTGGATCAGCGAAACGCCGGGGTACAGCTTGATGTTGATGCGGCCCTGGGTGCGTTCCTTGACGAGATCCGCCCAGACCTTGCCGGCCTGGCCCCAGGGGGTGGGTGGGCCGAGTACCAGCGACATGCGGTATTCGGCCTTGTAGGCGGCTTGCGCGGATGCGGTACCGGAAAGAGTGCCCAGGGCTGCGGCTACGGCAACGAGGCCGAGAAGGGTTCTGCGGAATTTCATGATCTTGAGTCTCCTTGAAAAAAACAAAATGGCTGTGGTTCAGTAGCCAAGATAGCGTGGCAGCCAGAGCGCAAGCTCCGGCCAGACGATGACGGACACCATCACCAGGAACATCGAAAACAGCATCCAGCCCACCCAGCGCACGGTTTCTTCCATGCGCACGCCGGCAATGCGGCACGACACCATCAGGTTCACGGCCAGGGGTGGCGTGAACTGACCCAGCGCGACCTTGAGCGTGAGAATCACGCCGAACCAGACCGGGTCCCATTTGTAAAACTGCACGATGGGCCACAGCAGCGGCACAAAGATCAGGAAAATCGATACGCCATCGAGGAACATGCCAACTGTGATCAGCATCAGGATCAGCAGCGCCAGTACGCCATATTCACCCAGGCCCGAATTGACGATGGCGTTGGTGACCGGGTCGATCACGCCGAGCGTGGACAGCGAGAACGCAAAGATGCCCGCCAGTGACACCACCAGCAGGATGATGGCCGACAGCTCGCCCGATTCGCGCAGGATGACGAACAGGTCGCGGACCTGGATGGTGCGGTGGATCACCATGCCGACAAACAGTCCATAGAACACCGCCACCACGGCGGCCTCCGTCGGCGTGAACCAGCCCGCGCGCATGCCGCCCAAGATCAGCACGGGGGCTGCCAGCCCCCAGGACGCGTCGCGCAGGCTCTGCCAGAACGGTGGACGGGGCAAGGTGGATTCGAGTGCGCCCATCTTGTGCTTGCGTGCCAGCAACACCGTGGGAATGATCAGTGCCAGTCCCGCCAGAATGCCGGGGATCATGCCAGCGGCAAACAGGGCCGGGACCGAGGCACCGGGGACCAGCACCGAATACACGATGAACGCCACCGACGGCGGAATCAGGATGTCGGTGGCCGCAGCGGCCCCGACCACGCTGGCCGAAAACGCGGCGGGGTAGCCCGCGCGCGACATGGCTGCAATCATCACCGCGCCCACGGCCGCCGCATTGGCAGGGCCCGATCCGGAAATACCGCCCAGGAACATGGCCACGACAATGGCCACCAGTGGCAGCATGCCCGGCCCGCGCCCGACGATGGCCACCGCAAAGTTGACCAGCCGCAGTGCGACGCCGGAGCGGTCAAAAATGGAGCCGACCAGCACGAACATGGGAATCGCCAGCAGTGGGTACTTGCCTAGCCCGGCGTAAAAATTCTGGGGAACGGCCAGCAGGCCGAACCACTGTGCGTCCGCGTTGGCCAGCGCGATACACGCCGCGCCGGCCAGACCGAGCGCCGCGCCAATGGGTACGCCCATCAGCATCATGACCAGGAAGGCCACAAACAGCAGGGTCGGAATCATGCGCGACGCCCCCGACGGACGAACAGGCCCAGGGCCCGTCCCGCAATCGCCACCGACATCACCGGCAGCCAGACCGTGTACCACCATTGCGGTACGCCAATGCCCGGCGAGGTCTCGCCAAAGCGGATGTCGTCCCACACCACGCGCGTGCTGAGCACGGCAATCAGTGCAAACAGCAGGAACACCATCAGCGCACCAAAGCGCGCCAGGGCACGCTGGCGCGCAGGCGTGCCACTGTCGGCAAAGAACTCGATGCGGATCTGCCGGTTGCGCGCTACGGAGGCAGAGCCTGCGACAAGCGCCAACACGATCATGAGGAACACCGAGAACTCCTCGGTCCATGCGAACGACTGGCTCGTGAAGTAGCGCACCAGCACATTGGCGAAGGTGATGAGCGCCAGCAGACCCATGACGATGACGGTCAGCCAGTCTTCGATCTTGAGCGGAACGACCGTGACTTCATCCTGTGCGGCGGGGTCTGGCACCTCAATGGGCAAGTGCGTGGATTCGTGGGGTAGGTGCATTGGTTGTTGTGTAGGTTAGCGCTGGAGCGGGGCACCAGCCATCGGGAAATACCTTGAGTGTGCAGCTGTCACCATGCACGCCCCAGGTGGGCCCTTGTGCATTGCTGCATGGCCCACTCCGCAGCGGTTCAGGTGCAGGACTGCATTTCCAGCAGCGGGCTGTGCCGCATAGCCGCAGGCCTGATTTTGCAACCAGTCGCTTCGGTTGCGTTTGCTGCAATTTCGTCGCCTAAGCTGCCGGCCAGAGCGGCCATGTTTTCAGATTGATGCAATAGCTCTCTTCCAGTCTGCCCGGCAGACACTCCAGCAAAAAAGGAGGAATGGTAGCACTGGCCATCACGCGCAGTCTGCGGAAGTCAGGCGCTGATCCAGTCGAGGACCTGCCCCGAAAAAGGACCGTCACCCACGTGACAGGCAGGTGTTCAACAGGACAGATCGCGCCGTGCGGTACTGCGGCGTCGCCATGGGTTGCGCGGTAAGCTGCAGCCCTCATGCTGACGCACCTTCTCGCAACACTGGCCCTCGGGCCGCTGCTTTTGTTGCAGGGGCGGCATGTGCGCCGGATTACACCGGTCTTGCCCGAACCGCCCGGGCCGCGTGAGGGCCGGACCGGTTGCGGACCGCCACTGCGTTTGCTGATCCTGGGCGATTCGGCGGCGGCGGGCGTTGGCGCCTCAACGCAGGCGCTCGCGCTTTCGGGGCAGTTGGTTGCGGAGCTCGCGCCGCGGTTCGATGTTTGCTGGAAGCTCCTGGCGCATACCGGCGCCACCACGGAAGACGCGGTGCGGATGCTGGCCACCCTGGAGCGCGCGCCCTTTGATGTGGTGGTGACCTCGCTCGGCGTGAACGACGTCACTCGGGGTTTGAGTCCACGCCGTTGGATCGAAGGTCAGGCGCGAATGCGGGTGCTGCTGCGTGACGAGTTTGGTGCGCGCTGCTTTCTGCTTTCCGCCGTGCCACCAATGCATCTGTTCCCGGCCTTGCCGCAACCGTTGCGGGCTTACCTCGGGGCACAGGCCTTGCGTTACAACGCGGCATTGCACAACTTCGCCACGACCAAGAAAGATTGCACCTTGGTGCTGCACGACATGGGACAGACTCAGGCACACATGGCCCCTGACGGCTTTCATCCGGGGCCGCAGATCTATGCGGCCTGGGCAGCACAATTGGCGGAATGCCTGATGGAACGGTGGCCGCCGCCAACCCAGCCAGGCGGACTCTCGCGAGGCGCCTCATGATGCCAATTACGCGGGTAAGCTCTTCGTGAGCTGGCGTCATTTCTGTGCAGCCACCGCAGGGTACTGCCTGTTCGCGGTGCTCGCCTGCATTGGATGTGCCTGACACCTTGATGCTTCAACAGGCCGGGGTGCCGGCTCTTGCAGGATTCGAAGTCAGCGACTACGCTTGCTTTCTTGAGGAGCGTCAAGACATGAAACTCTGGATCAAATTGATTTCGGGCACTGTGGCCCTGCTGGGGCTGCTGGCGATGGGCGCCGCGATCGTGGGCCAGCAACTGGCCGAACGCAAGCGCATGCGCCAGATCCTTGTTCCAGTCGTCGCGGTGGCCTACGCCAGCGACGCCCAGGCGCTTGCGCGAGGCAAGTACCTGTTCGAGTCGCGTGGCTGCGTGGACTGCCACGGCGCCAACGGCGCCGGCCGCACCTTTGTAAACGATGACCGGGGCACTCACATCGCCGGGCCCAACATCACGCCCGCCGGCGTGGTGGCGAAATACCAGCCGGTGGACTGGGTGCGCGCCATTCGCCACGGTATCAAGCCCGACGGCCGGCCCGTCATGGTCATGCCCAGCGAAGACTACAACCGTTTCACCGACGTGGATCTGGCCGCGCTGGTCGCCTACACGCGCAGCCTGGCACCGGTGCGTGGCGGCGGCAAGACCGTGGTCGAGCTGCCGCGGCCGGCCTGGGTGATGTACGGTTTTGACGTGATTCCCGACGCAGCGCAACGCATCAACCACAGCCTGCCGCCGGCCCAGCCCGTGGCGGCCGGCGTGACCGTGGCGCACGGCGCGTATGTGGCCAATATGTGCATTGGGTGCCATGGCGAAACACTCTCGGGCGGCAAGATCCCTGGGGGACCGCCCGACTGGCCTGCCGCCGCCAACCTGACGCCGGGCAAGGGCAGCGCCATGGTGCGCTACAAGGACGCCGCGCAGTTTATTGCCATGATGCGCAGCGGCAAGCGGCCCGATGGCTCGGAGATCAAGGTGATGCCCTTCGAGTCCATCTCAAAAATGGACGACGTGGACCTGCCCGCCCTGTACGCCTACCTGCAAACTGTGGCCCCGCGTCCCGCTGGCAACCGCTGAGCCATTGCGGCCGGGCGGTTTTTCCGTGCTTCAGACGGGGTAGGTGCCGGGCAGCAGGATGCGTTTGTCCACGGATTCGATCTTCGTGTGGCCGCAGAAGGCCATGGTCAGGTCGAGTTCCTTGTGGATGATCTCGATCGCCTTGGTCACGCCAGCCTGGCCCATGGCACCGAGGCCGTAAAGAAATGCGCGGCCGATGTAGGTGCCCTGGGCGCCGAGCGCGCGGGCCTTGAGCACGTCCTGGCCGCTGCGGATGCCGCCGTCCATGTGCACCTCGATCTGTTTCCCCACTGCATCCACGATGGCCGGCAACGCGCGGATGCTCGACTCGGCCCCGTCGAGCTGGCGCCCGCCGTGGTTGCTGACAATCAGTGCGTCCGCGCCCGAGTTGACCGCCAGATGGGCGTCTTCCACGTCCTGGATGCCCTTGAGGATCAGCTTGCCGCCCCAGCGCTTCTTGATCCATTCCACGTCGCCCCAGTTCAGCGCCGGGTCGAACTGCTTGGCGGTCCATTCGCTCAAGGAGCCCATGTTCTCCACGCCCTTGACGTGGCCCACGATGTTGCCGAAGCCGTGGCGTTTGGTGCCCAGCATGCCCAGGCCCCAGCGCGGCTTGGTCATCATGTTCAGGATGTTGGCCAACGTCAGCTTGGGCGGTGCCGAGAGTCCGTTCTTCAGGTCCTTGTGGCGCTGGCCAATGATCTGCAGGTCCAGCGTCAGCACCAGTGCCGAGCACTTTGCCGCCTTGGCGCGGTCGATCAGGCGCTCAATGAAATCGCGGTCCTTCATCACGTACAGCTGGAACCAGAAGGGGTGGCCGTCCGTGCCCTGGGCCACATCTTCGATCGAGCAGATGCTCATGGTGGACAGCGTGAACGGAATGCCAAAGGCCTTGGCCGCGCGCGCCGCCAGAATCTCGCCGTCGGCGTGCTGCATGCCGGTCAGGCCGGTGGGGGCGATCGCCACCGGCATGGCGACCTTCTGGCCGATCATGGTGGTGGCCGTGCTGCGGTTCTCCATGTTGACCGCCACGCGCTGGCGCAGCTTGATCTTCTGGAAGTCGGACTCGTTGGCGCGGTAGGTGGATTCGGTCCATGAGCCGGAGTCGGCGTAGTCGTAAAACATGCGCGGCACGCGCTTCTCGGCAAGGACGCGCAGGTCTTCAATGGTGGTGATAACGGTCATGGGAGGTATTGGGTTTGAGGTACTGCTGCGATGGTACGTGCAGCGCAAGGGCCTGCCGCTTGAATTCCACCTGGCAGGGCCTGAAAGTTTTTTGTCGGACTGGGTCGCACTTACTTGGTTTTGAACGGGTCAATCACTTCCAAGCCCAGTGCCTTGAAGTCCGCCACGTTGCGGGACACCACGGTCAGGCCATTGGCGCGCGCCGTGGCGGCGATCATGGCGTCCTCGTACAGCGTGTCGGATTTTCTGTGCATAAGGCGCGCCCAGTGCCTAAAGGCAGCGGCGTCCATGGGCAACACGTTGTAGGCGCTGGCCACTTGCTCCAGCCAGGCCTCAATGGCCTGCGCCTTGGGTGCATCCTGTTCGCGGGTGAGTTCCATGCCAGCTTGTATTTCGCCCAGGGTCACGGTGGACACAAACAACTGCGCATCGTCAACCGCCTTCAACCACGCCAGCACGGCACCGTGCGGGCGTGGTTTGCGCAATTCAGACACCACATTGGTATCGAGCAAATACATGGTCGTGACCGATGGGCGCGTTACTTAC
>ERZ1034361.1053-NODE-1053-length-15783-cov-3.570928_pt1 | contig 15783 bp, 19 predicted proteins | sample MGYA00520617_ERZ1034361 | MGnify/ENA primary metagenome ERZ1034361 (study PRJEB33736, sample SAMEA104284507) | Azolla filiculoides | biome: Urban; feature: Water surface; material: Ditch water | place: Netherlands | collected 2015-10-28 | depth 0-0.1 m ... | reverse complement strand
GCTAATTATTGTTGCAAAAAAATGTCCATTTTTGGCCGTTGACCGTAACAATCTCGATCTAGCTGTTTGGGTTTAAGATAGCGACCTGAAATTACTCAATCAGGTCGCTTTTAACTTGCCACGCCTTGCACTTCTCCTCCTCCTGCCGCTCCAGAGTATTGCTGCGGACGCACCAGCCCCCGGCATTTCGTCCGGCAGTTATCTTCAGGCGGCACTTGCCTTGATACTGATCATCGGCCTGCTGATGGCAACCGCCTGGCTGGCGCGCAAGGTATCCGGCGGCAAAGGCTTTGGTCAGGGCGGCATGAAGGTCATTGGTGGCGTTGCGCTGGGCCCCCGGGAAAAACTGGTTCTGGTCGAAGTCGGTGACACCTGGCTGGTCATCGGCCTGGTGCCCGGACAAATTCGCACCCTGCACCAATTGCCCAAAGGCAGTGATTTCCATCCTTCACAAGCCACCCACGCCAACGCCGAAGCCCCGTTCAAACAGTGGCTCAAAACCATTTCTGAACGCAATCGCAATGCTTAAGCGCCTGCTTGCCGGCCTCACGCTACTGCTTCCGGCCGCCTTCGCCTTCGCTCAGGCAACAGGCGGTTTGCCTGCCTTCAACAGCACCCCAACTGCGGGCGGTGGAACGACCTACAGCCTGACCGTTCAAACGCTGTTGCTGCTGACTGCGCTGACCTTCATCCCGGCAATCGTCCTGATGATGACCAGCTTCACGCGCATCATCATTGTCCTGTCCCTACTACGTCACGCGATGGGCACGCAGACCTCGCCCCCCAACCAGATTCTGGTCGGCCTCGCCTTGTTCCTGACTTTTTTCATCATGTCGCCGACGCTGGACAAGGTTTATACCGACGCCTACCTGCCGCTGTCTGAAAACAAGATCAATATTGCGCAGGCCGGTGATCGGGCCGCCGGCCCGATGCGGGCTTTCATGCTCAAGCAAACCCGGGAAGCAGATATCGCGATGTTTGCCGGCGTCGCCAAGATCGACAAAATCGAGAAGCCGGAAGATACGCCTTTGCGTATTCTGGTACCCGCCTTTGTCATCAGCGAATTGAAGACCGCCTTTCAGATCGGCTTCATTCTCTTCATCCCCTTCCTGATCATCGACATGGTGGTCGCCAGCCTGCTGATGTCGATGGGCATGATGATGATGTCCCCGGTCATGGTCGCCCTGCCGTTCAAGCTGATGCTCTTCGTCCTCGTCGACGGCTGGCATCTGGTCATCGGCTCGCTGGTCAAAAGCTTCAATCCATGACCCCCGGCATCGTCATGGAAATCGGCCGGCAGGCCCTTGAAGTCACGCTGATGATGGCCGCTCCGGCCTTGCTTTCCGCCCTCGTCGTCGGCCTCATCATCAGCATCTTTCAGGCCGCCACGCAGCTCAATGAAGCGACCCTGCAGTTTGTCCCCAAGCTGGTCGTCATGTTTCTCGTCCTGATTCTCGTCGGCCCCTGGATGCTGCAGTACATGATGGACTATATCCAGCGCCTGTTCGAGAGCATCCCCCAGCTGATCGGCTGACCATGCTCAGCATAACGACGGCTCAACTCGATGCCTGGATTGTTGCCTTCGCCTTTCCGCTGACCCGCATTCTGGCCTTCATCGCCAGCTCGCCACTCTGGGGATCGGCCGGGATACCGCGGCGGACCCGCCTCATTCTCGGCCTGTGCATCGCCATCGCCATTGCCCCCGCCTTGCCGCCGATGCCCGCCGTCGCCCCCGGATCGCTGCCCGGCCTGTGGATCATGGGACAGCAAATGCTGATCGGCATCGGCATGGGCTTCGCTGCCCGCATCGTCTTCGCCGCCATCGATGTGGCGGGCGAATTCATCGGCACCCAAATGGGACTGGGTTTCGCGACCTTCTACGATCCGATGAGTGCCTCGCAGACGCCGGTGATCGGCGAGTTCATCGGCCTCATCAGCTTCCTGCTTTTTCTGTCGCTGAATGGCCATCTCATGTATGTCGCCACGCTGGCGCAGAGTTTCTATGCCATCCCGGTCAGCGCCACGCCTTTGGCCGCAGGCAGCTGGATCAACCTGGTCGAACTCGGGAGCAAAATTTTTTCGACCGGGGTCTTGCTCTCGCTCCCCGTGGTCGTCGCGCTCATGATTACCAATCTGGCACTCGCCGTGCTGACGCGTGCTGCGCCGCAACTCAACATCTTTGCGCTGGGTTTCCCGCTGACCATGATCGGCGGCTTCGTCGCCCTGGCGGTCAGCATGAATTACCTGGCGACGCCGCTACAAGGGCTTTACGAGTATGCCCTCAGCGCCACCCTCGGCTTTGCCGTTCCAGCCGCTCAGTAGCGTTCGTTGAGCTTGAACGAATCGGCATCCTGGCGCTGAACCAGGCGGATGGTTCCCTCGGCGACTCGCCTTGCACCGATCGTTTGCGAGTCGATGCCTTCGGTGTACTCGAGAATCTGGTAGCTGGCGAAACCATTTTCGTATTGCAGCTGGCTGGCCCGCCGCTTCATGACCTGAACCGACTCGCCAGCACCGCCGGTATGGTAGCGCTTCATCTTCATGGAAAACCGGTACACATCCGGCGACAGCTTCGATTCCTCGATCTCCCAGTTCGGGGCGAGCGGATCGTAGACGATGTAAATGGCTGCTGCGACCACGCCAACTGTCGCCAGCGAAGCCAGGCTAACGCTCTTCTGGGCAGTCAGCTGGATGGCCTCATTGGGGATCAGCGGGGAATTTCCGCAACCAGCCAGGGCGACTGTTGCGACCAAGGCGGCAGCAATATTTCTCATAGGTAATTGAACAACGTCATCTGGCTGACCTGCTTGAAGGACAGTTGTGCCGCCTCAAGCACCATCTTGTGATTGGCCATATCGGAAATCGCCTGGGTGTAATCGAGATCCTGCAGCTTGCTCAGATCGCTCTGGTACTGCAGGTCACGGTCCGCCCCGGCCACACTCAGATTTTCGAGTTCCAGACGGCGGGCGCCGATCGAGGTCTGCGCCGTGATCAGGTGATCGTAGGCCTGATCGAGATTCAGGCGGATCTGGGTAATCTGGTTCTTGAACGCTGCCTGGGTCGCCGGCGAGGTGGAGACACTCGCATTGAGCGCCTTGATCATGCTGTCCAGGGTCGTGAAAATATCCTGATTGGCCGCCGGTTGAACCGTGAAGGTGTCGCCGGTCGCTGGCGTTCCGGAAAGATTGATCCTGACCTGCTGTCCGACCGGACCGAGCACGATATCCGAACCCGGCGTATAGGTCAGCCCGGTCACCGGCGCAGCCGGCACGCCGTTGGTCGTCACATCGAGGGTATAGACGCCGGGAGCCGTGAAAGTCAGCTTGTAGGTACTGTCGTTATAGCCGGAAATCATCGACGACGCGCCGAGAAGCCCCGTCCCGGTGTTGGTGGCACCGGCAGAAAAGGCGAACTTGCCGTTGCCTTCCGGAATACGCATGAAAACGTCGCTACCGGCCGCAGAAACATCCATCACCCGCCCGGTGTCGACCTGCAACTGGCGAGTCCCGTCGTCCCCAACGTAGGCGATGCTTCGGCTACCCGGCGACCCGGATACGGCAAACGGCTGCGTTTCGCCCCTGAATCCGGCGAAGACATGCTGCCCCATCGCATCCGTGCTGTTCGCAATGCCCAGCAACTGCTCGAAGTCCTGCGTAATTTCGGCTGCCAGCGCCAAGCGCGAGGTATCGCTGATATTCCCGTTATCGGCCTCTGCCGCCCTGACCATCACATTGGAGATCAGGTCGCTGGCAGTCCGCAAGGTGCTTTCCAGACTCGCCAACTGGCTGGCGGCATTGCCCTGATTATCGACAAACTGGCTGTTGACCGCCTTTTTCTGGCCAATGACAACAGCCTGGGCAGCCGAGACCGGATCATCGGCCGGGGTCAGAATGCGACGCCCGGTCGACATCTGGTTCTGCAGCCGGTACAAGCCCGTCTGCAATTGCTGCAGATTCTGGGTGTTGGTATCGAACATCATCGAGGTGCTTATGCGCATGATGTCACTCCTTAATTGGTGATGCCGAGAAGCGTGTCAAACAGCTTCGAAGCAATGTCGAGTGATTTGGCGGATGCCTGGTAGGCCTGCTGGTAACGAATCAGATTGGCCGCTTCCTCGTCAAGATTGACGCCGGAAACCGCCGAGCGGGCCAGTTCATTCTGCTTGAGCAGCGCCGTCTGGGATTCGCCACTGACCTTGATCTGGCGGGTTACGGAACCGACACCGCTGACCAGGCTGGCATAGCTCCCCTGGTAGCTTGCCTTGCCCCCTTCCATTGTGTTCTGGGTCTGCAGTGCTGCCAGCTTGACGGCGTTTCGGCCATCCGACACCCCGTTTATGTTCGCCGCGATAGTGAAAGTGTCACCATTCGCCGGCACACCGGAAACATCGATGGAAATACCGTTATACGTAATGCGCGTCAGTTCCGAGCTACCATTGAGCCGATTGATCGACCCCGCCGCGATAGTCAGGCTCGTGCCATCGGCGTAGGTGGCACTCACCGTCCCGCTGGCTGGCATGGTGAAGCCAAATGTGCCGGTGCCCTGGTTATAGGTAAAGGTTTTCGGGACATTCGCCAGGGAGTAGCCCGGGCTGACTATCCCCTGCCCAAGCTTGAGGGAGCCGGTATTGGCCGCACCCAGCGTCGTGGTGCTCGGCGCGCCGACGGCAATCCGCTTGACGTCGGCGGCGATGGTCGAATTGATCTGGAAGTTGCGGGCGGCGTCGCGGGTGGGTTCGATGCGGTAATCGACACCCACCGTCGGGGCGCTGCCGCCGATGCTGAAACCCTCACCAACGATCAGGGCATTGAGCGCCGCGACGCTGCCGGCCGAACCGGTAGCGGGAAAAACCTTGCCATCGGAAACGCGCGTCAGCGTCATGGTGCTGGCCGAGGTGGCACGCAGCACATAGTCGCTGCCGGTCAGTCCCGTGGTGAAATTTCCCGTGGCCGGATCGCCGGTCGGGGCCAGAAAACTGGCCGTCACGACACTGGCACCCACCGCTCCGACGAGCACCTTGGGCTGATTGAACTGGAAGAAATTTGCCTGGAATCCGGTGCTTGCCGAGGTCTGGTTCAAGCCTTCGAGATCCTGCCCCAGTGCGTGCTGGGCATTGAAGGTCAGGGCCAGCGATGCGGCGATCTGGCCCAGGGTATTGGTTGTGTCATCGAGCGAATTGGCCCGGAACTTCATGAGTCCGCCGAGGGCGCCCCCTTCGACCAGCGACTCCGACAATTCCTGGATCACACCGGATTGCCCCTGCAAGCCGGCCACCACGCGCTCCGGGTCGGTGCTTGAATTGATCGGAACCAGCTTGTTCACGATAGAGCCGACCACCAGTTGCTGGCCATTGCCGATGAATACGTTGAAATTGCCGATCGAATCCTCGACCGTGGTGACCCGCACATGCTTGTTCAATTCGGCAACCAGTTGGTCGCGCATATCCAGCAGGTCGTTCGGCAGCTGGTCGGACGAGGCCTGGGCCCGGGTAATCTGGCCATTGACGTCGGCAAGCTGCTGGGCATACCCATTGATCAGGCTGATTTCACTGGAAATCTCGCCATTGACGCTGTCGTAGAGATCGCCCAGGCGCGACGACATCGCACTGAAGCGGCCAGCCAGAGCCTGGGCTGACGAGAGCATGCTCTGGCGGGCTGAAACAAGCGACGGATTGGCCGCCACCTGCTGCATGCCGGTGAAAAAATCCTGAAGTGCAGGCGCCAGGCCGGAACTCGGATCGCCCAGCATGTTGTCGATCTGGCTCAGCTTGGCGAGCTGGGTTTCCGACTCTGAAGCAGCGGTCTGGGCGGCAAAGGTCTGAACCGTCAGATATTTGTCATAGGCCCGGCGCACTGTATCGACATGGCTGCCGCTGCCAAAGTAGCCCGAGCCACTCAGACGCGGGATACCAGCCGATTGCTGGATGTATTGGCGGCTGTAGCCGGGCGTGTTGGCGTTGGCAATATTGTGCTGAGTCGCCTCAAGCCCCAGCTGCGCCGCATGGATCCCGGTGATCCCGATTGATAGCATTCCAGTGCTCATGGCAATTCCTTTACTCGACTACCTGATTAACGGCCCTGAGCCCAAAAAATTGAGGGTGATCAACCAATAAGGGCCTGACGCAGGGTCGGGCCATTGATGATGCGCGAGAGCTTGTCGGCATACATCGGATCAGTGGCATACCCTGCCTGTTGCAAACGTCGTGCAAACTCCGTGCCATCCTGCGATCCGATCACGCTGGTGTACCGGGGGCTGTTGCGCAGCAAATTGGCGTAGTCGCGGAAGCAGTCCTCGTAGGAGGCATAGGCGCGAAAACGTTCGACCACCTTGGTCGGCTGGCCATCGACATATTCGGTCGTGGCAGCCTCGACGGTATCGCCCGTCCAGCCTTTTCCGGCCTTGATGCCGAACAGGTTGAAACTGTTGGAACCGTCCGCCTTGCGCATCTCGGTCCGTCCCCAGCCGCTTTCCAGGGCCGAATGGCCAACCAGAAAGACGGGCGGTATGCCGGTTGAGCGCGAGGCTTCGAGGGCATGCGGCCAGACACGATTGACGAATTCACGGGAACTGGCGGGAGGCTCCTGACTGACCGCCGGCGCCGCCGAGGTCGTTGAGGCATTCGGCCCATACGCTGCCGAGGTGGGCAGTCCGCTCAGGACCGGTCGATGCTGCAGGTGGCTGACATCTGAAACGGCAAGTGGCAAATCCTTGGCGGCAGCATTTGCCGCCCCCTGCACATCATTCAGCCCCTTAGGCGTACCCAGATGCTGCCCAAGCTGCTGTTCGATCAAGCGGGCGAAGCCGATACCGCCCCGGCTCGTGGCCATGTTCTGCGCCATTTGCTGGTCGAGCATGCCGGTATAGAAGCGCGACTGATCGCTATTGAGCAGCCCGTCCTGCGGTGTGGCATCGCGCATGCTCTTCATGACCATCTGCAGGAAGAGCGCCTCGAACTGCTGGGCGGCCGCTTTCAGGCCCTGCTTCGGGTCCTTTTGAAACTGGGCGCGGATATCCTGCGAGCCCTGCACATCGAAGGCTGCGCGGTTAGGCGTATCCTGGATTTTCATCGCCAGCTTCGCCGCTCAGATGACTTCAAGCTCGGCGCGCAGCGCACCAGCGGCCTTCATGGCCTGCAGGATGGCGAGCAGGTCGAGCGGGTTGGCGCCCAAGGCATTGAGTGCCTTGACCACATCGGCCAGATTGGCCCCCGCCTTGAGGTTCATCAGGCTGCCATTGCCCTGCTTGACCTGGATGTCCGCCGGCTGGCCGGTGGCCGGATTGCCGCCATCGACCACCACGGAAAGGCTGCCATGTGCCACGGCACAGGGATCGAGCGTCACTTTCTGGTTCATGACCACGGAGCCGGTCCGAGGATTGATGACGACCAGCGCGCTGCCGATAGCCGGCTTTACATCCAGATTCTCGATACGCCCGAGAAAGGCAACCCGATCATCGATGTCATCCGGCGCACGCACGGCAATTCGCCGACCATCGACGGCCCGCGCCGTACCCGGCGAGGTCGCCCGGTTGATCGCCTCGACGACGTTCTGGGCGGTGGCGAAATCAGCATTGACCAGTTCAAAATGGACGAAACCGCCTTGTCCGACCGCCGTCTGGATATCGCGCTCGATGGTCGCCCCGGCCGGGATCCTGCCCGCCGACAGGTGATTCACGGCGATTTTTGAGCCCCCCGAAGAGGCACCCACGCCACCGACCAGCACATTGCCTTGAGCCATGGCGTAAATCTGTCCGTCCGCCCCCTTCAAAGGGGTCATCAGCAAGGTGCCGCCGCGCAGGCTTTTCGCATTGCCCATCGATGAAACAGTGATGTCGATGTTTTGACCCGGCTTGGAAAACGGCGGCATGACGGCGGTGATCATCACCGCAGCGACATTCTTCAACTGCAGCTTGGTCGCCTGCTCGGCTGTCAGATTGACGCCCAGCTGCGACAGCATGTTGCCCATGGCCTGCGTGGTGAAAGGCGTCTGTGTCGTCTGGTCGCCCGTGCTATCCAGGCCGACCACGATGCCATAACCGATCAGCTGGTTGTTGCGGACGCCCTGGATGGAGGCCAGATCCTTGAGGCGCTCGGCCAATGCCGGCTGGCCGCAAAGCGGCAACAGGCAAGCGGTGACAATTGCCGCCTGCCGGAACCAATTGCCGCTAAATATCTTCATGATCGTTCTCCGCCTGAATGTTGCCTAGAATGGCAGTACATTAAGGAAGAATCGTGCCATCCAGCCCATGACCTGGCCGTCGCTGATCTGGCCGGCCGATTTGTACTCGATACGGGCGTCGGCCACTTTCGACGACTCAATCGTATTCGAGAAGTCCACAAAGCTTGGATTGATCACGCCGGAAACGCGGACGAACTCCTGCTCCTCGCCAATCGCCAGTTGCTTTTCACCGGACACCAGCAAATTGCCGTTGGGCATGACATCGATCACAGTCACCGTGATGTTGCCGGTAAAGACGTTATTGTTGGCCGCCGCGCCCTTGCCACTGAAGGCAGTCGAGCTTGTAGCGCCGAGATTGATGCCCGACAGCCCCTTGCCTGGCAAGCCGGCGAGGGCACTGATCGAGGCCTTCTGTGAATTCGACTTGTCGAGCTTGTTGGCATTGGCGGCCGATGCCGTCGTGCTTTCGGTAATCTTGATCGTGATCGTGTCACCGACAAAGCGGGCCCGACGATCTTCAAACAGCGGACGACTGTAACCCGCCTGGAAGATCGCCCCATTCCCGCTGACCGGCTCGGCGCGCATGGCGGGGCGGGCCGTCATCGGCTGATGGACATTGGTCGGCGGCGTCGTTGAGCAGGCGCTCGTCAATACCACCGCCAGCAAGAACAGGCGTTTCATGGTTTCACCTCAAATCTGGGTCAGACGCCCGAGCATCGCGTCGGATACCGAGACGACCTTCGAATTCAATTCGTAGGCCCGTTGCGTCTGGATCATGGTGACCAGTTCTTCGGCCACATTGACGTTGGAGGTTTCGACATAACCCTGATTGGTTACGCCGGCGCCGTTGGTTCCCGGCGTATTGGGTGTCGGCGTGCCGCTCGCTGCCGTTTCCAGGAAGAGATTCTGGCCCACGGCCTGCAAGCCACCATTGTTGATGAAGGTCGCCAGCTGGATGGAGCCGATCTGCGTCGCGGCGGCCGAGCCAGCCTGGGTAATGGTGACCGTGCCGTCGGTGCCGATCGAGACCGAGGTAGCATTGGCCGGGATCGTGATATTGGGCTGCACCGGATAGCCGTCCGCCGTAACGATCTGGCCCTGGTTGTCTTTCTGGAAGGAGCCGTCCCGCGTATAACCCGTTGTGCCATCCGGCAGAAGTATCTGGAAGAAACCGCCACCCTGAACGGCGACATCCAGCGTGTTGTCCGTTTTCTGGAGATTGCCCTGGGTATATAGACGGGCCGTTGCCACGGGGCGCGCCCCGGCGCCCAGTTGCAGGCCGGTCGGAATCTGCGATTGCTGCGACGACTGGGCGCCGGGCTGCCGCAGGTTCTGATAGAGCAGATCCTCGAAAACAGCGCGGGAGCGCTTGTAGCCATTGGTGCCGACGTTGGCCAGATTGTTGGCGATGACGTCGAGCTGGGTCTGCTGGGCATCGAGTCCGGTTCGGGCAATCCACAGGGAACGGATCATGATTTAGTCCTGTCAGGAATTCAGTGTAAGCAACTGATCGGCGCGCTGGGCGTTGGTATCAGCGGTTTGCAGCATCTTGATCTGCATTTCGAACTGGCGCGAAAGGCTGATCAGATTGACCATCGCATCGGTCACATTGACGTTACTGCCTTCCAGCGTGCCGGACGCGACGCGTACCGTCGCATCCACCTCGGCCGGCTGGCCGCTGCGCAGGCGAAACAGGCCTTCGGTACCGCGCACCAGATCGGCCTCGGGCGGATTGACCAGCTTCAGGCGCCCGATGGCATTGGCATTGTTCGGCGTACCAAAACTGGGAACCACGGAAATCGTGCCATCCGGGCCGATTTCAATATTGTTGTCGGGCGGAATGGTGATCGGACCACCATCGCCGACCACCGGGTAACCGCTCTTGGTCTGCAACACGCCCGTCACATCGACATCCAGGCTACCAGCCCGGGTATAAGCCTCGCTGCCGTCCGGCATCTGCACGGCTAGCCAGCCACGGCCCTGGACTGAAACATCGAGGTTGCGGCCCGTAAACATCACAGGACCTTCGCTGAACACATCACTGACCGAGGCATCAACAACAAACGCCCGGGTCGGCATTCCTTCACCAAGGACCGGCACCGCGCGGAAGCGATGCTCCTGCGCCTTGAAACCGACCGTGCTGGCATTGGCCAGATTGTTGGCCGTGCCGGCCTGCTGCATGAAGACATGCTTGGCGCCGGTCATTGCGGTGTAGATCAGACGATCCATGGTGTCGTGCTCAGTCGGTCAGTAGCGATTAGCGGATATTGACCAGGGTCTGGAGAATCTGGTCCTGCGTCTTGATCGACTGGGCGCTGGCCTGATAATTCCGCTGCTGGACGATCAGATTGACCAGTTCGGCCGTCAGGTCGACGTTCGATTCCTCGACGGCCGAGGCCTGCAACACACCGAAAATGCCGGTATTCGGATTGCCCGGCGTCGGCTGCCCGGAGTCGCCGGTTTCCGTCCATTGGTTGTTGCCGATGGAGGTCAGACCGTTCGGATTACGGAAGTTGAACAGCGCGACCTGGCCGATATTGCGCACCTGACCGTTATCGTAGCGGGCCTGGACAATACCGTCCTTGGAAACGCTGATACCGGCCAGATTACCCGGCGCGAAGCCGTTCTGGGTCAGGTCATTGACGGCGAACGGGCTACCGAACTGCGTCATGGTCGGAATATTGACCGAGAACAGCAGCGGGCTGGTGGCGCCCGTCGTAACGTCAAATGACTTCGGCAAAACGCCGGGAATGGTGGTTGGCGCAGCTGCGCCCTGCAGGTAGGAGGCAGTCAGCACACCTTTTGACGAAAAGACGAGGCGATCAGGCACCTCGGTCAAGGCCGTCATCCCGGTCGGCAAATTGCCATCCAGCCGGGTGTATTGCGACCACTCATTGGCCGTTGCCGTCTTTACAAAATAGTAGGACAGGGTATGCGGATTCCCCAGGGAGTCGTACACCGTCATCGCCGTGGATCTGTTGAAGCTGGTCGGCTGTGCCGGATCGAAGGTGGCCAGAATAGGCGGCGTCTGCCGGGAGTCCAGATTGGCCGTGACCGAGGCCGTCGAGGTCGGGTTCGGCGTACCGGTCACGAAATCGACCTTGAGCTGATCGGTTGGCGGCTGCTGCGGAATGGCGCCGGTCGGGTCGGCCAGAACGCCGAGCAGGCTGCGGTTCTGGTCATTGACGATGAGGCCGTTCTTGTCGAGGTGGAACTGGCCGTTCCGGGTGTAGCTCGTGCTGCCGTTCTGCGACATGCCGAAGAAACCGGTGCCGTTGATGGCGATGTCGAGCGGGTTATTGGTCGAGGTGATATTGCCCTGCGTATATTGCTGCAGCACACCACTCAGCGTACTACCGATACCGATCTGCGAACCGCCGCCACCCTGCAGGGAAGCGCCATAGACGTCAGCGAAGTGGGTCGCCGAGGACTTGAAACCGACCGTCGAGGCGTTGGCAATGTTGTTGCCGGCGACGTCAAGTGCCTTGGAGGAAGAAGCCAGGCCGCTCAAACCTTGTTGGAATGCCATGATGTACTCCTTGTCTCAATCTCAGTAAATTTGCTGGACCGCGTTGAAATCAACCAGACCTGTGCCGGGGATTTCAAGCTGGAAGCCGTTCTGTCCTCTGACAAGAGCAGATACCGTGCCAACTTCGAGGGCGGTCGCTGTCACCTTGTTAGCGCCCTGGGTCGCCTGCACGGAGAACTGATAATTGCCGTTGGCCACGCGGTTTCCGTTGGCATCCTTGCCATCCCACGCAAAATCGATGACGCCGGCCTTTTGCGCCCCGAGATCCTGCTGCGCCACCTTGACGCCATTGGCGTCGCTGATCAGGACACTGACCTTGTCGGCATCGCCGTCCAGCTTGATACCGCCAATGGCCCCCTGATCCACGAGGGGGAGAGAATTGCCGGCGGCAAGGACATTTTTGCCGACCAGCGACGAGGACTGCATGGATAGTGCATCGCTGTAGGACGAGAGCAGCTTCTGCAGCGTGCTGTTGAGACTGTCGATGCCCTTGACGGTATTGATCTGTGCCAGCTGACTGGTGATTTCCGCGTTATCCATGGGATTGAGCGGGTCCTGGTTCTGCATCTGCGTCACCAGCATGGTCATGAAGCGGTCGCCCAGCTGATCCGCCGCGCTGGTTGTCGAGGTCTTGTTCTCGGAAAGCTGCTGCTGGACGGAATTGACGGTGGCAGTGTTGATTGTGTTACTCATGATGCTTCTCCTTATTGACCGATCTGCAAGGTACGCAGCATCATGGTCTTGGCGGTATTCATGACCTCGACGTTCGTCTGGTACGAGCGCGAGGCGGAAATCATGTTGGTCATTTCCTCGACCACATTGACGTTGGGAAAGGACACGTAACCCTTTTCATCGGCGGCCGGATTCTTCGGGTCGTAGACGATGCGGGGCGGCGAGGCATCTTCGACAACCTGACGGACGCGAACCCCTTTGGCGATGTCGCCGGCCCCGCCCATCGGCGTCGCCTCGAACACCACCTGCTTGGCCCGGTAAGGCTTGCCGTCCGACGAGACGATACTGTCGGCATTGGCCAGATTGGAAGCCACGGCGTTGAGGCGCATCGACTGCGCTGTCATCGCACTCGAGGACACCTGGAAGACGTTAAACAGGCTCATGCAAACTCTCCTTAACCTTGCGACGAGGCCATCGCGCTGCGCAGCCCCTGGAACTTGTTGCTGATCAACTGGGTGAGAATCTGGTACTGAAGCGCGTTGTCTGTGATCTGGGCGCGCTCGACATCCATATCGACCGTATTGCCATCGACCGCCGACTGGGTCTCGCTGCGATACTGGAGGAGGCCCGGACCGCTCGTACCATTGCCTGCCAGATGGGTCCCGGAAGTTTTCGCCATGCTCAGGGCGCCGGCATCGGCACGACCCGAGAGCGCGTTCTGCATGGCCGACTTGAAATCGATATCACGCGCCTTGTAGTTCGGCGTATCCGCATTGGCGATATTGGAGGCCAGCACCTGATGGCGCTGCGAACGCAAGTCGAGCGCCTTGCTGAGTACTGAAAAATTTTGAGCGATGTCCGGCATGCTTATCTCCAACTATTATTGCTTCGTTAAAAGCATGCTTCATGCCATGGAAAATTTGCAGGCAGATCAAGACGTCATGGGGCAAAATACGGCCATGCTCATGCGTTTCATTGCCCTGCTTTTCCTGCTGCCACACTGCCTGCCTGCCACTGCGGCAGACTCCGCAATGATCGTGGACACGGCGGAACAGCACATCCGGCTGCAAACGAAAAATCTTGCCGGCAAAACAACGATCACCATGGGACAGTTCGATGCCAGCCGACTGCCGCCCTGTTCGGCACTTGAGGCATTTACCCCGCAAGGGAGCAAGATCGTCGGCCGGACCCATATCGGCGTCCGCTGCCTGTCGCCCAATAGCTGGAGCGTTCTCGTACCGGCTCAAATTGCCGTGTCCGGCAACTATGTAACGACCAGCCGAGCATTAATTGCCGGTCAGGTCATTACCGAGTCCGACCTTGTCACGCTCAGTGGCGACATATCCCACATGGCTACTGGTGTGGTCAGCGACCCGGCCAGCGTCGTCGGCAAGACCCTGCGCAATTCGCTTGGGGCCGGCCAAACCATACGCCAGGATCAACTGGTGGCGCCGATCGTGATCCGCCCGGGCCAGACCGTCAGAGTCATATCGAAAGGCGCCGGTTTCGCGGTCAGTGCCGAGGGAAAGGCGATCAATAACGCGGCCATCGGGCAGTCGACCCAGATTCGCATGAACTCCGGCCAGACAATAACTGGCACGGCCCGTGCTGACGGCAGTGTGGAAATCGAATTTTGAGCTAAAGTTTCAGCCTGGACGGCCGTTATACCGTCTGAGACCAAAAAAGTATTGCGAGCCCTATCATGAAAATCGACAGCACCTACAAACCAGGCCCGACGCCGACAGCGCCCCGCCCGACTGCACGCCCGGCCCACGAAGCCGCGAGCACCGGTGAATCCGTCAGTCTGAGCCAACTTGCCGGCGCCATGCAAAGCACCGACAAGCCCCCGGTTAACGCGGCACGCATTCAGGAAATCAAGGATGCGATTTCGCAGGGGCGTTTCAAGGTCAATCCCGAAGCCATTGCCGATGGACTGATCCAGTCCGCCCGCGACCTGCTCGACTCCCAACGCAAGGCTTGATGAGCGCGCTGGCCGCACTGCTGAAGAACGAGGCAGCACTGGTCGTTCGCTTCCGGGATACGCTGTTGCGCGAACAGGAGATTCTGCGCGCCGGCACCAGTGACGAACTGGCCGATATCAACACGAAAAAGCTGGCCCTGGCTGAAAGCCTTAACACCCTTGGGGCAGAACGCGCCCAGGCACTCTCCCCGGGCCAGGAGAGTACGACAGACATGCATGCATGGTTGGCCGCCCACCCACGCGATACCGAGTCGGCAAAACTCTGGGCAGGGCTGCTCGCGGTGGCTCGCGAAGCCCGCGGAATCAATGAAGTGAATGGCAGTCTGATCAACGCCCTGCATCAAAAGACCAGCGATGCGCTATCCATCCTAACCCGCAGCGAGTCCGAGCAATCGCTCTACAGCCGGGACGGTCAGGCGGCATCCACGACAGGTAGTCGCATCATCGATTCGGCCTGACCTGTCCGGTCACCCGGATCAGCGAGTAGCCGGCTTCGCCTCGTTGATCTCGGTCGGTTCTTCCGGGCGATTCGAGTCGATCATGATCGCAACCCGCCGGTTTCTTGCCCGTCCCTCTGCCGTCGTTTTGGTTTCCACCGGCCGGGTTTCGCCATAACCGATAGCCGTCAAGCGCTCGGCGCCCACGCCGCCATCATTGAACAAGCGAAGCACGGTGGTCGCCCGCATGGCCGACAACTCCCAATTGGATGGAAACTGCGGCGTGGCAATCGGGACATTATCGGTATGCCCTTCGATGGTTATCGGAAAATCCGTACTCGCCAGCACCTGGGAGATGACACTCATGGCACTGATCGATGCCGGCTGCAAACGTGCCTGCCCGGGCGCAAACAGAACGCTGTCGCTGATTTCGATGGTGACGCCACGACTGGTCTGCAGCAAGCGGATTGTTCCTGAGGCAACGAGGGGCTGAAGGGCATCCGTAATGTTGTCCGCGATATTCTTCATCTTTTGCCGCTGCTCGACCTTTTTGGCCTCGTTCTTTGCCGTTTCCGGCACCTTGTCGACCTTGATGATGGGTCGGGGCGGCATCGGCGGCGCACCCGCCATGACAGTGACAGGCTGCCCGCCGGGTTCACCCGTCTTGTTGTTGAAGGCGTTCGTCAGCGAACTGGAGAGGACCTTGTATTTGCCCTCATTGACCGATGATACAGCGTACATGACGACGAAAAAGGCAAACAGCAGGGTAATGAAGTCGGCGTAGGAGACCAGCCAGCGTTCGTGGTTCTCGTGCTCCTCTTCACGACGTTTGCGCGCCATCAGTGGAGATAGCCCTTGAGGCGGCCTTCGATGATCCGGGGATTGTCACCCACGGCGATACCGACCAGACCATCGACCAGCATTTCGCGCGAGGCCACCATGCGCGTGACGTAATACTTGAGTTTGGCCGCCACCGGCAGGTAGACC
>ERZ1034361.1052-NODE-1052-length-15786-cov-5.225094_pt1 | contig 15786 bp, 12 predicted proteins | sample MGYA00520617_ERZ1034361 | MGnify/ENA primary metagenome ERZ1034361 (study PRJEB33736, sample SAMEA104284507) | Azolla filiculoides | biome: Urban; feature: Water surface; material: Ditch water | place: Netherlands | collected 2015-10-28 | depth 0-0.1 m ... | reverse complement strand
GTGATGAAGAAGCCATGTATTACGATGCCGATTACATCCACGCTTTGGAATTCGGTCTGCCCCCAACCGGCGGCTGCGGTATCGGCATTGATCGACTGATCATGCTGGTGACTGACTCACCCGCCATTCGTGATGTGATTCTGTTCCCGCAGATGAGAAATCTCGACTAAACATGACCATAACACCGGCGACACTGTCAGCAACAGATGACGGTACGCCGTACGCGCCGGTGTACGACGATGTCTATCACAGCCGGGCTGGGGCTATTGCTCAAGCCCGGCATGTTTTTTTAGGGGGCAACCAGCTTCCTTCCCGTTGGGCCGACCGCGATAGTTTTGTGATTGTGGAAACCGGCTTTGGTCTCGGGCTTAATTTCTTAACTACCTGGTCCACCTGGCTTTCACAAAACGATGCTGCCCGTTGCCGACGTCTGCACTTTGTTTCCGTTGAGAAACACCCGCTATTGCAGGCCGACCTGCAACGCTTGCTCGATCCCTACACTGCTGAACTCGCACCCGGAACAAGTGCCGCATTGGTGGCCAAATGGCCAACCCTGGTTGAAGGCACGCATCGCCTGGAATTCGAAAGTGGCCGTGTAGTGCTTACGCTCATACTGGGTGACGCTGAAATGGCACTCCCCCAGTTAGCAGCTAGAGCCGATGCCATTTATCTGGATGGCTTCTCCCCTGCTAAAAACCCAGACATCTGGTCCGACCGGGTTTGCCAGGCCCTAGAACGCCTTTCTGGCGAGGGCACCACGCTGGCAACCTGGAGCGTTAATGGTGCGGTTCGGCGTCGATTAAGCAACTGTGGTTTTGATCTCACGTTAGCCCCAGGGTTTGCGCAAAAGCGTGACATGCTTACAGGGCGTTGCCGCGCACGACGCCCTCATGCATACCCATCAACCACACCCGGACACGCCTTGATTATCGGCGCCGGCCTGGCTGGCACTGCCACAGCAGAGCGTCTGAGCAGCAAGGGCTGGCGTTGCACCGTGATTGAGTCCGAGACTCTGGCGAGCGGTGCCTCTGGCAATAAGGCGGGTGTGCTTCGACCCTTACCCTCGGTCGACGATAACGTTCTCTCACGACTCATACGAACCGGCTTTCTATCTACCCTAGAGCGGCTCAAGCAACTTGCGGATAAGGGAAACGCCGTCGAGTGGGATCCCTGCGGTGTATTACATCTGGCGCGTGATGCTGATCAAGCTGGATTAATGCAAAAAGCATTGGCAGGACATACCTCACCCGATGATTTTGTTATCTGGTTTAATCAGCAAGAGGCCACCAGATATGTCGGGTTAGCGGTCAGCGCTGGCGGTTGGTGGTTTCCCACCGCTGGGTGGGTTAACCCGTCGGACTATTGCAAGAAGCTGCTTGAGGTTTCCGGAACGACTTTAATCACCCATAAACCAGTTGTATCGCTGAATCATAACGAAGAGGGTTGGGCTGCCAAAGATGCCAATGGTGGCGTCATTGCCCAGGGCGATATCGTCGTGCTGGCTAACGCGACTGATGCGCCCCGACTCAGCGCACCATTTAGCGAAGCGGTGCCGATTCGACCGGCACGCGGACAAACGACTGTGTTTGCTGCGCCACCACTACCGGCACCAGAAGTCGTGATTTGCCGTAACGGCTACTGGACACCGGCAATTCATGGGCTGAGCACAAGCGGTGCCAGTTTTATCGTGGACGATACGGATCTCGAAATTCGATCGGAAGAGCATGCTGAAAACCTGTCGGTCGTTGCCGGTATGTTGCAGACTTCAACTGGGTTAGCGACGGTCGACCCAGCCACGCTGACTGGCAAAGTGGGTTTAAGACCCCTGGTTCCAGACCGTTTGCCATTGGTCGGCGCCCTACCCGCCATAACCCCACAAACCGATGCCAGCTTATCTCGTGTCGCACGTTCCAGAGTCCCGGGTCTTTTTATCAACTCGGGCTATGGTGCCCGGGGCATTCTGCTCGCCACGCTGTGCGCCGACCTTCTAGCCTGTCAGATTGCTGGTGAACCGCTGCCACTTTCCAAAGATCTAGTTCGCGCAATTGATCCAATGCGGTATGCTCATAAAAAAACTTTCACCGAGGAGACATCGAATGAAGATTGAAACCATGGCAGTACACGCCGGTTACGACATTGATCCAACCACCAAGGCCGTTGCCGTACCGATTTACCAGACCACGTCCTACGCATTTGATAGCACCCAGCATGGTGCCGATCTGTTTGACCTCAAGGTACCGGGCAATATCTACACCCGCATCATGAACCCTACGCAAGATGTCCTGGAAAAGCGTGTAGCAGCCATGGAGGGCGGTATCGCAGCACTGGCCGTCGCTTCAGGCATGTCAGCCATTACTTACGCCATTCAGACGATTGCTGAAGCCGGCGACAACATTGTAACGTCCAGCACCTTGTATGGCGGCACGTACAACCTGTTCGCACATACGCTACCGCAATATGGCATTGAGGTCCGTTTTGCTGATTACAGCGATCCGGAAAGTTTCGAAAAGCTGATTGATGCCAAAACTAAAGCGGTATTTTGCGAATCGGTTGGCAATCCTCTGGGCAATGTCACTGATTTCGAAGTGCTGGCCAAAATCGCTCACAAGCATGGCGTACCGCTCATTGTTGACAACACCGTGCCATCGCCTTATCTCTGCCGCCCCTTTGAGCATGGTGCCGACATTGTCGTCCACGCGCTGACAAAGTACCTGGGTGGCCATGGCAATTCTATTGGCGGCATTATTGTTGATAGTGGCAAATTCCCATGGGCTGAACATAAGGCCAAGTTCAAACGCCTGAATGAACCCGATGTGTCCTACCACGGCGTGGTGTACACCGAAGCCTTAGGACCGGCTGCCTTTATTGGCCGTGCACGCGTCGTACCGCTCCGCAATATGGGTGCTGCCATTTCGCCGTTTAATGCGTTCCTGATTCTGCAGGGCATCGAGACATTGGCCCTACGCATGGATCGCATTTGCAGCAATTCGCTGAAGATTGCCAACTTCCTCAAGACACATCCGAAAGTCAGCTGGGTTAACTACGCTGGCCTACCTGATCATAAAGACCATGCGCTGGTTCAGAAGTACATGGGCGGTCGCGCCTCGGGCATTCTTAACTTTGGTGTTAAGGGTGGTTTAACTGGCGGCGGCAAGTTCCAGGACGCACTGCAGCTGGTGACGCGTCTGGTCAACATTGGCGATTGCAAAACGCTTGCCTGCCACCCGGCCTCCACCACACACCGTCAGCTGTCGCCAGCTGAACTGACCAAGGCCGGTGTATCGGAAGACATGATCCGCCTGTCTATCGGCATTGAGCATATCGATGACCTGATTGCTGATCTGGATCAGGCACTGAACAAGGCCTAAATAGATGTAGCGTGTGGTTCAAGTTTGGGCCGATTTGCGACGAGTTTGTCGATGAGGCCCGGGCTTGAATCACGCGCTGCGTCCAACCTAAAGTTTCTTAGGTTCTAACAATCTCCACCAGATGCGGTAGTGCCAGATATTCGCGTGATTGCATTTCGGTCAAGCGGCTCGCCGTACGGAAAAATTCGTGAGCGTTAGGACCTTCCACGTACAGATCATCCGGATAGGTTGCTGCTGAAATAATCAGTTTCACTCGGTGGTCATAGCAAACATCGACCAACCAGGTAAAACGACGCGCCTCTGCGCCATGTCGTACTTCCAGAACGGGAATGTCTGAAACCAGAATGGTGTGGTATTCACGCACTAATTCCAGGTAATCGGTTTGTGCACGACCGTCACCACAGATCGAATGAAAATCGAACCAGACTACGCCGGGCGCTAAACGCTCGGTTTTGATCTGCCGATTATTGATTTCAATGCTTTCGCCGATGCTACCTGGCATGGTCGCTGCCACTTCAAAGTATTCGGCTAAAGCACGCTCAGTCTCTGTATCGTGCGGCACGTGATACACCGGCATAACTTCGAGTTTACGTAAACGGTAATCCTGCCCACCATCCAGGGGCATGACATCCATTTTATTTTTGATCAATGCAATCGTCGGCAGGAAGTTCTGCCGTTGCAAGCCATTCGGATAAAGGTTGTCTGGCGGGTAATTGCTGGTCATCACAAAGACCACACCCTTTTCAAACAAAATCTCCAACAGGCGGCCAAGAATCATGGCATCGGCGATATCGGAGACATGAAATTCATCGAAACACAGTAAGCGTGTTTCTTTGGCAATACGTTCGGCAACCAAGACGAGTGGGTCTGCCTTCCCCGCATGCTGACGCAGCTCAGCATGAATCTGATGCATAAATGCGTGAAAGTGAATCCGCTTTTTACGCTTGTAAGGCACTGCGGCAAAGAAGCAATCCATAATGAAGCTCTTGCCTCGCCCAACCCCTCCCCAAAAATAAATCCCCCGCGGCACGGTGGGCGCTGAAATCAAACGACGAATCTTGTGACCCCGGGCTGTTTTAAAACTGACCAAAGACTGATACAAGGTTTCTAGACGCTCAACGGCCTGCATTTGTGCTGGGTCGGCTTCGAACCCCTTGGCTTCAAGCGCTGTGGCGTAGGCACCTAACATGCCCGGCAGATTTGGATTGAGTTCACTGAGGTTCATGCCCGACATTTTATCTTTTGCACTGCCTAGTTTCATAGCTTTTCATTTTGTGGATAATAGACGTGTGCGGCATCTGATACATCAGCAACCCGCCCCAAAAGGAGACGCATCATGAAAATTGATATTGGCATCCCAGAAAAAGACCGAAAGGCCATTGCAACCGGATTATCCCGTTTTGCTGCGGATAATTTCACGCTTTACATGAAAACGCACTTTTACCACTGGAACGTCACAGGCCCGATGTTCCAGACACTGCATCTCATGTTTGAAACCCAATACAACGAGCTTTGGCTGGCATCTGATGCCATTGCCGAGCGTATTCGCGCTCTGGGCTTCCCCGCACCGGGCACCTATGAAGAGTTTGCCAAGCTCACCGTGATCAAAGGCACCAAAGGGGTACCTAAAGCCATCGATATGATCAAACAGCTGGTATCAGGCCATGAAGCGACTGTGAAAACCGCACGGGCTCTTTTCCCGATTGTTGATGCGGCCAATGATGAAGCCACGGCTGATCTGCTGACCCAACGCATCCAGATCCACGAAAAAACTGCTTGGATGCTACGTAGTCTGCTGGAGCAGTAATCTGAACCGAAAGACTCACCGCTTCCTCAGCGCCCGTGGCTTATGCACGGGCGTTGTTCTTTGTCTATTCATCATTGCCTGCGCACCAACGACGCAACGCGTACGTGTAGATAATCAAGCCACCCAGGTTGAAGCGCGCAAACAAAGACAAGTTGCACTTCAAGCCTACATGGACGACCAGCGTCGTTTAATGCGCGTTAGTTATCCGCTGCTGACTAAAGGTTCTGACCTGTGCGGTGAAGATCTCCGTTACACCACCGGTTTAGCCTTAGCCAATAGCTCAACCTTACTTGGCGAAGACTTCCGAGAATCGGCTCAAACCAGTTACCAGCTGACCGATGAAGTTAAAGCCGTCTATGTGATTCCCGGTTCCGCTGCCGATAAGGCTGGCATCCGCTCCGGCGATACGATTCGCTACATTGGGGATTGGTCGTTACCTACCGGGCAAAATGCGGTAAGGCAGTCACTGGAACAACTTCAGCTTCAAACACAAACCGGTAAAGCGGTTCGTCTCGATGTGATTCGTAGTGGCCGTGGCCAGAGCCTGCTGATCACGCCCGATAAATCCTGTGCCTACCCCGTTGTGTTAGGCGATGGTGATGAAGTGAATGCCTACGCCGATGGCAAACAGGTGGTTATTCAGCGCGGCATGATGCGATTTGCTACAAGTGATACAGAGCTCGCGCTGGTGATCTCTCATGAAATTGCTCATAACAGCATGAGTCATGTGCGTTCCAAAATGACGAACTATGCCTTGGGGACGGTTGTAGATCTGGCCGCTCAAATTCTGTTGGGTATTCCTACTCAGGGGCTGTTTGGCAAATTAGCTGGAAACGCCTACTCACAAGATTTTGAATCTGAAGCCGACTATGTGGGGTTGTACATCATGGCGCAATCAGGTGGTGATATTGATAGTGCCCCACAATTCTGGCGCCGTATGGCAACCCTCTCACCCAATGCGATTAAAAGCAGCCACTTAGCCTCTCATCCTGCAACCCCTGAGCGTTTTGTTGCACTTGAAGAGACGGTTAAGGAAATCAAGGCAAAAAAGGCCGCTGGGAAACCCCTGGTACCTAATCTGAAAAATGCACCCGAGACAGAAGCGATCCCCTCTATAACGCCTGAGAAAAGCAAAGCATCTCCCTGATCTTTCGACAGAATTTAGCTAAAAACCGAGGGAATTTGCTTTACCGATGGCGCGTAGTTGGATATAGTTCGCGCCATGATAACCGCATTTGAGCTCAACCACGGCCGCTTGCAGCAGGTGACTGTCGAGTCACTAGAAGATCTGCAGCACTGCCATCCTGTCTGGGTAGACTTCGAGTCCCCGACTGAGGAGGAGCGCGACTGGGCAAAAAGCATCTTCGAGATCGACTTACCCGAAGAAGATGAGGTTGATGATATTGAGGCCTCGGCCCGCTTCTTCGAGGGTGAAAACGGCGAACTCCATATCCGTTCTGACTTCTTCCAGCATAGCGACGAAGACAGCGACACCATGCGTGTGGCTTTCATACTCAAAGGCGGCCTTCTATTCAGCATCCGTCGTGACGAGCTCGCCCAGTTCCGTCTTCTGCGCCTGCGTGCGCGTCGTCAGCCCTACTATGTGAGCGACGAAAAAGACGTGCTTTTGCAGTTGCTCGATATTGATGTTGAGTATTCTGCCGACATTATTGAAGGCATCTATGATCGCCTCGACAAATTCAGCAAACAAGTGCTGGGTAGCGAGATGTCTGATGATGCAGCGGGTATTGTGCTGTCTGGCATTGCGGTAGAGGAAGATCTGAACGGTCGAATCCGACGCAACCTGATGGATACCAGACGTGCCGTGTCGTTTCTAATGCGCATTAAGCTACTTAACGAACAACAGAATGACGAGGGTCGTCAGATCCTGCGCGATATCGATTCGCTGGATGGTCACACGGGCTTTGTGTTCGATAAACTGAACTTCCTGATGGATGCCACGGTTGGTTTTATTAACATTAACCAGAACCGCATCATCAAGATCTTCTCCGTGGCATCGGTCGCCATGTTGCCGCCAACGCTGATTGCCAGTATTTACGGCATGAATTTCCGCTTCTTGCCTGAAGTTGACTGGGAATATGGTTATCCGTTCTCGCTGTCGTTGATGGCCGTTTCTGTTGCTATCCCTTTCTGGTATTTCCACAAGAAGGGCTGGCTCAAGAAGTAGCCATTTTCAGCCTTGCCAAACAAAAATGGGAACCCGAAGGTTCCCATTTTTGTTGATGCCTAAGTGTCTTAGAAGTGCAGTGGGCGCTTATCGCAAGCCAGTGCAGCTTCGTGAACTACTTCCGACAGCGTTGGGTGGGCATGGCAAATGCGAGCCAGATCTTCACTGGCCGCACCGAATTCCATAGCCACAACAGCCTCACCAATCAGTTCCGAAGCATTCGGGCCGATGATGTGTACGCCGAGGATACGATCTGTTTTGGCATCAGCCAGCATCTTGACGAAGCCTTGTGCATTGCCAGCACCCAGCGCACGGCCATTGGCCATAAATGGGATCTTGCCAGCTTTGTAGGCAACGCCTTCAGCTTTGAGCTGTTGCTCTGTCTTACCAACCCAGGCGATTTCCGGATCGGTGTAGATAACCCAAGGAATCAGATCAAAGTTGATGTGACCAGCCTGGCCTGCCATGATTTCGGCAACAGCAACGCCTTCTTCCATGGCCTTGTGGGCCAGCATTGGGCCGCGCACCACGTCACCAATTGCCCAGACACCTGGCAGATTGGTTTTGCAGTGGCCATCGACTTCAACCATGCCGCGCTCGTTGAGCTTGAGACCAACCTTGTCGGCACCCAGACCCTGCGTGTTGGGGATACGGCCAATCGACACGACCAGACGATCTGCATCCAGCTTCTGAGCCTTGCCGTCTTTGTCGGTATAAGCGATCGAAACGCCCTTCTTGGTTGCCTTGATCTCGCCGATCTTAACGCCGAAGTTAAAGGCCAGGCCTTGCTTCGTGAAGATCTTCTGGGCTTCTTTAGCAACGTCCTGATCAGCTGCTGCCAGGAAATCCGGCATGGCTTCCAGCACGGTGACTTCAGCACCCAGACGGCGCCAGACGCTACCCATTTCCAGGCCGATTACACCGGCACCGATCACGGCGAGCTTCTTAGGCACGGCACCCATTTCCAGCGCACCGATGTTGTCGCAAACGACTTCGTTGTCGACTGGCAGGTTAGGCAGATGGCGAGCTGTAGAGCCAGTCGCAATGATGACTTGCTTGGCTTCAACCGTTTCTTTACCGACCTGCACTTGCCAGCCAGCACCACCTTGAGCGACCAAGCTGCCGTGACCTGAGAGGAAAGTGACCTTGTTCTTTTTGAACAGGCCAGCAATGCCCTGGGTCAGTTGGGTAACGATGTTGGCCTTGCGGGCAATCATCTTGGCAACGTCAATCTTCGGTGTGCCAACGGTAATGCCCTGGTCTGCAAAGCTGTGACCGGCTTCTTCGAAAAGATGCGAGGTATGCAGCAGTGCCTTCGATGGGATACAGCCCACATTCAGGCAGGTACCGCCCAGACGCGGCTGACCTTTCGGGTCGGCATAAGGATTGGATTCGCAACACGCAACCTTGAAACCGAGTTGCGCGGCACGGATGGCAGCCACGTAACCACCGGGGCCGCCACCAATCACGAGTACGTCAAATTGCTGAGACATCGTGATGTTCCTTTCTTAGACGCCGAGCAGGAGGCGTGATGGATCTTCCAGCGCTTCCTTCATGGTGACCAGGCCCAGAACGGCTTCGCGGCCGTCAATGATGCGGTGATCATACGACATGGCGAGGTAGTTGATCGGGCGAACAACGACTTGGCCGTTTTCAACCACAGCGCGATCCTTCGTAGCATGAATGCCCAGAATGGCTGATTGTGGTGGGTTGATGATCGGGGTCGACAGCATCGAACCAAAGATACCGCCGTTCGAGATCGAGAACGTACCCCCCGACAGCTCTTCCATGGTGATCTTGCCGTCTTTGGCCTTCACACCGAACTCGGCGATTTGCTTTTCGATCTCGGCAATGCTCATCTGATCGGCATTACGAATGATTGGCACAACCAGACCGCGTGGTGAACCAACGGCGATACCGATGTCGATAAAGCCGTGGTAAACGATGTCGTTACCGTCAACCGATGCATTGAGGATTGGGAACTTCTGCAGGGCGGCACAAGCAGCCTTGACGAAGAAGCCCATGAAGCCCAGACGTACACCGTGCGTCTTTTCGAACTTCTCACCATACTGCTTACGCAGTGCCATGATCGGGCCCATGTTCACTTCATTGAACGTGGTCAGAATGGCGTTTTCGTTCTTCGATTGCAGCAGACGCTCGGCAATACGAGCGCGCAGACGTGACATCGGCACGCGTTGTTCCGAGCGGTCACCCAGGGCGATCGGTGCAGCAGCAGCGCCGGCAGCCTTAGGCTGTGCAGCAACAGCATCTTCTTTCGATACACGACCACCGCGGCCTGTACCAGCGACATCAGCAGCAGCAACGCCCTTCTCTTCCAGGATCTTGCGGGCGGCTGGGCTGGCAGTACCCGCTGGTGCGGCTGCAGCGGCAGCCGGAGCAGCGGCTGGTGCTGGGGCAGCGGCCGGAGCGGCGGCTGCAGCAGCAGGTGCCGGCGCCGATGCGGTGGCAGCGGTGTCGATCTGAGCGATCACTTCACCGGAAACAACCGTATCACCATTGCCTTTGATCAGCTTAACGATGACACCGCCATCCGGGGCGGGCAATTCCAGCACAACCTTATCGGTTTCGATATCGATGAGATTCTCATCGCGGGAAACGGCCTCGCCTTCTTTCTTGTGCCAGGACACCAGGGTGGCCTCGGCGACCGATTCAGACAGTTGCGGGACTTTGACGTCGATAATTGCCATTGTTCTCTCCACGGACTCTTATGGTTTTTAATACTCGATCTTGCCCAGAGCGGACTCGATCAAAGTTTTGTGTTGCTCATTGTGCTTGGCCAGATAGCCCACGGCTGGCGATGCAGCTGCCGGACGTGACACAAGAAGCAGGTTCTGTTTCGGACCCATCGAACGGGCCAGGTGCTGACGGGAAGCAAACCAGTACCAGAAACCCTGGTTACGTGGCTCTTCCTGGCACCAGACGATTTCGGTGGCCTTCGGGAACTTCGCTAGTTCTTTCTTGAACGATTCTTCCGGGAACGGATAGAGCTGTTCGATACGCACGATGGCGATATGATCCTGCTTCTGTTCACGGCGAGCATTCAACAGATCGTAGTACACCTTGCCAGAACACAGGATGACACGGGTCACCTTGGCTGGGTTCAGGTCGTCGACTTCACCGATCACGCGCTGGAATTCACCCTTGGTGAGATCATCCAGCGAGCAGCTGGCATCCTTGTTACGGAGCAGCGATTTCGGCGAGAAGATGACCAGCGGCTTACGTTGTTTACGAACCATCTGACGGCGCAGCACGTGGTAGATCTGGCTGGCATTCGATGGCACGCACACTTCCATGTTCATCTCAGCACACAGCTGGATAAACCGTTCTGGGCGTGCAGATGAGTGCTCAGGGCCCTGACCTTCGTAACCATGTGGCAGCAGCATGACCAGACCACAGCCTCGGCCCCACTTGGTTTCACCCGAAGCGATGAACTGGTCAACGACTACCTGTGCGCCGTTGACGAAGTCACCGAACTGGGCTTCCCACACGACAAGCTGATTTGGTTCTGCGGTGGCATAACCGTATTCGAAGGCCAGTACCGATTCTTCCGACAGCACCGATTCAAAGCACTGGAAAGAGCCTTGATCCGCCTGAAGATGAGCCAGTGGCTGATAGCTACCCACATCCCAGCTGGTACGGTTCTGATCGTGCAGGGTGGCATGACGGTGGAAGAACGTTCCGCGACCCACGTCTTCACCCGAAATACGGATGCCGTAACCTTCAGCCAGCAAGGTTGCGTAGGCCAGGTTCTCACCCATACCCCAGTCAACCGGCAGCTTTCCTTCGGCCATGGCACGACGGTCGTCGATAATCTTCTTAACACGCGAATGCGGCACAAAACCTTCCGGCAGATCGGCCAGCTTCAGACCAAGGCGCTTAAGCTCTTTGGCAGGCACTTTGGTGTTGGCTGTTTCGATGTACTGCTTGGTGGCATAAGGACGCCAGTCTTGTGCGTTCTTACGCTTGTAGTCCGAAATCACCGGGTTGTGCAGCAACTCTCCGCGATCCAGATGTTCGCGGAAGCTCTTGATGATGCCATCCGGCGCATCCGCCGCTACAACGCCGGCTGCAACGAGCTGGTCTGCATAGACTTTACGGGTACCTGGGTGCGCTTGTACCTTTTTGTACATGAGCGGCTGAGTCACCATCGGCTCATCTTGCTCGTTATGACCCAGCTTACGGAAGCAGAAGATGTCGATAACGACGTCTTTCTTGAAGGTCTGACGATATTCCACGGCCAGACGAGTCACCATCGCCACAGCTTCGGCATCATCACCGTTAACGTGGAAGATTGGCGAATCGGACATCTTGAAGATGTCGGTACAGTAGAAGCCCGAGCGATAATCTCGCGGATCAGATGTCGTGAAACCAATCTGGTTATTCACGACGATATGGATGGTACCGCCTGTGCCGTAACCACGAGTCTGCGCAAAGTTGAGCATTTCCTGATTACAACCCTGACCGATCACAGCGGCATCACCATGGATGAGTACAGGAATAATTTCCTTCTTGCCCTCTTCGCCAATACGGAACTGACGGGCAAACACCGAACCCTCAACCACTGGGTTAACGATTTCCAGATGTGACGGGTTGAAAGCCAGTGTCAGGTGAACGGGACCGCCTGGTGTACCCACATCGGACGAATATCCCATGTGGTACTTCACGTCACCTGAGCCCAGGTCAACCTTCTTCTTGCCTTCAAATTCGGCAAACAGCACTGATGGTGGTTTACCTAATGTATTCACCAGCACGTTCAGACGACCACGGTGGGCCATACCGATAACGATTTCCTTGGCGCCCATGTTGCCCGATACACGGATTAGTTCGTCCATCGACAGAATGAGTGCTTCTCCGCCTTCAAGCGAGAAACGTTTCTGCCCAACATAACGCGTATGCAGATAACGCTCAAGGGTTTCTGCCGCTGTCAGACGCTCAAGGAAACGCTTCTTTTCTTCGACCGAGTAGGCGGCCTGGCCACGATTCGGTTCGATACGTGCTTGTAGCCACTTCTTCTCTTCATAAGAAGTCATGTACATGTATTCGACACCGATATGGTGGCAATACGTTTGCTTCAAGGCTTCAATGATCTGATTCAGAGGCGCAGTATTGCCCGAACCGACTTTGAAATCGCCTGTGTCAAAACTACGGGACATGTCCGCATCAGTCAAACCATAGGTCTTCGGATCCAGATCGGCGACCGGAGGACGCATGTCACGGTTCAGCGGATCAAGATCTGCACGCTGATGACCGCTGAAGCGATAGGCACTAATCAGTTGCTCAACGGCCATGCTCTTCTGCGCATCACCGCCCGAAGCCGCTGCAGTCGGACGGAAACCACCGTTTTTTCCCAGCGCTTCGAATGCAGCAATGACTGGTGCGTGCGCAACGTCTCGTGCCACGGCACCTGGTTGGCGTGCCAGATCCGAGAAATATTGGTTCCAGGATTCAGGTACTGAAGCGGCATCTTCCAGCCACGCTTCGTACAGTTCTTCCACGAACGGGGCATTGCCACCGAACAGGTAGGTGCTCCCGAATTTTTCCTTCATCATTTTTGTCACCGTTTTCGGTTGATCTTATAGTTTCTGGGAACCTGCGGTTCCCGTCCCCTGGTGTGTTGACTGCTCAACGACTTTATTCTTCGAGAGGCATTTGCTGCAAGTGCACACGCCTCTCATTGTGGAAAAGGGCGGCCATGCCGCCCCTTCCGGATTTTGTATCAGACGATCTGATCAACCACGCTTTTCAAGCGAAGTCACATCACGACGAGCTGCACCAATGTACAGCTGACGCGGACGGCCGATCTTGTATTCCGGATCGGTGATCATTTCTTCCCACTGCGTCATCCAGCCAACCGTGCGGGCCAGCGCGAAGATACAGGTGAACATGTCGGTTGGAATGCCCAGCGCCTTTTGAACAATACCCGAGTAGAAGTCAACGTTCGGATAGAGCTTCTTCTCGACGAAGTATGGATCTTCCAGCGCAATCTTTTCCAGCTCCATGGCCAACTTGAAGAGGCGGTCATTTTCCAGACCCATTTCAGTTAGCACATCGTAACAAACCTTGCGCATCAGCTTAGCGCGTGGGTCAAAGTTCTTGTAGACGCGGTGACCAAAGCCCATGAGCTTGAAGCTATCGTTCTTGTCTTTAGCGCGAGCAATAAATTCAGGAACGCGCGAAACGTCACCAATCTCTTCCAGCATGTTCAGGCAGGCTTCATTCGCGCCACCGTGAGCAGGGCCCCACAAACATGCAATACCAGCTGCCATCGTCGCAAACGGATTAGCACCCGACGAACCGGCCAAACGAACCGTCGACGTCGATGCATTCTGTTCGTGATCTGCATGCAGCGTGAAGATGATGTCCAGCGCGCGAACCAGAACTGGATTCGGCTTGTACTCTTCACATGGTGTACCAAACATCATTTGCATGAAGTTTGCGGTGTAATCCAGGTCGTTGCGTGGGTACATGAACGGCTGGCCGATCGAGTACTTGTAGGTCATTGCAACAATCGTTGGCATCTTGGCGATGATGCGATTAAACGCAATGCTACGCACTTCAGGCTTCGAGTAGTCTTCACCGTGATGGTAGAACGCCGACAGCGCACCGATGACACCAACCATAACAGCCATTGGATGAGCGTCACGACGGAAACCATTAAAGAAACGGGTAATTTGATCATGAACCATCGTATGGTTCTTGATATTGTCTTCGAAGTTTACTTTTTGTTTCTTGTTTGGCAGTTCGCCATTCTTCAGCAGATAGGCGACTTCCAGGAAGTTGCACTGCTCGGCGAGCTGTTCGATCGGAAAGCCGCGATACAGAAGCTCACCCTTATCGCCATCGATATAGGTAACTTTGGACTGGCAACTTGCCGTCGACAGAAAACCAGAGTCATAGGTAAACAGGCCGGTCTTGCCACCCAGTGTGCGGATGTCAATAACGTCGTTACCATGCGTACCGACCATAATCGGAAAATCAACGGCTTCCTGACCTGTAATCTGAAGAGTAGCTTTACGTTCGCTCATTTGAATCGTCCCAAAATATGAGGTGATAGACAGTGATACGGGCTGGTCGATACAGCTTTTTTATTATGTTACAAACAGCATTAAACGCTTACATAGGCAAACTAACTGTTGAGTCTTACTCAGTGCTTACGGATCGCAGCAATGACATCGATTTCCGCAGGATCTTCTGCGTCAACCTTGCCGCTGATCAGCGCCCAGAGGTCATGGTCTTCCATAGCCACCAGATCCACAAAGGTTTTTACCTGGGCGTCCGTTAACTGATTAAAGCCATTATCAAGAAAACGGCCGAGCACGATGTCCAGTTCAAGCAGTGCGCGGCGCGTACAGTGCCAGCGCAGTTTGTTGAGTTCATGGAGCTCCATACCCGACCGATTCTTTATGTGATTGCAGTCGCTTAGACAGCGCGACGAACCATCATGTCTTTGATCTTGCCGATGGCCTTCGTCGGGTTCAGACCCTTCGGACAGACATCAACACAGTTCATGATGGTGTGGCAGCGGAACAGGCGATACGGATCGTCCAGGTTGTCCAGACGCTCGTTGGTTGCCTGGTCGCGCGTATCGGCGATAAAGCGGTAAGCCGCCAGCAGACCGGCCGGGCCAACAAACTTGTCCGGATTCCACCAGAACGATGGGCATGACGTCGAACAGCAGGCGCACAGAATGCACTCGTACAGGCCGTTCAGCTCTTCACGATCTTCTGGCGATTGCAGACGCTCGCGCTCTGGTGCCGGGTCGTTGTTGATGAGGTACGGCTTGATCGAGTGATACTGCTTGAAGAACTGGGTCATATCGACGATCAAATCGCGAACCACTGGCAGACCCGGCAGCGGACGCAGCACGATTGGCTGCTTCAGGCTATCCACATCGGTCAGACAAGCCAGACCATTCTTGCCGTTGATGTTCATGGCATCAGAGCCACACACACCTTCGCGGCACGAACGGCGGAAGGAGATCAGGTCATCCTTAGCCTTCAGCTTGACCAGCGCATCCAGCAACTTCTTGTCTGTAGGCTCTAGTTCGACCGAAATATCCTGCATGTAGGGCGCGTCATCCTTATCCGGATCGTAGCGGTACACCTTGAAATGCACAGTACGCATAGTCATGTTTCTATCCTCCGGATTAGTAAGAACGCGTCTTCAGCTCAACTGACGGGGCTGTCAGTGGCGTCAGATTCACGGGCTTGTACTCGATGTGGTTGTCACTGCCGAACCACAGGGTGTGCTTGAGCCAATTTGGGTCGTCACGGCCGTTCGGATGTTCCGGCGTATCCGGTGCATCGTCACGCACGTGGGCGCCACGAGATTCCTTACGGTTCTCGGCAGAGATCATCGTGGCCTTGGCCACTTCGATCAGGTTTTCCAGCTCCAGAGCTTCG
>ERZ1034361.1051-NODE-1051-length-15804-cov-3.318306_pt1 | contig 15804 bp, 23 predicted proteins | sample MGYA00520617_ERZ1034361 | MGnify/ENA primary metagenome ERZ1034361 (study PRJEB33736, sample SAMEA104284507) | Azolla filiculoides | biome: Urban; feature: Water surface; material: Ditch water | place: Netherlands | collected 2015-10-28 | depth 0-0.1 m ... | reverse complement strand
AGTCGCTTGGAAGAGCAAAAACTTAAGTTATTTATGAATTTTCTACAGAAAATTAAGTAAATATAAATAATAAATACAATTATCTAATTTAGATATAGGAGATAAGAATGTCTATCGAACAAAAGATTGCTGAGATGTTGGCCGAGTCACAAGGCCGTACAGTATCAGAAGAAGTTATTGAGGAAGATGTTGTTGATTTGGATGAAGGTACAGGTACTCCAGCAGAAGTTGGTGGCCAAGATACTACTAATCTACCAGCAGCAACAAAAGAAATGAATCCTGATTCAGATCGTAATAACAAAGATAACGCTGACGAACAAGCTAAAGGTACTACAAAGAAACCTAATGTAGTTACTCAAGGTGCTGAAGCTGGTGATCAATCAGTTATTCGTATCGGTGATACAGTGAAAGAAGACGTAGCCGCTTTAGTTAACGGTGAAGATCTTTCAGAAGAGTTTAAAGCAAAAGCTGCTACAATTTTTGAAGCTGCTATTGTTGCTAGAGTTAAGCAAGAAGTTGCTAATCTAGAAGAAGAATTCGAAGCTAAGCTTGAAGAAGCTGCTGCTCAGAATCAAGAGGGTCTTGTTGAAAAAGTTGATGGATATCTCAATTATGTTGTTGAGACGTGGATTGCACAAAATGAAATTGCCCTTGAACGTGGTATGAAGTCTGAAATTCTTGAGAATTTTGTTTCAGGTCTTAAAGGTTTATTCGAAGAAAATTATATCGATATTCCTGAAGAGAAGTATGATGTAGTAGCTGAAATGGAAGAAACAATTGATGAACTTCAAGCTAAATTAAATGAACAATTAGAAGCTAATGTTGAAATGAATAAAATCATTGCAGAGCAAGCTAGAATTGATATCGTTAAAGAAGCATGTAACGGTTTAACCGATACTGAAGTAGAGAAGTTCACTGGTCTTGCTGAAGAGTTAGTATTTGAAGATGCTGATACTTTTGCTACCAAGGTACAGACTATTCGTGAAAACTATTTCACAAACAAGGCAGGTAAAGTTATTGTTGAATCTGTAGTAACAGATACTCCAGTAGAAGCTTTAACTGAAGAAAAAGTGGTTGCTCCACAAATGAAGCGCTATATGAGCGCTTTAGATAACGTAAAATAAAAAGGAAGACTTATGTCAACACGTCAAGAACTATTAAAAAAATGGGAGCCGATTTTAGAGCACTCATCATTGCCATCAATCAAAGATAACTACCGTAAGGAAGTTACTGCTGTTCTTTTGGAAAACCAAGAACGCGAAATGGCTAAACAACAAGAAGCATTATTCGAAGGTGCTCCAACTAACTCAGGTGGTGCTGGTATCGCTCAAGGCGGCGCTGGTTCTATGACTGGTTCTGTTGCTGGTTTCGATCCAGTTCTTATCTCATTGGTACGTCGTGCAATGCCACAAATGATCGCTTATGACATTTGCGGTGTTCAACCAATGACACAACCTACTGGTTTGATTTTCGCAATGAAATCAAAATATACATCACAAGATGGTACAGAAGCATTGTTCAACGAAGCTGATTCAGACTTCTCTGGCGCTGGTACTCATGCTGGTGATAATCCAGTTGATGGCACTTACACAACTGGTAATGGTATTACTACTGCAGCTGCAGAACGTTTAGGTCAAGGTGGTGCTGGTGACGGTTCATTCGGTCAAATGGCATTCTCTATCGAACGTAAATCTGTAACAGCTCAAACACGTGCATTGAAAGCTGAATACTCAGTTGAATTAGCACAAGACTTGAAAGCAGTTCACGGTCTTGACGCTGAAACAGAATTGTCAAACATTCTTTCAACAGAAATTCTTGCTGAAATCAACCGTGAAGTTATCCGTACTGTTTACAAAACAGCTAAAGTTGGTGCTCAAGTTGGTACAGCAGTTGCTGGTACATTCGACTTAGACGTTGACTCTAACGGTCGTTGGTCAGTTGAAAAATTCAAAGGCTTATTGTTCCAAATCGAACGTGAAGCCAATGCGATTGCTCAACAAACACGTCGTGGTCGTGGTAACTTCATCCTTTGCTCTTCAGATGTTGCATCTGCATTAGCAATGGCTGGTGTTTTAGATTACGCTCCTGCATTATCTACTGGTTTGAATGTTGACGAAGCTTCAACAACATTCGCTGGTGTGTTGAATGGTAAATATAAAGTTTATGTTGATCCATATTCAGCTAACCAAGCTGGTACACAGTTCTTCACAGTAGGTTACAAAGGTACTTCAGCATTTGATGCTGGTTTGTTCTACTGCCCATACGTTCCATTGCAAATGGTTCGTGCAATTGATCCTAACAGTTTCCAACCAAAAATTGGTTTCAAAACTCGTTACGGCATGGTATCTAATCCATTCGTTTCATTGGATGGCGGTACTGATGATCTATCAGTTGCTAACAAGAACTACTACTACCGTAAAGTTGCAGTTACAAACTTGATGTAGTATCAAGAAGCCTACGTAAGATAGGTGACTCAAAGGGGATCTTCGGATCCCCTTTTTTATTGTACAAAATACTATAAATATGATATAATAAATAGTAAAACAATTTAGGAAAACTTATGGCGACTTTAACCTGTCCAATACCAGAAAATATTAATCCATTAACAGCTAATGGGTTTAGATTTAATATCTCTAAACTACCCGAAGTAGACTTCTTTTGCCAGCAAGTTAATCTTCCAGGTATTATGCTTGGTGCACCAGAGTTTGCTACTCCATTCTTACAAACACCAATCCCAGGTGAAACATTAACATATGATAATCTAACTATTCAATTTTTAATTGATGAGGGAATGGTTAATTATCAATCAATCTATAACTGGATTGTTGCATTGGGTTTCCCTCAATCGTATGAACAATACATTACTTTTGTAAGTGAAGATCAAAGAAATACTACTAATGAGTTAATGAGAAACTTTTCTGATGGAGTTTTACAGATTTTAAATAGTAGTAATAACGTAGTAAAAACCGTACACTTTAGAGATATGTTCCCAACAAGTATTGAGACATTAACATTTGACTCTACTTTAGGTGATGTACAGTATTTAGTTGGAAGTGCAACGTTCAAATTCGGATACTATGAATTTATAACGTAATATATATTAATACATTATGGAGTTGTTATGAAAATAGATGAAATTCAAGATATGTGGGAGTCAGACTGTGGGATAGATGATAACTATCTCGGTGAGGCTGCCACATTAACACCCAAGTTACATTCAAAATATATCAAGTTACTTATTGAGGCTAAGTTAAAGCACTCAAAGTATACCGCTGACTATAATCAATTAAGAAAAACCAAATTCAGATACTATCGTGGGGAGATGTCTCGTCATGAGTTATCAGATCTGCAATGGGAACAATACCAAGGAGTTAAGCCACTCAAAAATGAGATGGATGAAATCCTAACTGGTGATACTGATCTGAATAATATCAACACTAGAATTGAATATCTAACTGCTATGATATACCTATTAGAGTCTATCCTCGGTCAGATCCGTTCTAGAGACTTTCAAATTAAAAACGGAATAGCATGGAAGCAATTCCTAGCGGGGATGTAATATGAAATTATTTTTAGATTGTGAGTTTACCAACTTTCAAGGAAACCTTATTTCTATGGCTCTTGTAGCCGATAATGGAGATGAGTTTTATGAAGTAGTTAACTTTAGTATAGTAGATTGCCATAACTGGGTTTTAGATAATGTGGTACCTATTCTAGTTAAAGAATCTATTCCATACGAAGACTTTCAAAGAAAGCTTAGTAAGTTCTTACGTCAATATCCAGAAGGTACAGAAATTATTGCAGACTGGCCTGAAGACTTCTGGCATTTTACACAAGCTCTATTAACTGGCCCTGGTATGATGATGGATACTCCAAAGATTACTATGGTTATGGAAAGAAGATTGGACTATAAATCAGTATTACCACATAATGCATTAGAAGATGCAAAGGCAATTAAATCGGCGTACCTTAAAAAATATACAGTATGAAGATAACGGTAGAAAAACAAAATGAAGTAAATCTAAGAGTGATTGCTGATGACAGTATCGAATATGATCTGTCTCAGTTCTTTACATTCGAAGTTCCTGGTGCTAGATTTACACCAGCTTTCCGTGCTCGTTTATGGGACGGAAAGATTCGTATGTATGATCTCCTTAGAAAGACTTTATATGTTGGTCTACTAGATTACTTAATTAAGTTTGCAGAACGAAATGATCTTGAGATTGAATATAAGAATGATGTAATTTCTAATACAAGAATTACTTATGATGAAGTTGAAGCATTTACATTAGGTTTAAATCTACATGGTAGAGGAAAGCCAATTGATATCCGCGATTATCAGATTGATGCTATTCAAAGGGGTATCCATGACCATCGTGTTATCTTATTATCTCCTACTGGTTCAGGTAAATCATTAATCATCTATTCATTGGTTAGATGGCATCTAGAAAATGGTCGTAAATGTTTGGTTGTAGTTCCTACTACTTCTCTTGTAGAACAAATGTACTCAGACTTCGAAGATTACTCAAGTGCAAATGGTTGGAATACCTCAGAACATTGCCAGAAACTTTACTCAGGATTTCCTAGAGAGTTCACCAAAGATGTAATGTTCAGTACATGGCAATCAATCTATACTCAACCTAAATCCTGGTTCGATCAATTCCAAGTATTATTTGGTGATGAAGCACATCAGTTTAAAGCTAAGTCACTAACTACTATTATGGATAAAATGAGTGAAACCGGCTTCAGAATCGGCACAACCGGCTCATTAGATGATAGTAAAATCAATAAATTAGTGCTGGAGGGAGTGTTTGGCCCCACCTATAAGGTTACATCAACCCGCGCACTAATGGATGATAATAAGCTCGCAGAGTTAAGAATTAATGCTATCATCTTAAAATACGATGAACAGACTCGTAAAGAGTTTAATAAGTCTACATACCAACAAGAGATGAGTTTCCTTGTAAGTAATGAGAAGCGTAATAAGTTTATTAGGAATGTTGCTCTAGGTTGTACTGGTAATACTTTGTTATTGTTTCAATATGTAGATAAGCATGGTAAGATCTTAGATGAAATGATTCGTAAGAAAGTTGCAGAAGGTCGTAAGGTATTCTTTATCCATGGTGGTACAGAAGTTGCTGATCGAGAAGGTATTAGAAAAATTGTGGAGAAAGAAAATAATGCGATCATCATTGCTAGTTTTGGTGTTTATAGTACTGGTATTAATATTCCTTCTATTGAAAACGTCATATTCGCTTCACCAAGCAAATCAAAAATCAGAAATTTGCAGTCCATTGGTCGTGGATTACGTTTAAACGCCGGGAAAACTTACTGTACTCTGTATGATATTGCCGATGATCTCCATTGGAAAGCTTGGAAGAATCACACCCTGAAGCATGCTGCTGAACGCTATAAATTATATACAGAAGAAGAGTTTAATATTAAATTAGTTGAGGTAACAATGTGAGTGATTACGGTCCAGAAGATTATGTTGTAGTTGTTAAGTTATCTAATGGAGAAGAGATTGTCGGTTTATTAGTTGAAGACAATGGTGAATTCATTCGAATCGAACATCCATATACAATGAAGTATGAACCCTCAAAGGGTGGAGTGATGTTAATGCCATGGTGTTTATGGTCAGAAGATCAATTATTCCATATCTATCATGATAAGATTATTTTTGTAGTAACATGCATGAAGCGTGTAGCTATAAAGTATTTAGATTTAATTGATGTGATAGTTAATCCTGTAGCGGATGACATTAATGCATTTAAAGAAGCATTAGATAAGTTAGGTGAATATTTAGATGATGATAATTCTTATGATGAACCATCTATAGTTATTGAAGGTAATGATACTAAGCATTAATTACTTAATTTATTACTTGACCGCCTCTGTATAGATATAATAACACTAAAAAGAATTTATGTACAATTTATTTAATAAATGAATTCTTATTGTACATATAACATATTTTAGTATATAATAGATCTATTATTAAAGTAAAGGTATATCATGGCATCATCACATTATGTAAATAATCCAGACTTCTTACAAGCATTAAAGGATTATAAAGAGAAAGTACATGCTGCAACGGCTGCAGGAGAAGATCGACCACAGGTAACCAATTATATTGGTGAATGTATTCTTAAGATCGCTAATCACCTATCATATAAATCAAACTTTATTAATTATTCCTATAGAGATGAAATGATCTCTGATGGTATCGAAAACTGTTTACGTTATGTAGATAACTTTGATCCAGAGAAATCATCTAACCCATTCGCTTACTTTACGCAGATTATCTACTTCGCATTCCTTCGTCGTATTGCAAGGGAAAAGAAACAATCAGTCATTAAAGGTAAGATGATCCGAGACATGTCCTTTGAATCCTTTGAGTTACAGGATCAAGACGAGGACGGCCATTATACTAATTCCTATATTGATTTCATGCAATCTAATGGAGCATTTGACGACTTCATTGAACGCAAGAAAGACAAGAAAAAGAAAGCAAAGACTACCTTGGAAGAGTTACTAGACTCTGACGAAATTCAAATCGAATAAAACGTTGTACATATAATGATTAATATGTTATAATAGCATATTGATGTGAAAAGGATGATGCATGAAAATAGCTATTCTGGGAGATACCCATTTTGGATGCCGAAATGACTTACGTATATTCCATGACTACTTCAGGAAGTTCTATAGTACTTACTTCTTCCCCATGCTTAAAGAGCAGGGAATTACCGACGTGTATCAGCTTGGTGACTTGTTCGATCGACGCAAGTACATCAACTTCTACTCTCTCGATGAATGTAAGCGATACTTCTTTGACGAATTAGACAATAATGGTATTAGACTACATACTCTTGTAGGTAACCATGATATCTATTGGCGCGAATCGTTATCAGTTAACACCCAATCCTTGGTGCTTGGTGAATACTCTAACATCCATATCCACTCAAGTCCTACCACAATCCATATCAGCAATACATCAATCGATATTATTCCATGGATCTGTCCTGAGAATGAGAAAGAAATCGTAGAATTTATTGATGCATCTAAATCAGATATCTGTATTGGTCACTTTGAGATTGCTGGCTTTGCCATGTATCGTGGGATGGAATGTCATGACGGTTTAAGTCGTGATATGTTTAATAAGTATGAGCAAGTTTGGTCTGGCCATTATCATACCCGTTCTAAACAAGACAATATTACCTATGTTGGTACTCCATATGAAATGACATGGCAGGACTTTAATGATCCTAAAGGTTTCCATGTATTTGATACTGAGACCCGCCAATTTACTTTCCATCAAAATCCTTTTAGTATTTTCCATCGCATTGAGTATGATGATACTAAAGATCTACCTGAACTAGATACAGATCTGACTGATGCATTCATTAAATTAGTTGTAGTCAATAAGACAGATTTCTATAAGTTTGATATGTTCCTTAATAAGTTATATTCTAAGGGATGTTATGAGATTAAGATTATTGAAGATCTAGCAGAGTTTAGAGATGGTACTGTTGATGATGAGATTAATCTTGAGGATACCGTTTCGGTTCTATCTAATTACATTGACTCAATTGAAACCGATCTAGATAAAGAAAAAGTAAAGACTTATATGAGAACTTTGTACACTGAAGCAGTTAACCAGGAGGTATAATATGTATCAACAAGAAATTGAATTCTTTTGGCCACTTACTGAACAGATCCCATTAGATTTAGATTTTAATGGTTGTTATAATAGAAGCGCAGTATCTATTGCTACACCTAGCAATATTCTAACTGGTGGTGGTATTACACTTGCACCTGCTTGGGTTACTACATCATTTAAGATGCAAGAGAACCAAACAACAATGCTGGTAACAAAAGAACCAAACTTCATTCGAAAACTTATATATAAATTAATCGGCTTTAAATGGGAAGTTAACTAGTGCTTATTTTTAAAACTGTATCATGGAAAAACTTTCTTTCAACTGGCAATGTACCTAACTCATTAGTACTAGATGATCATGCCTCTACCCTGGTTGTAGGTAAGAATGGTGAGGGTAAATCAACTATGCTTGATGCTCTTACTTTTGCTTTGTTTGGCAAACCATTTCGAGATGTCAATAAGAACCAACTCGTTAACAGTATCAATAAAAAGAACTGTGTAGTAGAAGTTGTATTCGAATTGAACTCTAGATCATATAGAATTGTCCGTGGTATTAGACCAAACATCTTTGAGATCTATTGTAATGGTGATCTAATCAATCAGGATGCTGCTCTTAAAGATTACCAAAAGGTTCTAGAGCAACAAATCCTACGTCTAAACTACAAAACATTCACTCAAGTTATTATCTTGGGTTCGTCTTCGTTTGTACCATTCATGCAACTTCCACAAGGTCAGCGTAGAGAAGTTATTGAAGACATTCTTGACATTCGAGTATTCTCTGTTATGAATCAACTCCTAAAAGAGAAGATGATTGACACTAAAGAATCTATTGGTAGAATCGATGCAATGGTTACCACAGAACGAGCAAAGTCAGAAGCCCAGAAGACTCTAATCCAAGCTTTAGTATCTAATAAACAAGAAGTTATTGTAGGCCTACAAGCAAAGGTTACTGAGACTGAAGAACAAATCCAACAATCCCAAGCAGCAATTGAGGTTATTTCTGGTGAAGTAAAAGCTTTACAAGAGAAGATCGTAAAGAAAGATACGCTAACTACTGGTATCAAAGAAGCTGAGAAGGTTAAGACCAAGATATTCCATAAGGTTGAAACACTTGAAAGTAATCTTGAGTTCTTTAATAACCATACCACATGCCCATCATGTAACCAAGAGATTGGTGATGAGCACTTTACAGTTTGTACTGGTGACCTAGAAAAATCTATTAAAGAGAATTCAGATAAGTTAACTGAATTGGATGGAGTACTTACAAAACTAAACGAACAAATGGATGCTATAATTACAATTGCAGATCAAATATCTACCAAAAATATTGAGGTTGCTACTCATAACAATACCGTTACGATTCTTAATAAGCAACATACTTCTCTTAAGAAAGAGATCGAGACTGCCCAGCAAAACATGGGTGACATCGATGCGGAAAAAGCAAAACTCAAAGAACTGGCTGGGAAAGCTCTTGAGTTAGTAGTACAAAAGAACAACCTACACGATCATCGTAATCTACAAGAAGCAGCATCTGCTTTATTAAAGGATACTGGTATCAAGACCGCGATTATTCGCGAGTACCTACCGGTTATGAATAAGCTCATCAATAAGTATCTAACTGCCATGGACTTCTTTGTACACTTTGAGTTAGATGAAGGATTCAATGAGGTCATCAAATCTAGACATCGTGATGAGTTTACTTACCCGTCATTCTCTGAAGGTGAGAAGATGCGTATCGACTTGGCTATTCTATTCACCTGGCGTCAGATTGCTAAAATGAAGAACTCCGTTAATACAAATCTATTAATCTTAGATGAGGTGTTTGATTCATCACTGGATACCTCAGGAACTGACTATTTCTTATCGATTATGAACACTTTTGGTGAAAAATCTAATGTTTTTGTGATCTCCCACAAAGGTGATCAGTTATTAGACAAGTTTGAGAATACAATTAAGTTTGAGAAAAAGAATGAATTTAGTGTAATTTCATCAAATTAACTGTGTACATTAATTAGAAATGGGTATATAATGTATCTTTAAGTGAGAAAGGTACTACATTATGCAATCAATCTTTATTCTACATGCCACAAATACTAAACATAATGAATCATTTATTGAACTATTTTCATCTTTAGAAAACTTAAACATCTTTCTACACAACCACCCACATATCAATAAGGACCAAATCACCTTACATGATTTAAATCCTCAATAAAAAACTAAAATAACAGTGTACATTAATTCATAATTAGTGTATAATAGTATATTAAATGATTGATAAGACCAGCCGCATCTTATCTGTCAATCAAAAGCGGCATAATAATGGAGATTTATATGAGCAAAACAGCAAAATTAGCAGCACATCTAGTTAAAGGCAATGAAGTAACAGCTAAGGAAATCACTGGCAAATTCGGTTTAGCTAATCCACATGAGGCAGTACGTCAATTGCGCATGCAAGGTCATTGTGTTTATGCAAACCCAGTAACCTTATGGAATGGTACTCCTTCAACTAAGTACCGTATTGGTACACCATCAAAAGCTATGGTAGCAGCAGCTTACAGCCTAACAGGCGGCGATTTGTTCTAATCGAAATGGGGGCGCAATGCCCCCACTTTTAAGGTATATTATGGTAAGACTATCAAAACAAGAATTACAAGAATCCCAAGACCCAAACCATACTGGTGGGCGAAAATTCGATGGTGATAAGTTACAATATGGCTTAGTACCACCATTAGCTTTGCGTGAGACTGTTAAAGTACTTACGTTTGGCGCACAGAAATATGAACCAGATAATTGGCGTAGAGTACCAGATGGTCCTCGCCGTTATTTTGATGCAGCTCAACGACACCTTTGGGCATATAAAGAAGGTGAAGTATATGATCCAGAAAGTGGCGTCAATCATATAGCACATGCAATATGTTGCTTAATGTTTATGTTAGACCTTGATGAACAGAAATAAATTGTACAAAAATCATTCCATGTTATATAATGTTATTTTAAGTGAGGAAAACCATGCAACTATCTAAAGAAACCCTAAACAAGTTAAAGAACTTTGCCGAGATTAATCAGAATCTTCTAATCAAAGACGGAAGTTCTTTAACTACTCTATCATCTGGTAAGACCGTGATGGCAACAGCATCCGTACCTGAAGTATTCTCAGTATCCGAAAAGGGTTTTGGTATCTATGACCTAAATGAATTCCTAGGTATGTTGAGTTTGTTTGAAAATCCAGATCTAGAGTTCTCTGAAAAGTATGTAACATTGACTGAAGGTCGTACATCTATTAAGTACTTCTCTGCAGATCAATCTGTTCTTACATATCCAACTAAAACACTTGAAATGCCTACACCGGAAATCACTTTCCCATTGACATCAGCAGTACTACAATCTATCCGTAAGGTAGCAGCAGTACTTAAGACACAATATGTCTCTATCGTTGGTGATGGTTCTACTATCACTATCAAGGTTGCAGATCATAAGAATGCAACAGCTCCAGCGTATATCTCTGAAATTGGCACAACCGATAAAGAGTTTAATGTTATCTTGACTGTAGATAATCTTAAGATCCTTCCTGGTGATTACCAAGTAGAAATCTCTTCTAAAAAGATCTCTAAATTTAGTAATGCTGAATTGACATACTTTGTAGCATGTGAGGCAACATCAACCTTCTCAGTTTAGTTTTTTGTTTAAAAGTATACCCAGGGTATACAACCGTGAATAAAAGTAAACTAGGAGAAACATATTATGGTAACAAGTGATCCAAAACAATTCTTGTGGGTAGAAAAGTATCGCCCACAAACTATCGACGAATGTATTCTCCCTGAGTCAATAAAGAAAACCTTTAAGGACTATATTGCTCAAGGAGAACTTCCTACATTCCTTCTAACTGGCACTGCAGGTGTCGGCAAAACCACAGTCGCCAAGGCGTTATGTAATGAGGTAGGTGCAGAGTATATCTTTATTAATGGATCTGATGAAGGTCGATCTATTGATATTCTCCGTACAACTATCCGTAGCTTTGCTTCTACTGTATCTCTTACTGATGCTAAGAAGATCGTAATTATCGATGAAGCAGATTATATGAATGCTCAAACCATTCAACCTGCTTTGCGGTCATTCATTGAGGAGTTCTCTTCTAATTGTCGTTTCATTTTTACATGTAACTTCAAAAATCGTATCATTGAACCATTACAATCTCGCTGTGCTGTGGTTGATTTCAAGATCGATAGCACAGAGAAGCAACAGATGGCCGGTCAATTCTTTAAACGTATCACTACAATTCTTAAAGAAGAACAGGTAACCTTTGATCCTAAGGTAGTTGCTGAGTTAGTAACAAAACATTTCCCAGACTTCCGTAGAGTATTGAATGAGTTACAACGTTACTCAGTATCTGGTAATATTGATACTGGTATCCTGGTCAATGTCTCAAAAGAATCATTCAAAGAACTGATTAAAAACCTAAAGGATAAGAACTTTACTGAGGTTCGTAAATGGGTTGGTAAGAATTCTGATGGTGAATCGTCTTATATCTTCCGTGAGATTTATGACTCTTCATCTGAGAACATGGAGAAGTCTTCTATTCCCCAATTGGTTTTAATCCTTGCTGATTATCAATATAAAGCTGCATTTGTGGTAGATCATGAGATTAATATGATGGCTGCACTTACTGAAATTATGTCATCATGCAAGTTCTTATAGGCGTAGTCATTGGGTTTGTCCTCGGTTGGGTAGTACGTGAAGCAGTAGCACTACATAAGATTAATGCTATTGTTAAAGCAATGCAAGAACCGGAACCTGTAGTCAAAGCAAATGAATTAAGAGTTAAGATTGAGAAGCATAACGATATATTCTATCTGTATGCAGATTCAGATGATAGATTCATTGCTCAGGGTGCTACTAAAGAAGAAGTAACCGAGATCCTAAAAAAGAGATTTTCTACAATTACTATTGTTGCAGATCCAGATAATGTTAAAGAAGTGGGTTTCAAATGAGTCCTTTTGATTTTCTAAATGCAATTAATGATACTAAACAGAATCTGTTTGAAGATCCTCAGGCTGAGAAAGATTACAATGCATTCTTAATCAATAGAGGATTATCATATTTCCCTGATACTATCTTCTATGCAAATGAGATGAACAAACAATTCGATACACCTAAGAAGATGCAATTTGATTTTCTTATGAATAGTATCACAAAGCGTAAACGTTTTAGTAAGTGGCACAAAAAAGAGGTCCAACCTGACCGCCTAAAGTTAATTCAGGATTATTATAAATATTCTGAGGAAAGAGCTCTGGAAGCCTTGAGTATTCTATCTGATGAAAAAATAACAATAATTGAGAATAAAATGAATAAAGGTGGAAGAAATGACCATTGAAACTATATACTATGACTGGACTCCAGAGTCCATGTTAGAGATTATATTACCTGAACCAGATAACTTTTTGAAAGTTAGAGAAACTCTAACCCGAATTGGTATCGCTTCTCGTAAAGACAACAAACTTTATCAGTCTTGCCATATCTTACATAAGCAAGGCCGATATTTTATCGTGCACTTTAAAGAACTCTTTGCACTCGATGGAAAAGAAAGCAACATTACTGCTTCAGATATTGAACGTAGAAATGCTATTGCTCTTTTACTTCAAGACTGGGATCTATTGAAACTTGTGAATAAAATTAATACTGATGCTTCATCTATTTTATCTCAAATTAAAGTAGTATCCTATAAAGAGAAAAGTGAGTGGGAACTAGTACCGAAATATAATATCGGTCAAAAACGTAAGCAGTAATTTTTATTATTTTATAGGAGAGTAACATGGATATTAATTTAACACTGACAGTGGATGAAGTAAACGCAATTCTACGTTCTTTGGGAAAACACCCATTCGAAGAAATCGCTGCTTTGATTTCTAAAATCAAGGCTCAAGGCGAACCACAAGTCGCAGCCCAACAACCAGCTGAACCGGTTCCAGCACAACCAGCACAATAATCCCAGGATTACTACTTTTTAATACTTTTAACTATATGACTTTTGAGTGATCTGTTATAAGTATTATTGTAGTACAAACAATTAACCTAGGAGAATTAAAATGTGGACAAAACCATCAGCAACTGAAATGCGTTTCGGTTTCGAAGTAACAATGTACGTAATGAACAAGTAATTTTAAAATTACTCCCCTAGCGGTTTCGACTTCTAGGTGCAAAGGGGATCTTCGGGTCCCCTTTTGCTTGTCCGCTTATATAAATAAAATTAATATGCACTGTACAGTAAGTACAGTCTCTCGATCATGACCTGGACCGTTATGACAGTTTGAGGTCTGTATAAAACCTCAAAGAATAGTGTACATTAATTCTTATTTAGTGTATAATAGTATCTTAATTGATTAATGAGGTATTATATGAAAAAGATAGCTTTGGTAACAGCTTTATTATTGGCTTCAAATGTAGCATTAGCAGATGATAGCTACATGGGTGAAATTATCGGTGGTGTTGCAGGCGGTATCGTAGGTAACCAAGTCGGTGGCGGCAAAGGTAAAGTAATATCTACTGCTATTGGTGCAGCAATTGGTAGTCAAGTTGGTGGTCGTATTGAAGACAATATGCGTTATAATCGCCAACCAAACGGATATAGTTATGGACCACAATATCCTCAGCCACAACAACCATACTATGCACCTCCGCAAAATTATGGTTATGCACAACCGCAACAGTACTATCAACAAAGACAAGTTATTGTAGTTCCAGCTAATGTTCCTACACCATTAGGATATCGTTGTGAATTACAAAGCGTATATGTAAATGGTCAAGTAGTTCTAAACAACTACTGCTATTAGAACGACGTAAACTCTAAAGTAAGGCATGTTGGACGGCGGTTCGATTCCGCCCAGGTCCACCAAAATGGCTCTCTTCCGTAGAATACCGAAAGGTCGGCTAGAGAGTTATTTTGATGGGCCTGACCAGGTTTCGACAGCGTGAGATAGGATAAGAGCGTCCGGCAATATGAAAGCCGTAGGATTGGGGTTATGAGCACTCGAAGACTGATCTAAAGGTCTACACTCACTCGGTCGAAGAAGTAAACAAAAACTAATCGCAAACGATGAAGTTTTCTTGATGGCGGCTTAGGCCACATCTGAGTTTTGCCGGTTTACTTGGAAACAGAACAAACCGGCTTTTTTAATAAAGGAGTAATATATGTTAGAAACTTTATTTTGGGTACTAATTGGAGCATTTATTGGTTGGCACGTTGAACAACCAGCATGGGCAAAAGCTTTGAAAGCAAAAGTTTTATCAGTATTTGGTAAATAATGTATAAATAATATTGCAGTACAGGAAAGCAATCGAGGTCTCGAGCCTGTACCTTATGAGATCTCAGTCTATGCCTTAGGGGTAGACATTTTTATAACTCGCTTAATAAAGGAGAAACACAATGACCTTACACGGTTATCAATCACTATTGCCACGCACAGTTGGCTTCGACAGACTTTTATCAACACTAAATGAGTTTGATACTCTACTTGGTGAAGGTAAACCTCCCAAAACTTATCCACCCTACAATGTAGTTAAATACTCAGACGATCGTTATAAAATTGAAATCGCCGTTGCGGGTTTCAGTAGAGACGAACTTGACATTTCCATCGAGGATAACAAGTTAACCGTTACTGGTAGTGCTACAGAAAGTCCTGAAAACTTTGCTGCACGGGAATATATCCATAAGGGTATTGGTAAACGCAGTTTTACTCATGTGTTTACTCTTGCAGAGACTGTAGTAGTTGAGGGTGCAGATATCGTTGATGGTTTACTCGTCGTAGAATTATGTAATGTAATTCCTGAAGAGAAAAAACCACGCAAGATCGAAATTGGGCAATCTCATGCGTTCTTTGACAAAGAAAAACAACTTTTAGTCGAAGAGTAGTGATAGGGGGCTTCGGCCCCTTATATATAATATATTATGAAAACAAAAATCAGTAAGAACTTAGTGTCGTTTCCGATGGTTCGTCGAGGGAACTGGCATGTTAAGGTTTCCATATACAAAGATGAGCAATTACTTCTTATCGCCAACCATTTATTATTAGAATGTTGTGTTATTAAAGTGTTTGATAATAATGATGAAGCAATAGAATTTATTAATTTGATAGTTGAAAAGG
>ERZ1034361.1049-NODE-1049-length-15829-cov-5.345480_pt1 | contig 15829 bp, 13 predicted proteins | sample MGYA00520617_ERZ1034361 | MGnify/ENA primary metagenome ERZ1034361 (study PRJEB33736, sample SAMEA104284507) | Azolla filiculoides | biome: Urban; feature: Water surface; material: Ditch water | place: Netherlands | collected 2015-10-28 | depth 0-0.1 m ... | reverse complement strand
TCGGCCGACTTGTTGCCGGCAGCGTCGACAATGATCGCGGTGGCGGTCATTACGGTGCCGCTGGCGGTCAGCGGGAAGCTCGTCGTCACGAAGCCGGCCGTCTTGTCGGCGGTCTGGATGGTGACATCGTGGGTGACACCACCCGAGGTGATCTTGACGATGTCGCCGACATCAACCTTGCTGCCGTCGAAGCTGACCTTGACATCGGCTTCGCCCTAGGCTTCGGCCTTGTTGATGAAGCCGTCGTTGTTGGCGTCCTCGGTGATTTCAACGAGCGGGGCGCTGGAAGCGGTCGGCTTGCCCGGGTCTTCGTTCGGCACTTGCGTGTCGATCCTGGCACTGTCGCTGCCTTCGGCGCTGCTGTTCCTGGCGGCGTCGACAATGACGGCGGTGACCGTCATGGTCGTGCCGCTGGCTTGCTGCGCAAAGCTGGTGGTGACGAAACCGGCTTTCTTGTCGGCATCGCTGATCACGACATCATGGGTAACACCTGCCGAGGTGATCTTGACGGTGTCACCGATGGCGACCTTGCTGCCGTCGAAGCTGACCTTGACGTCGGCGTTGCCAGCGGCTTCGGCCTTGTTGATCCAGCCGTCATTGTTGGCATCTTCCGTGATTTCCACGGTCGGCGCGACGCCGCCGTTGGGCGCGGAGGTGTCGATGATGGCGCTGTCGCTGCCGGTTTCGCCGAGGTTGCCGGCGGCGTCCTTGACCTGGGCGGTGACGGTCAGAGTATTGCCTTCGCCCGGATTGGTGACGCCGGAAACCGCGACGCTGCCCTTGGTGATGTCGTCCAGGGTGAGGACGATGGGGCTGAGCGGCGTGCCGTTGACGCTGACCAGCATGCTGTCACCAACCTTGGCAGTGGCCGGCACAATGACGGAAACGTCGATGACCCCCTTGAGTTCGGCGTTGTTGATGTAGCCGTCGTTGTTGCTGTCTTCGGCGATGGTGACGATGGGCACGCCAGGCGCCGAGAGGTGCAGGCGGGCGGCGTCGCTGACCGGGCCGGCGCTGTTGCCGGCGGCATCGACGATCTTGGCGGTGGCTACGAAGTCGGTATTGTCGGCCGTCGGATTGAAGGCGACGTCGATATAGCCGTTGGCGATCTGTTGGGCGGTGAGAACGAAAGTCTGCTCGATGTTGCCCGAACCGCTGACGGTCAGGGTGTCGCCGACGGCGGCACCTGCCGGGACGGCGACCCGCACATCGATGTCGCTGTCCTTGAGTTCGGCAATGCTGATGAAACCGTCGTTGTTTTCATCTTCGGTCACGGCGATGGTCAGGCCGGTGTATTTCGTCGTGTCGATGGTGGCGCTGTCCTTGCCTTCGGCCGACTGGTTGCCGGCCGTATCGACGATGACGGCGGTGACGGTCATCTTGCTGCCTTCGGGCGCAGGGTCGAAGCTGGAGGTGACGAAGCCAGCCTTCTTGTCGGCATCGGAGATGACGACATCGTGGGTGATGCCACCCGAGCTGACCTTGACGATATCGCCAACATTGACTTGCGGGCCGGAGAAGGAAACCTTGACGTCAACCAGGCCGTTGAGTTCGCTGCTGTTGATGTAGCCGTCGTTGTCACCATCTTCGGTGAGGACAACATCGGGGGCGCTCATGTTGTTCGGCACGGAGAGGTCGACCGTGGCGCTGTCCTGGCCTTCGGCGCTGCTGTTCCTGGCAGCGTCGACGATGACGGCGGTGACTTTCATGGTGCTGCCATCGGCCTGCGGGGCGAAGCTCGTCGTCACGTAGCCATTGGTCTTGTCGGCGGCCGTGATGATGACATCGTGAGTCACGCCGCCCGAGGTGACCTTGACGGTGTCACCGATGGCGACCTTGCTGCCATCGAAGGTGACCTTGACGTCGGCATCGCCAACGGCTTCGGCCTTGTTGATGAAGCTGTCGTTGTTGGCATCTTCCGTGATGACCACGGTCGGCGCAGCACCGCCGTTGGGCACCGAGGTGTCGATGATGGCGCTGTCGCTGCCCTTGTTGCCGAGATTGCCGGCGCTGTCCTTGACCTGGGCGGTGACGGTCAGGGTATTGCCTTCGCCCGGATTGGTGACGCCGGACACCGCGATGCTGCCCTTGTCGATGTCGGCCTGGGTGATGACGATGGGGCTGAGCGGCGTGCCGTTCACGCTGACCAGCATGCTGTCGCCGATCTTGGCGGTGGCCGGCACGGTGACCGAGACATCGATCGGGCCTTTGAGTTCAGCATTGTTGATGTAGCCGTCGTTGTTGCCATCTTCGACGATAGTGACCTCGGGGGCGCCCGGCATGGTGAGTTGCAGGCGGGCCGTGTCGCTGACCGGGCCGGAATGGTTGCCGGCGGCATCGATGATGCTGGCAGAGACCTTGAAGTCGGTGTTGTTGCCGGTCGGGTTGAAGGCGACGTCGATGTGGCCGGCGGTGATCTGCGCGGCAGTGAGCTTGAAGGTCTGGTCGACATTACCGGAGGCGCTGACGGTCAGGGTGTCGCCGGCGGCGGCGCCCGCCGGCAGCGTGACGCGGACGTCAATGTCATTGTCCTTGAGTTCGGCAAGGCTGATGAAGCCGTCGTCGTTTTCATCTTCGCTGATGACGACAGCGAGGCCGGTGTAGCTCGTGGTGTCGATGACGGCGCTGTCGCTGCCGGTGGCACCGAGGTTGCCGGCGATGTCCTTGATCTGTGCGCTGACGCTCAGGGTGGCGCCTTCGCCCGGATTGGCCACGCCGCTGATGGCAACGCTGCCAGCGGTGATGTCGGCTGCGCTCAGCACGACCGGCGTGTGCGCCGTGCCGTTCACGCTGACCAGCAGGCTGTCGCCGGCCTTGGCGCCGGTGCCGCCGAGGCTGACGCTGACGCCGATGTCGCCATTCAGTTCGGCCTTGTTGATGAAGCCGTCGTTGTTGAGGTCTTCGGTGATGCTGACGACAGGCGCACCGGCCGCGTCGGTGGCAATGGTCGCTTTGTCGCTGACGATGGCCGATGCGTTGCCGGCCGGGTCCGTGACCTGCGCGGTAACGACCATTTCCGTGCCATTGGCCGGGGCGGTCAGTTCAAACACCACCTTGCCGGCATCGATCATGGGCTGGGTCAGGGTGATGGTCTGGCTGGCGTTGCCGGTGGCGGTGAGGGTCAGCGCGTCGCCGGAAATAGCGCCGGCCGGCAGCTTGACTTCAGCGCCGATGGTGCCGACCAGTTCGGTCTTGTTGATGAAGCCGTCGTTGTCGCTGTCTTCGGTGATGCTGACCGAGAGACCGTCGAGGCTGCTCAGGTCAACCTTGGCGCTGTCCGTGCCTTCGGCCGACTTGTTGCCGGCAGCGTCGACAATGATCGCGGTGGCGGTCATTACGGTGCCGCTGGCGGTCAGCGGGAAACTCGTCGTCACGAAGCCGGCCGTCTTGTCGGCGGTCTGGATGGTGACATCGTGGGTGACGCCACCCAAGGTGATCTTGACGATGTCGCCAACCTCAACCAGGTTGCCGTTAAAGGAATTTTTCACATCAGCCACGCCATTGGCTTCAGCCTTGTTGATGAAGCCATCGTTGTTGGCGTCCTCAACGAGTTCAACCAACGGTGCGCTGGAGGCACCTGGGTTCTTCGGATCCAGGTTTGGCACCTGCGTGTCCACCCTGGCGCTGGCGCTGCCTTCGGCAGTGCTGTTGCCGGCGGCGTCCACTATCCTGGCCGTTACCGTCATGGTGGTGCCGCTGGCTTGCGGGGCAAAGCTGGTGCTGACGAATCCGGCTGCCTTGTCGGCGGCGGTGATGGTTACGCTATTGGTCACACCATTCGAGGTGATCTGGACTTTGTCGCCCACATCCACCTTGTTGCCGTTGAAGCTCACCCTGACGTCGGCATCACCCATGGCTTCAGCCTTGTTGATCCAGCCATCGTTATTCGCGTCCTCGCTGATTTCGACAACGGGGGCAACACCGGCATTGGGGGCCGTGGTGTCAACGACAACGCTGTCACTGCCTTCTGCGCTGCTATTTCCCGCGACATCGACAATTTTTGCGGTGACATTCAAGGTGGTGCCATCAGGCGGCACGGGAACGCTCGTGATGACAAAGCCGGCGCGTTTGTCGGCTGCAGTGAGGACAAACTCGGTGATAACGCCGTTGACGTCAACACGCAACTTGTCACCGACGCTGACGCTACCGCCATCGAACGACACCTTGATGTCGACCGGACCGACCGACTCTGTTTTGCCGAGGCGACCATCGTTGTTGATGTCCTCGATGATTTCAACAGCAGGTGCCTTGCCGTTGTTCGGGACATCGGTGTCGATGACCAACGGCACGCTCGCCCTCGTGGCATTGCCGGCCGCATCGGTAGCTGTGACGTTAACGACAGACGGGCCATTGGGCAGCCCCTTCTCGGGGGTCACCGTCCATTCGCCATCAGGCCTGACCGTAGTTTTGACGATTTCGCCAGTGACGAGCGCCACCCGGATGCTGGCACCGGGTTCCCCAGTGCCGCTGATGGTCGGGGTTCGGTCGTTGGTGATGCCATCGCCCTTGACGCCACTATCAGAGGAAGGATCAAGCCGGGCGGTCAGGGCTGGCGGCGTAATGTCCCGCAATGACGAAACGGGCGAGACGTGGTCCGGTGAGTGACTTCTGTGGCCCTCGCCAAATGCATGTGTGCGTACCGCCTCCATGTGTTCGAAAAGACGCATGAACTGAATAAATGAATGTCCATCGTTCGACTCGGCAGCAGCAGCCCCGGCGGCTGTCGGGGCCTCATCAAGCAGGGCGTCAAGGCTGCCAGATCCGGCGAGCACCTTGGCAATCTTGTCAAAACCACCTTTGCTTTTTACAACCGCACTGTCTCCTGCATCCGGCTTGATCTGCGCCCCGACCTCGGCGTCGATCCGGGCCACCTCGCCGGAGACAACTGTCATGTTGCGACCATCAGCCAGATGAAGAACGACCTGTCCGCCATCGCTGCTGACGACCGACTCGCCTTCGTAGACGGCATCTCCAGCGTTGAGGCGACGCAATTTTCCAGCCGCATTACGGGCGTAGGCTTCACCGGAAGTGTTTGAAACGGTTGCAATGACTTGGGCACGGGCCATGATAATGCTCCTGACATGATAAGTAATGACCGAATCATATCCATGGCAAGTCCATGTGCATATTGAACAAAGGTACAGTTTTCAAATTGCGGTCGACAAAAAAGGGCGCCGAAGCGCCCTTTCTTTGAGTCCGGAAAAATCGCTTATGCAGCGGCGACCGGCTTTTCCTTGCGGACCAGCTTTTCCTTGATACGTGCCGACTTGCCAGAACGCTCGCGCAGGTAGTACAGCTTGGCGCGGCGGACATCACCACGACGCTTCACTTCGATGGAAGCGACCAGCGGGGAATAGGACTGGAAAGTACGCTCGACGCCTTCACCGGAAGAGATCTTGCGAACGGTGAAAGCAGAGTTCAGGCCGCGGTTACGCTTGGCGATAACGACACCTTCGTAAGCCTGCAGACGCTCGCGGTTACCTTCCTTGACCTTGACCTGAACGACAACGGTGTCGCCCGGTGCGAAGTCGGGAATGGTCTTGCCCAGACGGGCGATTTCTTCTTGTTCCAGCTGTTGAATCAGGTTCATGTGAGATCCTTAAATTTTATAAACACTTACTCACCGCATTGCTCCTCTCCGACGATTTCCGTGAGGAGTTGCGTTTCTTCCGCAGTCAGACTGCGGTGCGCCAGTAAATCCGGCCGGCGCTTCCGGGTTCGGGCCAGCGACTGCTTGAGCCGCCAGCGACGAATTTTTTTGTGGTCACCCGACATTAAAACTTCCGGCACTGCCTCACCCTCGTAAATCTCCGGGCGGGTGTAGTGCGGACAATCGAGCAAGCCACCAACAAACGAATCTTCCACCGCCGAAGCGGCATCTCCAAGCACTCCCGGCAACTGGCGGACCACGGCGTCTATCAGGGCCATGGCCGGCAACTCGCCACCGGAAAGCACAAAATCTCCGATCGAAATTTCTTCATCAACACAGCGTTCGATCAGACGCTCGTCAATTCCTTCATAGCGGCCACAAAGAAGGATCAGCCCTTCATCGCCAGTCGCCAGTTGCATCACCCTTTCATGGGTGAGCGGTGCGCCCTGCGGCGAGAGGTAGATGACCCGGCTATTCGCCAGCCCTGCCTCGCGCTGCTGCGCCTTGGCTGCAGCAATCGCCTTTTCCAGCGGCCCCGGCTGCATCAGCATGCCCGGCCCACCACCGAAAGGGCGATCATCTACCCGCCGCCAGGTGTTCTCGGCGAAATCACGCGGATTCCAGCCTTGCCACCCCCAACGCTGTTCTTCCAGCGCCCGACGGGTAATGCCACTCTCCGTTACTGCCGCAAACATCTCCGGAAAGAGGGTGATGCAATCGAACCGGATCACCAGTCGCTGCCCCACTCCACTCGAATCTGTCCGGCTTCCTTCTCTACCGCCAGCACTACGGCCGAAACAAACGGCAGCAGACGCTCGACCTGGTCATCGCCAAGCACGCGCAACACGGCATTGGCACCGGTTTCGATCAACCCGACCACCTTGCCGAGCCGCTCGTCAGCCGAATTGATAACCTCCAGACCGATCAGATCAGTCCAGTAAAACTCGTTCTTGTCGGTCGTCGGCAATGCTTCACGCGGCGCACCGACGAGAACACCCTTCATCGATTCAGCGGCAGAACGGTCGGCGACGCCATCCAACAGCACCACCACACCGTTACCGTGGGCTTTCAGGCTTTTCAGTCTGCATTCGCGCCACGGTTCACCTTCTCTGGCGATCCACCAGACGGGCATTTCGGCCCAGGCCAGCGGATCGTCCCCGAAGGGGTACAACCAAAGCCAGCCCTGAATCCCGTAGGGGTCGGCCAGCCGACCCAGTACGACGATATCCTTGCCGGTCAAAACAAAAACTTAGGCAGCTTGCTGAGCGGCGTGCTGCTTGACCAGACGGGCAACAGTCGGCGACAGCTGGGCGCCGTTGCTCTGCCAGTAGGCCAGACGATCAACGGAAACGCGCAGGGCTTCTGCATTGCCGGAAGCAACCGGGTTGTAGAAGCCGATACGCTCAACGAAACGGCCGTCACGACGATTGCGGGAATCGGTAACAACCATGTTGTAGAACGGACGCTTCTTGGCGCCACCACGGGCAAGACGGATAACAACCATGGGGAATACTTTCGTTAGCTGGAAAAAAGACCCGGAATTATAGCGCTTTATCACGAAAAAACAAGCCACTTAGGAATGTCGAAATACAAGCGGAAGACGAAGCGGCCTGAGTCACCAGCAGCGTATCAATGGCGAAAGTGTAAATTTTTGTTATTCTGCGTCGATCATGATTCGCGTACCTGAGCATAACCCCCCGTCTTCTGCCGAAGCCAGCGTCAAGGGCATTCTCGAGTGGCTGGCGTTAACGCATGGCAAAACAGGCTCCGGCGATGCAGAACAGCTGCATCGACAGCTTTTGCAGTTGCGCGACACACCCATTCCAAACTACCAGCGCCTGAAGCTGCTCGATCTGCTTTTTGGCCAGGCCGAGCGCGTGGCCAATGCAGAACTACCCCGACTGCAAGAGATATCCCTGCCGATTTCCCGCAAGCAGCGTCAGCACGTCCGTGCGCTGCTTGATGTACTGGAGACCCTGACCCAGGATTATTTCAATACGCTCGCTGAACTGTTCGATCCGCAAGCCCAGTCATCGCCCCACACGCACCACACTTCCCTGCGTCGCGCCATGGACATCATCGGCTGGCAGGTGCGGATTACGCACCTGATCGCCGCGCCACCGCTCTCAGGTCTCTGGCAGCAGTTGCATTCTGCTTTTTCAACTGCCCGCCGCCTCGGCCTTGAAAACACAAAGGGACCGCAGGGAACGCCGAGCATCCGGCAGATCTATGCCGCCATACTCCTTGCCGCGACAGCACAACCCGCGGCTTTTTCGGCGACTGAACTGGAGTTCATCGGCAAGTTCATCCAGTGCAGCGCGCCGGACATTGATTTTCTGGATACACCTCCACTCGACAATGATGGCATTTTCTGGATTGATCCGGACCGCGACTATCCGGCCCACGCGCTGATCCGACGCACGCCACCGCCCGATGCCAGGGTGCTGTATTTTTCCTGCGACGCCATCGCCGAAACCGCCCTCAAGTTGCGCGCTGAACTCCTCCAGGGCGTCTCAGCCGAAACGCTGGGTCTGCCGCCATTTGCCGACACCCCGGTGGGGCCGAGCACCTTGCTGCGTCTGAGCCGGCTCTGGGGCCATCCAAGCAAGCGCCGCTTTTCGCGGCGCCGTCAGTCGTATCGCGCCAACCTCTGCTCCGGACTGGGCAATCTCTGGCACCTGATGAAGTCGCTGGAGATCCCCAAGGAACTGAGCGAATGGATGGTCGTCAACGAAAGCCCGGACGGCTACTCCCTGATGCATATGTCCGGCAACACCCAGCATCTCCGGGTCGGTGACATTGTCGCCCTGCAAGCCCTGGGCGATCAGGCCGAAGCAACGCCAACCTGGCATGTCTGTATCATCCGCTGGGCGGTCTCGGAAAATCCCGAGCATATCGAACTGGGTTTGCAGATACTGGCTCCCAAGGCCATGGCGGTTGAAGTCACTCACGCCTATGCCCTTGATTCCGGCAACGTCGCCGCGCTGATGCTCCCCTCTGCACCGCCGCTTCGGCCTTCCCAGTCACTCGTTTTGCCGGCCGGCATGCTGAGGGAAAACACGCGGCGCATTGTCGTCCTGATCGAGAACGACAATCTGGAAATCCGTGAAGTGCGAGCCACCAGCCTGGATGAGCAGACTGGCGCCATCGAGATTTTCAACGTTTTGCCGGACGCTTGATACTGGCGGCGATCAAGCCGCCGAACAGAACGACGGCCCACGACAGGTGGAGCCAGACGAGGAATACCGGAAAGGCGGCAAAGGCGCCATAGATGCTTTTGAGCACGGCCGAACTGACGAGGAAGCTCTCAAAAAACCGCTGCATGAGCGCGAACGCCAGTGTAGCGAAAACACCGCCGGCCAGCGCCGCCCGCCGCGAGACCTGAGCATTCGGCACGGCATAGTATAAAAACGAAAAGAACAGGCCAAGGATGATCACGGCACCTGCCTTCAGGGCAAAACGACGGAACCAGACCGGCTCGTCGAACCACCCGAGCGATGTCGTCACGGCAAAAGACATGGCACCGGCGACCGCCCCCAGCACAAACGGCCAGACCGCCATCACGAAGGCATAGAGACGCAACCGTGCCAGCAGCGGACGCGGCTGGACGTGCCACAGGTGATTAAAGGCGCGCTCGATGGTGTGCATCAAAAAGAAGGCGGTGATGCTCAGGACGGCGATACCCACCAAGGTCAGTCGCTGCGCCTGATGTGAAAACTTGCCGATGTTCCCGGCGATGGCCCCGGCCGCACCCGGCGGCAACAGGGCCTCCCGGATCAACAGTTCAAGGCGGGCCACCAGCAGATCAAGATAGGGTACGGCATCAGCCACCGAAAGCACCACGGCGACCAGCGGCACCAGTGCCATCAGGGTCGTGAAGGCCAGCGCCGCGCTGGTCTGCATCATGTTCTCGCTGAGAAAGCGGCTGAAGATGCCGATGCTCCTTGGCTGCGGCAGACGAACGCGACGAGATCGGGAGGGCTTGACCATGGGGCCGTATAATAGCCGACCATGCTCGATATTCTCGTCCTCTATTACAGCCACCGCGGCTCGGTCCGCGCCCTGGCCGAACGCATCGCCGCCGGCATTGAATCGGTGCCCGGCATGCAGGCCCGCCTGCGCACCGTGCCCCGTGTTTCAACCACCTGCGAAGCGACGACGCCGGAAGTGCCGGAATCCGGCGCACCTTATGTCGAACTCTCCGACCTCGAAGAGTGCGTCGGCCTGGCACTCGGTAGCCCGGTGCGCTTTGGCAACATGGCAGCACCGATGAAATACTTCTGGGATGGCACCATTGCCGGCTGGCAGAACGGCGCTCTGGTCGGCAAGCCAGCCTGCGTTTTCACCTCGAGCAGCAGCCAGCACGGCGGCAATGAAAGCACCCTGCTGTCGATGATGCTGCCCCTCCTGCACCATGGCATGCTGATTGCCGGCCTGCCCTTCACCGAACCTGAACTGGCCGCGACCCAGGCCGGCGGTACGCCCTATGGCCCGAGCCATGTCGCCGGCGCCTCCGGCAATCCGGCGTTGACCGAGAGCGCCAGCCGCCTAGCCTTCGTTCAGGGCCAGCGCCTTGCCCTTCTCGCCAGAAAATTGAGCCAGCCTTGAACTCTGCACCCCGTCTCCAGATTGCCGCCAGCGCCAGCCTGATCGCGCTGATTTTCCTCTGTCTGGCCTGGGAAGGCTGGCTGGCGCCGCTCAGGCCAGGTGGCTCATGGATGGTGCTCAAGGGCGCCCTGCTGCTTGTGCCACTGCTCGGCATCCTGCGCGGCAAACGCTACACCTACAAGTGGCTATCGCTGTTCATCCAGTTCTATCTGATGGAAGGGCTGCTCCGCGCCACCAGCGACCACGGCCTGATCCAACAACTGGCGATTGTTGAAACCGTCCTCGCTGCCTTGCTGTTCGTGCTGACCATCCTTTACGTCCGGGCCACCCGGATCCAACCCAAAGAAAAAGCCGCCGAGCAAAGCTGAGGCGGCTTTTCCGGGACGACGAGAAATCAGACGTCGCCCTGGGCCTTCACCTTGTCGAGGGCGGAATGCAGCTTGTTGAGGGCATTCAGATAGGAACGGGCTGAGGCAATGACGATATCCGTATCGGCGCCGTTGCCGTTGACCACGCGCTCGCCCTTGGTCAGGCGAGTCGTCACCTCACCCTGGGCATCGGTCCCCGTGGTGATCGCATTGACCGAATAAAGCATGAGCTGGGCGCCGCTATTGACGATGCTTTCGATGGCCTTGAAGGTCGCATCGACCGGACCGCCACCGCCGGCTTCACCCTTCTGTTCGACGCCACCGACACTCAGAATGACCTTGGCGTGGGGCATCTCGCCGGTTTCCGAACAGACATGCGAATAGAGCAGCTTGTAATGCTCCTGCTCCGGAGTGACGACTTCGTCAGAGACCAGGGCATGCAGGTCTTCGTCGAAAATCTCGTGCTTGCGGTCGGCCAGTTCCTTGAAACGGGCGAAGGCGGCATTAACCGCCTCGTCGCTTTCCAGCTCGATGCCGAGTTCCTGCAGGCGGCTCTTGAAGGCATTGCGCCCGGAGTGCTTGCCGAGCACGAGCTTGTTCTGCGACCAGCCGACATCCTGGGCGCGCATGATTTCGTAGGTTTCGCGATGCTTCAGCACGCCATCCTGATGGATGCCGGATTCGTGGGCGAAGGCATTGGCCCCGACCACGGCCTTGTTGGGCTGCACCGGGTAGCCGGTAATCTGCGAAATGAGCTTGGAGGCCGGGACGATCTGCGTCGTGTCGATGCGCGTTTCGAGGTCAAAAACGTCCGGGCGGGTGCGCACTGCCATGACGATTTCCTCGAGCGCCGCATTGCCAGCCCGCTCGCCCAGGCCATTGATCGTACATTCGACCTGACGGGCGCCGGCCAGCACGGCGGCCAGCGAATTCGACACGGCCAACCCGAGGTCGTTGTGGCAATGCACGGACCAGACGACCTTATCGGCATTCGGCACACGCTCGATCAACTGGCGCATGGTTTCGGCGTACTGGAACGGGATGGCGTAACCGACCGTATCGGGCACGTTAATCGTCGTCGCCCCGGCCTTGATGACCGCCTCGAAAATACGGCACAGGAAATCGATTTCCGAACGCCCCGCATCCTCGGCCGAAAACTCGATGTCATCTGTGTATTGCCGCGCCCAGCCAATCGACTTGACGGCCTGCTCGACCACCTGATCGGGCGACATGCGCAGCTTCTTCTCCATGTGGATGGGTGAAGTGGCAATGAAGGTATGAATGCGTCCGGCGTTGGCCGGCTTGATCGCCTCACCCGCCCGCAAAATGTCGTTTTCGTTGGCGCGGGCCAGCGAACAGATGGTCGAATCCTTGATCGCCTGGGCGATGGCATGAATGGCGTCGAAGTCGCCGGGGGAGGCGGCGGCAAAGCCGGCTTCAATGACATCGACGCGCATTTTTTCCAGCTGACGGGCAACGCGGATCTTCTCTTCCCGCGTCATCGAGGCACCGGGGCTTTGCTCGCCGTCGCGCAGGGTGGTATCGAAAATAACCAGATTCTGTTTCATAAAAACTCCGAACTACAGGGCCTTGCGCTTGAGCAAGCCGATGGCCGCCTGCACGTAGCCCGACAGGCCATAAATAACGAAGAAGCCGAACAGGGCGATTTCCGGACTGTAGGCCACCAGCGCAAAGCCCAGGGCGATGGCGGCAATCACGAAGAAGGGCACGCTCTTCTTGAGGTTGATGTCCTTGAAACTGTAGAAACGGATGTTCGAGACCATGGTCAGGCCGGCAAAAATGGTCAGCAGGCAAGCAAACCAGCGGATATCGCTACCGGCGACACCCGATTCGATCGCCACCCAGACCAGCCCGGCGACCAGCGCCGCGGCAGCCGGCGAAGGCAGGCCCTGGAAGAAGCGCTTGTCCATGACTTCCAGCGTGGTATTGAAGCGGGCCAGACGCAGGGCCGCACAGGCGCAGTAAATGAAGGCGGCGATCCAGCCGAGACGGCCCATGTCGCGCAGGGCCCATTCGTACATGACGAGGGCCGGCGCCGCACCGAAGCTGACCATGTCGGAGAGTGAATCGTATTCGGCACCAAAGGCCGATTGCGTATTGGTCAGGCGCGCCACGCGCCCATCCAGCCCGTCGAGGACCATGGCAATGAAAATGGCCATCGCCGCCCGGGCAAAATCACCCTGCATGGCCTGTACGATGGCAAAGAAGCCGGCAAACAAGGCAGCCGTTGTGAACAGGTTGGGCAGCACGTAAATGCCGCGCCGCTTGATTTCCGGATTGAACAGCGATTTACGGGGTTTGAGTTCGGTCATTGGCTTATTGAGTCATCCAGAATGGTGCAAGGATACACCTATCCCTCAAACAACTTGGGCGGTGAGGGATAACCCACACCGCCCAAAGCGAAGGTAGCGCTAGGCGCGCACGCGCAGACAGTACGTTAGTACGGCAAGCGTAAGCAACGACGCGCTACCGAGCCCGCGACAACCTTAGTTCTTGGTTTGGTCGACGAGCTTGTTTTTCTTGATCCACGGCATCATGTCGCGCAGCTTGCCGCCCACCGTTTCGATCGGATGCTCGGCATTCAGGCGGCGGCGAGCCGTCATGGCCGGGTAGTTGGTGCGGCCTTCAAGGATGAACATCTTGGCGTAGTCACCGTTCTGGATGCGCTTGAGGGCATTGCGCATGGCAGCACGCGACTGCTCGTTGATGACTTCGGTACCGGTCACATACTCGCCGAACTCCGCATTGTTGGAGATCGAGTAGTTCATGTTGGCGATGCCGCCTTCGTACATCAGGTCGACGATCAGCTTGAGTTCGTGCAGGCACTCGAAGTAGGCCATTTCCGGGGCATAGCCGGCTTCAGTCAGGGTTTCGAAGCCCATCTTGACGAGTTCGACGGCGCCGCCGCAGAGCACGGCCTGTTCGCCGAAGAGGTCGGTCTCGGTTTCTTCGCGGAAGTTGGTTTCAATGACGCCACCCTTGGTGCCGCCGTTGGCAGCCGCGTAGGACAGGGCGATGTCCTTGGCCTTCTTGGTGACGTCCTGGTACACCGCGATCAGGGACGGCACGCCGCCACCCTTGAGGTACTCGGAACGCACGGTGTGGCCGGGGCCCTTCGGGGCGACCATGATGACGTCCACATCGGCGCGCGGCACGACCTGGTTGTAATGCACGTTGAAGCCGTGTGCGAAGGCCAGGGCAGCGCCCTTCTTCATGTTCGGGGCGACTTCTTCGTTGTACACCTGCGGAATGTTTTCGTCCGGCAGCAGGATCATGACCACGTCGGCGCCCTTGACGGCCTTGGCGATTTCTTCAACCTTGAGACCGGCCGCTTCGGCCTTCTTCCAGGAAGCGCCTTCCTTGCGCAGGCCAACCGTGACCTTGACGCCGGAATCCTTGAGGTTCTGGGCGTGGGCGTGGCCCTGCGAGCCGTAACCAACGATGGTGACCTTCTTGCCCTTGATGAGGGAGAGATCGGCGTCCTTGTCGTAATAAACTTTCATGAAATCCTCTTTATAAACAGATAATTAAACTTTAAGAATACGATCACCGCGACCGATGCCACAGACACCGGTACGGACGGTTTCGAGAATCAGGCCGGCATCGAGCGCGGCGATGAAGGAGTCGAGTTTGGAGCTTGCGCCGGTCAACTCGATGACATAGGTCGATTCCGTAACGTCGATGATACGACCCCGGAAAATATCGGCCATCCGCTTCATCTCCTCACGGTCCTTGCCGGTGGCGCGAACCTTGATCAGCATCAGTTCGCGCTCGACATGAGCAGCTTCGGAGAGATCGACCACCTTGACCACGTCGACCAGCTTGTTGAGCTGTTTCGTGATCTGTTCAAGCACCTCGTCGGAGCCGGAAGTCAGGATGGTCATCCGGGACAGCGAGGGATCTTCCGTCGGTGCCACGGTCAGCGATTCAATGTTGTAGCCACGGGCGGAGAACAGCCCGGCCACGCGGGAAAGGGCGCCCGATTCGTTTTCGATCAGGATGGAAATGATGTGTCGCAGCATAGTTTTTCCTCTCCCCGCTTACAGATCTTCAGCGAGGATCATTTCAGTCAGGCCCTTGCCGGCCGCCACCATCGGGAAGACGTTGGCACCCGGATCGATGATGAAGTCCATGAAGACCAGATCATTCTTGTGCTCGGTAAAGGCCTTGCGCAATGCCGGCTCGACGTCTTCCGGCTTTTCGATCTTCATGCCGACGTGGCCATAGGCTTCAGCCAGCTTGACGAAATCGGGCAGCGAGGTGACGTAGGACTGCGAGTAGCGCTTGGAATAGAACATTTCCTGCCACTGGCGGACCATGCCGAGCATGCCGTTGTTGAGGTTGATGATCTTGATCGGGAAGCCGTACTGCTTGCAGGTCGACAGTTCCTGGATACACATCTGGATCGAGCCTTCGCCGGTGACGCAGGCGACCTGCGCATCCGGGTTAGCCATCAGGACGCCCATGCCGTAGGGCAGGCCGACACCCATGGTGCCCAGACCGCCAGAGTTGATCCAGCGGCGCGGCTTGTCGAACTTGTAGTACTGCGCGGCAAACATCTGGTGCTGGCCGACGTCGGAAGTCACGAAGGCATTGCCGCCCGTCACTTCATACAGTTTTTCCATGACGAACTGCGGCATGATGTGCTCAGACTGCTTGTAACGCAGGGAATCACGGCCACGCCACTCGTCAATCTGTTTCCACCAGTTAGCCACTTCCGGATCGGTCTTGAAGTTGCCGTCCATCAACTTGATGATTTCATCAATCACGTCAGGCACATTGCCAACGATAGGCACATCGACCTTGACCCGTTTGGAAATCGATGACGGATCAATGTCGATATGAATGACACGACGCTTCTCTTCACCAAAGTGTTCCGGATTGCCGATCACGCGGTCATCGAATCGTGCGCCAATCGCCAGAATCACATCGGCGTAATGCATCGCATTGTTGGCTTCAAACGTCCCGTGCATGCCCAGCATGCCGACGAATTGCTTGTCGGTTGCCGGATAGCCGCCCAAACCCATCAGGGTATTGGTCACCGGAAAATTCAGTTTACGCGCCAGTTCAGTGAGCTTTTGTGCCGCATCCGACAAAATAACGCCACCACCGGTATAAATAATCGGGCGCTTGGCTTCCTGCAGAATCTGCACAGCCTTCTTGATCTGACCGAGATGCCCCT
>ERZ1034361.1048-NODE-1048-length-15836-cov-4.445206_pt1 | contig 15836 bp, 31 predicted proteins | sample MGYA00520617_ERZ1034361 | MGnify/ENA primary metagenome ERZ1034361 (study PRJEB33736, sample SAMEA104284507) | Azolla filiculoides | biome: Urban; feature: Water surface; material: Ditch water | place: Netherlands | collected 2015-10-28 | depth 0-0.1 m ... | reverse complement strand
CCGAAGCGTATATTAAACCAATCATTGCACATATTCTAGCACCTCCATTAGTGAATCCACATCCTTTAGTATAACCTGTTTGCCTGCAAAATTAATTACAAGCTTTGGAGCTTCACCAAGATCACACTCGTATAGAAAGTATTCTAGCCAACCATCACGATCACATGCTTTATACGCTAGAACATCAGTATAATGTTCGACTAAGCTATCCATCGCTTTGAATGCTGGCGCTTCAATATGAAAGCCAATAGCTTCTAGATCGTGTTGAGCCTGACGAATGGCCTGCACATCTTCGTACCATTGAACAAGTAGTTTTTTCATTTACGCAGCTCGATATCTGGGATGATAGACAGTGGCTTGAAAACCACACGATATTGGTATGGGCTAGCTTTGTTGCCTTCGATCTGTTCAACAAAGAAAGTAACGTTGTCGGACAGACCCAAGAAGTGTTTCTTATACTCAGTCGGAGCAGTCTTACAAGTTACTGTAAGCTTACGTGCCGTATCGTTATTCCCTAGTGAACACAGCCCAGAAATAGTGAGCATATACTCACCAGTAATACCGTTGTAGAAAACAATGCGGCGAGTAACCTCGAAGTTATCTGCGGCTTTGGATACATTAGCAGATGCAATATCTGCGTCATTCATGCAACCAGCCAAAAGTGTAGAGGCCAGTGCGAGTGTAATAAGTTTTTTCATAGTCCGTGTTCCTGTGTGTCGATTGCAAGTGGGTATGGGTTAACGGCTTCTTTAAGCCTACGAGTTGTAGCGAGAGATACTTGCTTACCAAACTCTAGTACATCAAACAACCCATTAGACAGTTTTAGGTCTGCAAGTATTCTCTTGAGTTCTCCATCTGAAAGTCTAAAAGAGAAGTCTGATTCCAGATCAGTATATAGATGAGAGAAGTTTAGGTCTTCATTGAAGTATGTACCCCTAATGCAGTATCCTTCAAAGTCTCTCCATACCATGTCTGACCCTAAGGCGCGGCAGGCTTCGCTTTCCTCTTCAAACTCCAGACGAATAATAGTAACAGTCTCACCATTAACAAGTTGCCATTCTTGGCCGATTTCGAAGTTCATTCTACCACCCTCACATCCATAAAATCGACATAATCTTCTTGACACTCCGGACAATACACATCGTCCTCATGTACGTATTCTTGGCTCCATTGTGCTCCACAATGATTGCATGTGCAAACAGCAGTAAATGTAAGTTGTTCCATATTAATATACCTGTTTAGTGTGTGGGCAGTATAGATAGCCTACGTCTAAGTAGTCCTCGGTAGGGTCAGTATCAGAAACCTTAACTGTCTGCAGCAAATATTTAGTGTGATCTCTGTACATCCAACCACGCATAACCGAATTAGCAATGCTAAGCCCATTAGCTAAATGACAAATTGCTGCTTTCTTGTCCTCGATTAAGGCACTATGAAAATCTGGATTGGCTACTAAGATTCTGAATGCTTCACCAATCGCACTAGAAAAATCGATATCTGTAGCTGTAACGTAAATATATTTCATATTACTTTCTTCCAAAGGGTTTTCTTCAACCAGCTAGGCTTGAGTACGTAAAAGTATACTGCTTCTCTTGCAAACGGCAGCAATCCAAGAATAATAAATAGAAAGAACATACCAACATCAACATCCTCAAGTTTTCTAGTCTCTCGTACAATGAGGAAAGTGAATACTGGCCAAAGACCAAAAACATAAAACGCAAACATATTAGCAATCATAGCGGTTGTGAATGATAATGACGTATTCGTCGTTGAAGTAGGGCTTAGCCATCACGGAAACACCAGCACAGAAAATATCGCCAGGATAACGAGACTCAGTACGATACTGGTCATTGAAAAAGTTCTTTAGTGTGGGAAGTGCAACAGGCTCTTGAGTACGAAGCAGCATGTACACGTCAGTTCCGTCGATGCTCATAGGAATGCGACCAATTTCTTGAAGGCTAACGAACTCTAACATAATTTCCCCTATTTAAAGAATAATTATAACACAAAACAGAAAGGGCGTTCAACTGAGAAATTTCCCAGCTAAACGCCCCAAAGGTCATCGTTGTAACCATCGCTTGATGGTATTGTAAATAAAGTACGCTATAGCATAGATAGGTAACAGAAGCAGTGATAGTGTTCCAAATAGGCCTATCTGAAACATTAGTATGAAGAACTTATCCAAAGATTATTTGCCTTTTAACATGTAGTACCCGGCTCTTGCCCCTGCAGCAATAGGCACTAACGAAAATAGCCATTCAACCTGAAAATATACAATTAGGCCAATCAAAAAAGCACAGAAGCATACAATAGCAATAACTGCACAGATACCTACGTGGATTGGTACACCTGCTTCAAATGGATCATGCACTAGGATACCTCTTCATCAATTCCTCGGCTTCTTTGTCCAACATCTTCATATGAACGTCCAGCTTTGTACGATCTTTGTTATCTTTAGTTTTCTGCCAAGTTTCCCATAGCTCGAAGGCTTTAGAGTTTCGGGCTAGTTGAGAGCCTCGGTATACTGGATTTTGTTTCATTTGTCGTGTGCTTTCTTTGAGGTTTCACAATTCTTGGCTTCAGCCGGACATTGTCCAACCCTGCCCTCTAATACTGGTACATAGTTAGTGTTATAGATTAGACAGGGCACATTAACAATATGCGGCTTATCTAATTTCTGCCATACAATACGGTTGTACTGTATGGCTACACAGAAGGCTGCTTCAGCGATCACAGGTTCTCCATCAATCGACGCAGCAGAGTGAACTTCGCAAGTTCCTGGTCATCATAGCTAAGACCCAAAGCCGCCATAACTTTGTGTTTCACACGAAGGTTTGGAACTTGCTCACGTCCTCCAGGAGCGAATCCAAATGCTTCAGCAGCTTGCGCAATACCACCAGACCGGCAAAGACCAGCATGGCAGTGAACAATAATGTCATAATCATTCTCCCAGGCATTTTTAATAATGTCAGCGATAATTACCGCTTGTCCTTCAGTGATACCAATTTCCCCGTCTTCGGTAACGTCTTGCTCAACGTCATCAAAGATGAACTGATGAACACGCTTGAACTTATTAACAGGTATCGGTTGTAGACGTCCTACATCAGAAATCTGAATAAGGATAGTGTGTTCCGCCGAGCTAGGCGCATGGTTACCCAGCTCAATATCGCTTCGGGAAATGTTTTGGATAAAAGGTTTTTGGTTAATCATAGTTTTATGTATAGTTTTTTAAATTTGTTCCACGGTAAGGTAAAGTCAATACTATAGGATACAGTACCGTCTTTATAAACATGAGTATACTTAACCCATCCACGTCTTACTTCTAGAATAATAACATGTATATCTTCTTCATCAAATGGGTCTATACTATCGCCTGACATGTCGAGTCTAAATATGTCTCCAACCTTTGGCATCGGTGCAAATAGACTTCGCAGCTCTTTGAGCATGTTAATTTCCTTTATTTAAGCCTTTATTATACAGAAAAAGCCCGGAACCCTCAAGTGAGAATTTCCGGGCTTATGTATTACTTAATAGCTTCTAATAGTTCTGGCGTAGTAACTGCCCCAACGAAGTGCTGGATTAGTCCATCGTCATCAACTACTACAGTAGGAACCTACCGTACGTTATAACGTTCCATTAATGCTTTATTGTCTGGATTATCAATATCGTACTCAGGCAGTGTAATATCTTTTTGTTTAAGACGAGCCGTTAGCGTCTTACAAGGCTGACACCAAGATGCGGAAAATTTATAGATTTGTTTCATATGTTACCATTTCGTATTATTAGGAATAAGTTGACGGAATTGAATCCAGTCGCGGAAATTACCAGACCCTAAGCTGCCATCGACGTTGAAGTGCGTAATACCGAACTCAGCCATTAGGGCTAGGTCAGCTGGAGCATCTTTAGTACCTATAACCATATCATAGTCAATAGGTGTGGCCTGGTGTTCAATAGGACTAGCATGAACCGGCTCAGAACCAATGAGACGTTCAAAGATTGCATGGGCTTTTTCAAGACTATCATCGCTCTTGCGATAAGATACTTGAGCACAACAAGAAGCACTTACAATCCTAGCGTCTTCTATCGACATATTACCATCGTCGCCGTAGAACATAATACCAGAACTGTCCATATATCTAGTAACATATGGGACATGCCAGTCACCAAAACCAATCTCCATAGGAGTAGATGCTGACTTAGCTTCATGCATTACATCAGCTAGAACTTTAATTTCGGGCTGTGCATCCAGATGACGACGTAACCAATCCCAATTTGCATCTTCCGTAGTAGTCATGACAACTTTCATCATCATCCACGGCTCTGTAACTCGGTTGGTAAGTTGCTTATGTGCTCCCGCTGTGGCCATTGTAGCAGCCATCTTAATACAGTATTCTCTAGCAGAACGCCATGCATTAAGAACGATATTCTTGGCACTAGGTTCTAGTTCTTCTTTAGCTTGCATACCAGGCTGGTTCTTGCCAATATGCACAAATGTAACGTCATGTTCTAGAATCTGACGATGCATTGTTTCCACAGGAATTGCTCTAGAGCTAGCAGCATTACGGCTAAATAGCCTGTGGGTCATGAACTCTGCGTGAATATAGCGGGGATACTCAAGTTCATAGGTAATAATTTCTTTACCAGTATATGCACTAATAGAGTGCTGAATAACTTTAGCAGTAATTTGCATTATTTAAATTTAGTAATGGTTGAAGGAAAAAGAGAAGTATGCTTAGGTAGCCACAAACAGAAATAAATATCACCAGAAAGTTCCCATACTTCCGTATAGGAACCATCATTGTGTTCAATGTAGTCTTGCAACTTACCTGCCTTAATAGCGTTATAGCTCATGCTTCCTCTGTAACAGTAGGAATTCCTAGCTGGGCAGCACAGGCACATTCTGCTAGAACAATATCACAATATTCCCAGCCTGGCTTCTTTAATACTACATGAATCTGGGCAGATCTCATTAGAGACTGAACAATTCCAAATAGCATCTTGTATCCAGGCTTGGCCAACTGATTATCTTCGCTGCCATTTGGGTTATTATAGAAGGTATAAAGAGCATTAACAGCAGCCCATCGAGGGTTACGCTTATAGAAGCCGGATAATCCTCTATTAAGAGTACATATTGCGGCATTCTGTGTTGCTAGATGCTCTAAGGTGTAGGGGGTACTTACATATACGATCATATCAAACATAACACTTGTTACGGAAATGGCGCTGAGACTCATAACCATGATAGCCGTATGGGTTAGCAATCAATCTTGTGTTTCCGTGTTGAATATCACAAGGAGAATGTGTATGACCAAACAGCCATGTCAACCCTTCTGGAACACCGTCAAGCAGATAGTCGTCAAGCTTGTTAGCAAAGTAATCGTTAAGACCTGTTTGATCCTCACGATACTCTGGAGCAATACATACGTTGGCTGGTAGAAAGTGTGTAACAACATACATTTTATAATCTGGGAATAGATTATGCAGCGTTGTAATAGCTCCCTTGATATACGTTATATCCCTACGGTGCATTTCAGCACATTCAGCAGTACTAAACTCAGGAATACGACGGAAATCCGTAATACCCCTAGCAGCTTTCATTTCTGAGATTGGGTTATTGGCGAAATCAGTCCACAGAGTTGCCCCAATGAAGATGCTTCGTGTTTTCTCATTAGCGTACCAATCTTTATCTAAAAAGTGAAACCAAGTAGACCCTTCAGAGTAGCGTCGCATCTTAGCATTGAATTCTGTAATATCGTGACCATAGTACTCATGATTACCTGGTACATATACAATATGTTGGTAACCCGCATTGTGGAAGGTTTTGATAGTACGGATAGTATCCTCAAAGCCGCAGTGAATATCACCAGCTAGTACTAGTACTTCTTCGCCGTTATAAGCGAAGTATTCCATCTTTTCAATCGGCACTTTAAATTCGATGTGCAAATCGCTTAATAGCTTAATAGTCATAGATTTCCCAAGAAAACTCTATTATAACAGAAAATGAAAAAGCCCTCAAGCGGAAAATTTTCCATCTTGAGGGCTAATCGGTTAAGTATAAAAGATATGATTACCAATTCTAGCAATTGGTCGTTTCTTCCATCCTGGTGATACGTATTTGGTATGGAAGTACAGGGCTTTGAAGTTATGGTTGCCTTGCATATTAAGCACTTCGTAGGCAATATCCATTGCTCTAGTCCATGCATCCTTGTCTGTAACCCTAAGCTGACGAATGCCGGTAAATTGTCCTGGCTGATATACAACGCCACAGATTGTTTTAGGAAACCTATCGTCTCTGGCTCTATTGACTACTGTTTTAGCTACAGCATATTGTCCTGCGCGTATTTCGCCGCGCGATTCGTGATAAATAGCTCTTGCTAAACAGGTTACTTCCTTATGGTCAAAGAGTGCCAAGTAGGGCTGGAGGGTTCCGAAGGTCGGAATCGTTAGTACCAGGGAAGCCGTTATTAGTAGAGCTTTTAGGAGTTTTTGCATTATTTGCTCCTTCCAAGCGTGCAATTTGTTTCCGCTTAAATGCAACAATAGATTCGTAATACTCCAGCTGCTCTTGTGCCTTCAAGAGAGTCATTTTAGCCTGCTCTAGAGATACTTCTGCGTATTCGACGTGTGTTGGTGTGCGGAATGGGTTTTTAAACATTTTGTATTAGAATTAGTGAGGTTGATTTAGGGAAACCTTTGACTAGGTCTTTGTGCAGTTCGATAATATCACGCTCCAACAAAGGGTGTGCGATATCCGATATTTCAAATACCTGACTTTCGTTATTAGGCATCTTCACGTGCGCTGTCACTCTTGGTAGCGCTGGCATCAGCAGTGGAAGCTCTAATTGTTGCATTTTGTTCCTCAATAGTCCTACGATAGTTTACACAATCATCATGAAGTTGCTGGTTCAAAGCACGTTCCTGATCTAATGTCTGAGACAACCCGGCAATAGTACGTTCAAGATGTTCCAGTGTTCTAGCAGCAGAAATCATGTACTTATTAGGGGCAACCAGAACGTGTTCTCTAGTACCGTCCTCTTTTGTACGGTCGTAACCATATCCTGACTTTAAAATTTGAATTAGACTTTGCATTTTGTTAATTTCCCAAATGAAAAACAATTATAACCCAAACTGGCTTTGAGATCAAGCTCAATTTTATAAACGCTCACTGTAGAGCTGCGCCCACCCGCAAAAATATTGATTTGCGTTGATTCGGTGGCCGTGTTATAATAGACACAACTTGAGGAATAACTTATGACCCTAAACCGTAGCTACGTTAGAGAATTAGAGTATGTAATATAGACAGTACTACTACCAGTATATGACAAGTACTACAGAGAGAAGGGGGAACTACCTCCTTATACTCAGTTCCCTAAAGGTTTACTAAAGGAAGTGGTTAAGCCTCCAAAAGAATGTGCTCTTTTCAAGCCGAAAATTAAAGATTTGACTTGAGCAATTGATTATTATATAATATAGGCTTATGGAAACAAATAACCCTAACATGCACACATTGCAATTTAATATGCCCATGGTTGGCGCTGGCTCAGACGCTTTCTGGCGTGGCGGATATGTAAGTCCCCCATGTACTAAACCTGTGCCAAAGACTCCAACATTTGTTATGGAACCAGGCACAGCTATTAAGTTTGACCAAGATAAACTTCCTTTACATCTATTGTCTACAGAAGCAATGAATCAAACCGCTGCTGTGTTGCAATTTGGCGCTAAGAAGTACGCTGAGCACAACTGGCGTAAAGGATTTGATTGGTCTCGACCCTTAGCCGCTGCAATGCGTCATATTACTGCATTTAACAATGGCGAAGATAAAGACCCAGAGTCTGGTCTTAGCCATCTAGCACACGCTGCATGTTGCATCATGTTCTTGTTAGAGTTCGAGAAAACACATAAGCACCTAGATGACCGTTACAAAGCGAGCGCAAATGTTTGAGATTGATAAGCTGGAAAAAGCTCTACTAAAAACACGCAAGAACTATAGAGACGTGTGTAGAGAATTAGATATTGGTGATATTGATCTCGACTTGCTAACAATTGCTCAGTGCAGCCATTGTAATACATGGCACTACGAATATAAACTTAAAGAAGATTTAGATGGTAGCCCTATCTGCTCATACTGTGAAGACCTCATCGGACGATGACTGGGATAACCTTCCTAAAATACCAAACGAATACTACGAATATATGCGACAGCTTGATCAAGAAACGATGACAGCCAAGATCTTTGCGCTGTCGGCCCCGTACGATAACCCATATCAATCTTCGCGCAAGCGTTGGTTGTTTGTGTGTAGTGCCGGGTTGCTTCGTAGCCCCACCGGCGCTGCAGTTGCCACAGACTTGGGCGTAAACGCCCGAAGCTGTGGCAGCAGCAGCTATGCCTTGATCCCCTTGTCTGTAAATCTGATTATGTGGGCAGGCAAGATTTTCTTCGTCAACAAAGAAAACTATATGGATGCTATGAACGCATTCGAAGCGGTAGGATATACACAAGATATTGAAGATAAAGCAGTCATCCTAGACATTCCAGATATCTATCCTGCATTTGACCCTATCCTAGTTGCAACATTTCAAGAAGAACTTCAGAAGCATCTATGAACGCTACTAATCATCAGATTTCAATGTATGGGTGCCTTATTTTAGCTAACGTAATGACTGAGCCTATGGCCAGGTTCTTTATGCTAGGTATGGCACTATACTCTTTATACAAATACGTAACAACAGACTAATGAACATCTTCTTTCTAGATCGCGATATTGTTAGGTGTGCTCAGGCACATTGCGATAAACACGTCAATAAGATGATCCTAGAAAGCGCTCAGCTAATGGCTAGCGTACATCATTTAACAAATGCTCAAGCTGTCACAGAAATACCTAGTCTATACAGGCTAACACACAAAAATCATCCGTGTGCTGTATGGGCTAGGCAATCTCTTCAGCATTATGAGTATTTGTTTTCTTTATGCTTATTCCTTAATGCTGAAGCGCAATATAGATACGAACATACTAAAGATCATCTTTCCCTACAGAAAATAATCTCATGGCCTGTTCCTAACGTTCCAGATATTGGCTTTATAGAGCCGCCCAATTGTGTTCACGATGACTTTAAAGGAATTGAAGATACAGTAGAAGCCTATCGTGCCTATTATCGCAGAGATAAAGCAGACATTGTAACTTGGACTAAACGAAATAAACCTGATTGGTATTAACATGTATACAGCATATTTTATTATTGAGTATAAATACTGGGATTTCAAACATCCAGTCTACGTGCAGTGCACAATTAAAGATGGTGTACATTACCATCCCATGGAAGATTCGTATGTAATGGATGCAGCAGATGAACGTGTACAGATGGAAATGAATGAATATTTCCAGGATGTGTACAAAGAAGCCGAAAACTGTGATATTGAGATCTATCTTATCAGTGCTCGTGAATTTAATGAGGCCAGCAATCTGTTTCTTAAAGTAGTTGTGTAAATTCTGACTTGATCGCCAAGGTTATCCGTTGTATAATTATATCTTTAACGGCGGATAATATGCAGTATTCAAGAGAATTTTTGATTAATGCATTCCTTTCTAGGTATGTAGAGATTCCTGTTGAGAAATTCATGCATCTAGCAGATATGGCCGATAGGTTCTTTGATGAGGTTGGGCGCGACAAGTTTCGTATTTATTGTAGCCTTGATGCTGATGCTATCCGGGTCTATAAAAATAGACTTGCAGACGGTTCGGTTTTTTGATATAATTATTGTTCTTTCAAAATACTGAAAATTGTACATTCCAAGTCTTGAAATACAGACTTGATTTCAAAGATTATTTAGTGTATAATTAGTCTTTGAAATCAATAATTGGATGTGTTGATACTATGGCGTGTGTATCCCTGGACTGTAAATCCGGTGCCCTTGTGCTGAACACTGTTGGTTCGACTCCAACCACATCCACCAAAATTAGCTGCGAGAGTGGTGGAACGGTATACACAGCAGACTTAAAATCTGCCGCCCGTTAAGGGCTTACGGGTTCGAATCCCGTCTCTCGTACCAGACAGCTGCCTATCGTATAACGGATAATACAGGGGTCTTCTAAGCCCTTAATGTGGGTTCGATTCCTGCTAGGCGGGCCAGTTTTTAGTGTGGGACTGTAGCTTAGAGTCCTAAAGCAGTGGTCTCATAAACCATTGATCGTTGGTTAGAATCCAACCAGTCTCACCAAATAAAATTTGATCTTGAAATTTTTTGAGTTCCGTGTTATAATAGTTGTAACAAAAGGAGAGAACTCAAATGAGAAAAGCAGATGCTATAAAAGAGGCAATTGAACTTGTATGTCCTAATTATATTAACATAATTTTACGATATAAAAGAAACTAGGAAAAATACACTGGTAAGCCCATACTATTAAACCCAGAAAGTTTTTTAGACTTGCTAAGCAAAGATTAGTATAATTTAAGGGAGTTAGGGCTTGGTAATGCTACTATGCCTAAGCTGCTTAAAGAGTTATTTCCTTCTAGAGTAACTACCAATACTGGCAATAAGCCCTGTACGTATTTACTAGCAGAAGTAGGATATAAGTACTGCTAGCACTGTAAAGAAGCACATCCACAAGATAATTTTAGAGTTAATTCCGCACAGAGCTAGGGTTATAATGCATTCTGTATACCTTGTCAAAATAGGACTACTGCACTAACGCAGGCATATAGACAATCCAATTATAGGGCCAGTAAGTTACAGAGGACACCTAGTTGGTAGCAAACTGAAGATATTAAGGCATTTTACAATGCATGTCCTAAAGGTATGCATGTAGATCATGTTGTACCTTTGCAGGGTGAAAAAGTATCTGGACTACACGTACTAGAGAATTTACAGTACCTTACTGCTGTAGAGAACGTATCTAAAAATAATAAGTTTGAGATTTGAAAATATCGACTTGATTTGTTCAGTAAAACGCAGTATAATTAATCTTTAAATCGCAGAGAAACATAATGGAACGCAAAGTAGTATTTTTTGCATATCTTGGTCCAGGAGCTACTTCAGCAGAAGGCTTTATCGTCCCAGACGGCTGGACTAGCGATATGCTCGACAACGCTGCTTGGGAGTTCGGTGTAACTTTTGCAGAATCCTATGGTGTATATCAGCCAGACCCTGATAACGAGGAAGATGACGGAGAAGGCCTCCACGGATATAGCTGGGATAACGTCGAAGGATACTGGAAAGAATACAATGCTGAAAAGCATGATGGCTTGATTACTTACGGTGTTGCACAAGAGCCTCACTGGAACCAGCTATAAAAATTTGATCTTGAAAGAACAATCGGTTTGTTGTATAATTGTTGTTCTTTCAAGAAATTGAGTGTTAAGTTGCCGGGCCTAATGGTAGGTAGGGTTTCCGGAAAAATGACTATAACCGCTATAGGATTTAAGCCCTATATGTTCCCTGACTTCGAATACATGGGTATTAGTATATTGCAACCCTAAACTGGTTCGATTCCAGTACCGGTAACTTAACATTTAAAGCGCAAGTGGTGGAATGGTATACACGTTGGTCTTAGAAGCCAATGCCTTCGGGATTGAGAGTTCGAGTCTCTCCTTGCGCACCACATAATGGAGCATTCGTCTATCGGTTAGGACACTAGGTTTTCATCCTAGTAAGAGGAGTTCGATTCTCCTATGCTCTTCCAGATTTTTCAACGCAACTAAAGGCAACAATGAGCTACAATCGTGACCTGGAATCTGATCGTGAAGCAAAGCGCAAGCACGACGAAATGCTGAAGAAAAATGCATCCGACCGCCTGAAGAAGAATGCGGAATGGAAGAAGAAAAATAAGAGTAAGAATTAACGCGGGCAGGGCGGCCACCACTTCGGTCTCATAAGCCAGGAGCATCCTTGGTTCAAATCCAAGGCCCGCAACCAACAGTGCATCTTTAACTCAGCGGTAGAGTAACTCTTTTACACGGAGAAGGTCGGCAGTTCGATCCTGTCAAGATGTACCAATTAATAGGCGATTAGTTCAATGGATGAGAATACTGGAGTACGATCCCAGAGATGCAAGTTCGAGTCTTGTGTTGCCTACCAATAAGGAGAACGTTATGCGATTGTGATAAACAACAGGAGCATAATATGTCTAGAACATATAAAGACAAGAAGTGGGAACTTCGTTATCCAGAAAATAGCCACACTTTCGGTACAGAAAAGGTTGAGTATATTAAAGAGTATACTAGCTACTATACTGGAGAAAAGGGCGAATACACCAGCTACATTTATGTAGATATTGCTGGTGCTAAGAAGAAAAAGAAACGTAATATACACGGTGACTGGGAATGGTGTCAATCAACTCCCAGCTGGTTCGTACATACGTTCATGACCAAGCCTAAACGTAGAGCTTGCAGAATATGGGAAAGACAAGTGCTTCAGCAAGATATTGAAGAAGCAGATTGCCCAGACTATGGCAAGCGACCTCACATTTATTATTGGTAAATTGATAGATAGAGACCATCGTAGGGAATCAAGATGGTTCTGGCTGTACCGTGCAACATTGCATTGTACGTGGAGTGACTTCCTCAGCTATAGAACATGAGGCTACCAAACATCGTCATATCGACAAAGGGTACAATGACTTAGCTAGTCACTAAGAAGGTAAACTCTTTCAACGCTATCGTGGTATGCGTACTATCCACGTGCTTTCATCTAGTTAAGAGAAACTAGACCTTTGGTATCTATGGAAAACATACCCGTCCGATTTGTTGGTTAATACGTTAAGCAAAACCATCAATGACCGATTAGTGTGCACAGCTAGTCGGAACATTTAAGAATTTTGACTTGTTTAAAGTTCTTAAATGTTGTATAATTTATATAACAAAGCGACTCATTATCCTTAAATGGTGGCGAGAAAGGCGCGGTTATCGGTATCGTATTCAACCGTTAGGGCAGTGTATCTGATGCCCTTGATATACTCAATACAGTTTTTACGTCGTCGGGTTTTTCTTCATAAAACCCGGAATCTCGGTGTATGGGCTAGCGGCTATGCCACTGCGTTTGGGACGCAGTTATCGAAGGTTCGAGTCCTTCTATACCGACCATAATTAAATATCTTGCTCGTTACGTGGCACGCAACATTGCATTCCAGAGAAATAAGGGTACCCGGCCGGTATATCCCTAAAGCGGAATAATCTTAGTATAAGTAGTCTTTAGCGGGACAATCTGAAGTCTAAGGTACAGCGAAAGCTGGGCAGTAAACAAGGTATTTAATTATGGTACGCGTACCAAGCTAAAGTAAGGAAAGTAAACGGAGAATGGGAAGTTGGCAGGCTTTGACTCTTGCGACGGATACCTCACCGGCTTTAGCGATTTATAACCGAAAAGGGTAGCTCCCCTGGTATGGCTGTGACTGTACCTAGGTTTATCTCTCACAGGAGTTTTTATGAAAATAAAAGAAGAATACGAAATAGAGTAGGGCACTAGACATAGGTGGTTTAATTATTACAGATGTGACTGTTGCGATAAAGAATATAAAAAACAAAAGAGACTAGCAGAAGGTGCTCCTAGAGAACACTACTGTAGTACAGCATGTTACACAGAAGATAAAAAACCAAATAGAGTAACTCTGAATTGTGCACACTGTGGTATATCTTTTACAAGACCACAGTCCAAGACTAATAGTTCTAGAAGCGGCCTATACTTTTGTTGTAGAGAACATAAAGATATAGGTCAAACTTATATCAAAGAAATACAGCCAGAACACTACGGTAGTTCGGATGGTGGTGCCTCTTATAGAGCAAAAGCTCTAAGGCATAAAGATAATGAATGTTGTGTTTGTGGATATTCAAATGTGAATGCTTTAGAAGTACATCACATAGATAGAGATAGGTCTAATAATGATTTATCCAATTTAATCATACTATGTGCTAACTGTCATACACTAGAGCATAAAGGATTTTTAACTGGGCTATGCACAGGGGTGCAGAGATGATTTGCAATCAACTCCCGATCGGATCGTTACCGATATGGTCCACCAAATTTAAAGGCCTTAGGGACTGCTTGGTTGTGGTCACCACACTGTCACTGTGGATGTCAGATGGGTTCGATCCCCATTAAGGTCGCCAAAGTTTTTGGAGTATTCGCATAGCGGTTAATTGCAGCGGTCTCTAAATCCGCCAAGTCGAAAGGCTTCCAGGGTTCGAATCCCTGATACTCCGCCAATTTATGACAAAAATTAATGTACCTGACGAGTGGAATAATTACGCACAAGAGTTAGTACGAGACTTAGAGCATCTAAGATTCATACCTGGTTACCAGACTCTAGTAATAGACAAAATTGAAGAACGTAACAAAGAATTGTTCGTTATGTTCTATTTAGATGAAGATCAAGATTACTTATACGAAGTAATTATTAACAAGATTAGAAAAGCAGAGATTAATATGCAAGCTACTTCCTTTACTAAAACAAGTAATATCCAGGGTAATACTGGAGGAAGTCGCACAGCCTTTTGATATTAAGACTTAGTCTTATTTCATCAAGGGGCCTATGGTCCCTTTTTTATTGCCTATTCCCTGTTATCCTTAATGGTAGAGGTCCGGTTTTGTAGTCCGGGTGTATGAGTTCGATTCTTGTACAGGGAACCATATTTTAGCATTATCAACCTTGGCATTCGTGGTGGTAGATAGGATGCTAGCTCCGAATAGTATAGATAGAAGCGTGCTACCGGATAATGCTAAAATATGGCTCTTATGGCGCAACTGGTAGCGCACTCCCTTGGTATGGGAAAGGTTAGTGATTCGAGTTCACTTGAGAGCACCACACAAAATTCAAACTTGCGTTAGTCAAGCCTTTCGTGTATAATTAAGGCTTACTTAGGGGAAATAACATGGCAAAAGATCGAAAGAAAAAGCCAAAACAGCGTAACATGATTGCTGTTTTGGCATGGACAAGAAAAGCAGGCTCACACGATAAGCCTTATAAATCTCAGCGTGGTAAGCTGAATCGTGATCTGGGGGTATAACTTAACGGCTAAAGTAGCTGGCTTTTAACCAGCAAATTAGGGTTCGATTCCCTGTGCCCCTACCATATTTAAGAATCCTGTTATAGAGGTAGCGAGGCTCTATTAACGGTAGCTCCGGCAGGGTTCTTAAATATGGTAAATTGTTGGGGGTTAGTGAAATGGTATCACACGGGATTTTGATTCCCTTGTCACAGGTTCGATTCCTGTACCCTCTGCCAAATGCGTGTGTAGTTAAATGGTAGAATAGGACGTTGCCAACGTCTTGACGAGAGTTCGATTCTCTCCACCCGCACCAGGAACTTTAGCTGATGAGGTCATAGCGGAGGACTGAAAATCCTTTGAAGTAGGTTCGAGTCCTACAGGTTCCACCAAACAAAATAAATGCTGGATAGACCGAGTGGCGAGGTACCGTCTTGATAAGGCGGCTGTAGATGGTTCGAAACCATCATCCAGTACCAAAAATTCAATTCCACAGTAGCACAGCGGTAGTTGCAGCAGACTGTTAATCTGTTGGTCGTAGGTTCGATCCCTACCTTTGGAGCCATATATGGAGAATGAGCAGCATTGGCGACTGCAGCAGACTGTAAATCTGTGTCCTTATGGAAACTTGGTTCGACTCCAAGATTCTCCACCAAATTTTAGGCTCGTTAGTATAATGGTCATTACAGCGGATTGTCTATCCGCTTATGGGAGTTCGATTCTCCCACGAGTCGCCATTTTTTATTATTAGGATCCGTGTATGACAACACCAAATTATGATTTTGCAAAAGACTTGCCTATTGCGAAGAAGACTGAAAAACAAATTGCTGAGTTCTTGGTTGATACTCAGAAAATGACTTATA